>ENA-OQEB01000390-OQEB01000390.1-human-gut-metagenome-genome-assembly--contig:-NODE-390-length-18658-cov-6.327559_pt1 | contig 18658 bp, 24 predicted proteins | sample MGYA00242787_ERZ504619 | MGnify/ENA primary metagenome ERZ504619 (study PRJEB26092, sample SAMD00036317) | human gut metagenome | host: Homo sapiens | study: EMG produced TPA metagenomics assembly of... | reverse complement strand
CATCGCACGAAAACCTCACCGTCCTTCAAGGCCTCCCGGCCACTCGCGAACGAGCGGACGATGAACTGGCAATCATTGACTATAAAGAAGTAGTACAAATACGCTCTTGAGTTCTCAAACCACCACCACTCACCCGCCTCGAGGAACCCCAACCGGGGAACCACCCGCCGAGCGGCAGCAAGAGATAAACCTACAGCACAATCCCATTCCACGCAAATCGGGCATGACGAAACAAGACGCGAACCCTTGCAAACACTGGAAAGCGTCGGCGTGTCGAAATCCGTCTTTCTTACACCATAAATCGCAAAACCAACTCCAACACAACCCAAAAATCGTCAGAAAAAGCTGATTGCCGCGTGTCACACAACGCAACAACACGGCAATCAGCAGATCAACAGCGCATCACAGCAAGTCACAGACGATCGGAAAGCCAATCGAACACCAAACGCAATGCGCGAGCGCTACGGAATCCGTAACAGGCATGGCAGGCGTTATCGAGCTTGTAGAACGTCACATCCTTGCCAAGCGCTTTCAACGTGGCATACAGGCGACAACTCTGATTGAACGGCACCAACTGATCGCGGCCACCATGCATGATCAGCGTTGACGGAGTGGGCATATCGGCACTCAGATAAGTCATAGGCGAAGCCTGGGCGCTCAAATCCGGATGTTCAAGCACGTCACCGCCACCAATCACCACACCTTCCGGGCACTGCGGATCACTGTGGTTCTGCGAACTCGGATAAAAGTTCATCTTCGCGAAATCAGTAGGGCCATGCCAATCCACGATCGCGTTCACTTCGGCGCTTTCCTCGGCATAGGCATCCGTATCAGGCGCGCGATTGCCAGTGAACCCAGCCATCAACACCGTATGACCGCCCGAAGAATCGCCCCACAGCGCAATACGATCCTTGTTGCAATGGAAGCGTTCGGCATTCTTGCGCATGAAACGCACCGCAGTCTTGCAATCCTGCATCTGCGCGGGGAACGGCGCAATATCGCTGTGACGATACTTCAGCGCAGCCACCACATACCCCTGCTCGGCAATACGCACGAAATAATTCGAGTAATCGGTCACATTCTGCTCGTGGAATGCCGAACCGCGCACAAACACAATCACCGGCCAACCGCCTTCCGGCATTGCGCCCTCGGGCATATTGTCAACGCCAGGCGTGAACACCCACATCGGCAAATCAACACTGCTGTCATCAGCCAGCTGACGGGTCACGTATGTAACCTGCTCGATATTCACGGGATATCCGAAATCATCCTGGTCCAAGTCGGAAATCACTTGGCAGCCTTCCGGAAACTCATCAGTGTGCGGGAAGAACTTAGTCTGCTCGACCGGCGTCGGAATCGGGGCAAGCCGTGTCGGCGACGGCGGCGCCACCATCGATTCGATATCGATTGCCCCGATCGCCGTAACCGTCTCGGTCGTTTCGGCAGTCTCGGCCGCATCAGCGCCATCATCTGCAATGTTTTGTGCAATATCAGTAGTCATAATGCACCTCTCATTCCTTTCCATACATGATTATTAAGATTGCTTTTCTCGAATTTGATTGCCCGATGTTCCCTGTTTCACGTGAAACATCAGAAGTTACGTCGTGCGGCTATACCTAAGATATGAGCAAAAAGATCGCAGTATTGACGGGGGCGGGGATTTCCACGTCCGCAGGTATTCCCGACTTCCGTGGACCGGACGGCGTCTGGACTAAGCACCCTGAACAAACGAAAGTGTATGACATCGAAGCATTCCTTTGCCACGAGGAAGATCGCAAGTATCCTGGCGTTGGCAGAAGGAATCACCCGTGTGGACCGCACAGCCGGGCACCGCACATAAAGCGCTCGTCAAACTGGAACAGGCTGGCATGCTGACGCTGCTCGCCACACAAAACTTCGACGCATTGCACGAAAAAGCAGGCAATAGCAGCGACGTCATCGTCAATCTGCATGGCACCATCGGTACCTCGCACTGCATGAAGTGCCATGCAAAATATGACACCGCCGACATCATGGCGAATCTCGACAACGAACCCGATCCGCACTGCCATCGCAGACTGCCCTACAGCGGCAACATGCCATGCAACGGACTCATCAAAACCGACGTGGTCTACTTCGGCGAGGCGCTGCCGGACGGCGCGCTCGAAAAATCATATCGACTCGCAACGCAGGCCGACGAACTGTGGGTCATCGGATCCACGCTGGAAGTCATGCCCGCGGCAAGCATCGTGCCCATAGCCGCAGAGGCGGGCGTGCCGATCACCATTATGAACATGGGACGCACGCAATACGATCGGTTGGCCGACCGGCTTATCCACGACGATATCGCCGTCGCCCTGCCGCAGCTCGTCGACGAAACCATCACCGCCGAGCAGTAAGCCGCACAGTAAATACGTTTTCTCGTACGTCTTGCAGTACCGGCACAAATCGTTGGAATTACACCGGTTTTGGTTGGTCGTTACCAAAATCCGAATTTTTCAACGACAAAAATCCGAATGACGTAACGGCTAGTCAAGCAATATAAACAACAAAAGGGTCTTGGATTGCTTTGCGACAATCAGAAATCATCGCAAGGCTTTCCAAGACCCTTATTGGTTATCAAATACTGAAAAACGGTACTGAAATCAGTAAATGCGCTTCGGCTGGAAACCGGCTTCCCGCAATGCCTCGAGCACACGATCAATGTGGTCGGGACCATTCGTTTCAACCGTCACGCCCAAAGCCACGGCATTCGCGTAATGGCTGGACGCTTGAACTGGTCGTGATCCAGCGCGATAACGTTCGCACGCTGCTCGGCCAGCAATGTGGCGACCTTCACCAGCTGTCCCGGGGTATCGGGCAGTTCGACCTCGAAATGCATGATGCGGCCACGCGTGATCATACCCTTCTGAATCACAGCGCCAATGGACACAGTGTCTTCATTACCGCCAGACATGATCGGCACCACCACATGCGGACCCTTCGCCTCGGCGACTTGCGCGAGCGCAGGTTGAGGTGCTCGAGCGCAGCCAGAGACACAGCGCCGGCAGCCTCAACCACCAGCTTGTGCTTTTCGAGCATGAGCAGGATCATCTCGTTGATGTCACGCTCGGTCACGGTGACAATGTCGTCAAGGAATTCGTTGAGCAGCGCGAACGTGAGATCGCCCGGACGCTTCACAGCGACGCCCTCGGCGGACGTGCGCACCTGGTCGGCGGCAACCACATGACCTGCGGCCAGCGAATTCTTCCATGCTGGGCTACCCTCCGGAATCGCGCCGATCACGCGCACTTCCGGCTTGAACGTCTTGATGGCGAGCGCCACACCGGCACCAAGACCGCCACCGCCCAGCGGCACGACCACGTCGGTGACGTTCGGCACGTCTTCGAGGATTTCAAGGCCGATGGTGCCCTGACCGCACAGCACCTCGTAATCGTCGAATGGCGGCACGTAGATCATGCCTTCGGTGTCGCTCAATTCCTGGGCGCGGGCTGCGGATTCGTCGAACACCTCGCCGTACAGCACCACGTCTGCACCGTACGCTTGGTGGCGTCAACCTTCAGCGGCGGAGTGATCTGCGGCATGCAGATCGTTGCTTCGCACCACGTTCGCGAGCCGCATAGGCCACGCCCTGCGCATGGTTGCCCGCGGAAGCGGTGACAATGCCGCGAGCCAGCTGCTCATCACTCAGGGATGCGATCTTGTTGTAGGCGCCGCGAATCTTGAACGATCCGGTGACCTGGAGATTCTCAGGCTTGAGCAGAATCTCATGTCCGGTCATGTCGGACAGCACCTTGGACGGAATGATTGCCGTGTGGCGCGCAGTGCCCTTGAGTCGTTCGGCGGCTAGTTTCAGTTCAGCTGCGTGATCGCGCTGCAATGCTTTGAGAACCTCGTTTTGTTCCATGAGCGTTATTGTAAGCGTACGTCTGCCGAAACTGCCTTATCATGCGGCTTTCGCGATGAAAAGTGAGATTGCTTGCGAAAAGTAATCACAAGCAATCAGGAATAATCGCAATACATAATCTGATAAATCACAATACAAATAAAGAAAAAGCGTTCGTACGATCCCGTGATGAATCGCACGAACGCTTTGCAGAGAGTTTATAGGAAAGATCGATCAGAGCTGGATCACGACCCCCTCCCAGCGAGCAAGCTCGCCGCGAGCGACCGACTTCACGCTATGCACGGCATCATAGGTGCTGAGCAGTACCTGCGACTCGCCCACGCCATCCTCAAGCAGTTGCGCGACCTCAGCAGGCACCTGCGCCGTCCTATCAGTGAGATTGACGATGACGAGAATCGTGTCGTCGCCGCTGGTACGGGTGAAGGAATACACCTGCTCGCTGTCTGCCGCGACCAGATTCCATTCGCCCGTCGCGATGGTCGCGTTGTTGTGGCGCATGGCGATGAGCTTCTTGTAGAAGCTGTACACGGATTCGGGATCGTCGAATTCCTCGGCTGCGTTGATCTCGACATGATTCGGATTGACGCCGATCCACGGTTCCGTCGCCGCGTCCGGCGCGGTGAAGCCGGCGTACCTGGAGGCGTCCCACTGCATCGGCGTGCGTGCGTTGTCGCGGCCGATGAGCGCGAGCGCCGCCATCATCGATTCTGCGGACTGGCATTTTGCTTCTTCCACACGCTGGCGGTAGCGTTGATGGATTCCAGATCGCGGTACTGCTCGAGCGTGGTGAAGTGTGCGTTGGTCATGCCCAGCTCTTCGCCCTCGTAAATGTAAGGGGTGCCGCGGTGCATGTGCAGCAGCATGCCGAACGCTTGGCGCTCAGCTCGCGCGACTCACGGTCCGTGTCATTGCCCCAACGGGAGACGACGCGCGGCTGATCATGGTTGCAGAAGAACAGGCTGGCCCAGCCGGCGTTCTTCACAGCCTCCTGCTGGTCGGCGAGGCGGGCGCGCAGATTCTTGACTTCGAACGGCACGGTGTTCCACTTGGAACCTTCCTGGTCGATGCCCACGTGGTCGAAGAGGAACAGCATGTCAAGTTCGCCGTTCTTCGGATCGGTGACATGCTCGTTGCGTGCCGGAGTGATGCCCGGCGCTTCGCCGACGTTCATGTACTTCGCGGCCTTCGAACACTTCGCGGCGCATTTCGGCAAGGAACTCGTCGATGCGCGGACCGTCGGAGCACCATGGGAACGGGCTGGAATAGCCTTCCTCACCAACCGGATAATCTTCAATCTCGCAGCCGTCTTCTCCCGGCAGCTTGCCGTTCTTATCAACAGTCTTCGAAACCTGCGTGATCACATCCATACGGAAGCCGTCAATGCCGCGATCCATCCACCAATTCATCATCTTGTAGACGGCCTTGCGCACTTCCGGATTCTCCCAATTCAAATCCGGCTGCTTCTTGGAATACTGGTGGAAGAAATACTCGCCGCGCTTCGGATCGTACTCCCAAGCGGAACCGCCGAAATAGGAACCCCACCGGTTCGGCTCGGCGCCCGGAGTGCCCGGCTCATGCCCCGGCCTGGCTGGACGCCACCAATACCAGTCGGCATGCGGATCGTCCTTGTCGCGGGAAGCCTGGAACCAAGCATGCTCGTCGGACGTGTGGTTGACCACCAAATCCATCACGATCTTCAGACCGCGCTTGTGCGCTTCGGCAAGCAGCTCGTCCATATCCTCCAAGGTGCCGAACAGCGGATCGATATCCTGATAATCGGAAATATCGTAGCCGTTGTCGTCCTGCGGCGACTTGTAGACCGGGCTCAACCACACCACGTCCACGCCAAGATCGGCAGATAGTCAAGACGGCTGGTGATGCCCTTCAGATCGCCGATGCCGTCGCCGTTCGTGTCTTGGAAGGAACGAGGATACACCTGATACACCACCGCGTTGGCCCACCACGGGTTCGGGGTCGCGCCGTTGGAACGCACGGTGTCGGGAAGGGTGGAACGATTGAAATTCGTCATGTCGTGGAGCTCCTTTGCTTGACGTTTGTTGGATTTTCGTTCGATCTTTCGTGACTGACTCTGCCCGTTTCCAGCTCATGTCAGCTTCATGCAGAAGATCGATTTTGCCTACTCCCCTATGGTATGCAACCCTGTTTTTCTTTCTTTCCCGCGGCGAGTTGTGCAAAGCAAGAAAAGAATACGCTTCTTACGGACGCGAAAAACCAATCCGCAAAAATAAAAACGCGGGACGTTCCAGAAAGGGAAATGGAACGTCCCGCGCTGGGGAGTGGGATAGGCCAGTCCCGCTCAGAGCGGTGAAGTGTTACTTCCTGAACGGACGGCCTACGGCCGCGTTGTCCCTGCCTTCACTCGCCTATCGGATCGCTCAGGGAGAGCCTATGAACAGACCACTGGGCTGTTCACTTAACGGCTCCCCTCATCACTCCACCGACGACCCACTTCTGGGCGAAGATGTAGACGATGAGGACCGGAGCCATGGCCATCAGATAGGACGCGAAGGCCATCGGATAGTTCGACGTGAACTGGCTTTGGAACACGTACTGTGCGAGCGGAATCGTCTGATTGCTCTGATCAGTCAGCGTGATCAACGGCAGCAGGAAGTCGTTCCAAGCCCACAGTGCGGTCAAAATCGCAATCGTGGCATTAATCGGACCCATCAGCGGGAAAATGATTGTCCAGAAAATACGCCAGGTGGAAGCACCGTCGATACGAGCCGCCTCTTCCAACGAAATCGGAATCGAACGAATAAAACCAATCGCAATAAACAGATTCGTACCAATACCGAGAATCGTGTACAAAATAATCAAACCAAGCTGATTATCAAGATGCAGCGAACCCATTTCCTTCGCAATCGGAAGCATGATCACCGTGAACGGCACGAACATCATCGCAAGGAAGAAGTAGTACAGGAAACGGAAGAATCGCTTATCCATATTCCTTGCCACAGCATACGCGACGAACGTGTTCGTCAGCAGCGTCAACACCACCGCGCACACGGTGATGATTGCGGAATTAAGCGCGGCCTTCGGATAGTTCACCTTATTCCACGCATCGGCGAAATTATGCCATTCCCATGTGGTCGGCAAGCTGAACGTACCAGCTCGCTCGGAGTCTTCAACGCGGTGACCACAGCGAAATACAACGGCACGAGCACGGTAAGGCTCAACACGGCCACAGCCGCGGTCAGCCACCAGTTGACCTTATGATCCCTGCGGATTTTCTCCGGCTTTGCCTGCGATTGAGTAGTCTTGGCTGCAGTCTTTGCAACAGTTGCGCTAGTCATGATATTTCCTCTTTACCTTCAGACTTTCAGACCCTTGCTCAGACCTTCTCCTTGCCGCTGAAGAACTTCAGCTGCACGAAGGCCAGGATTGCCAGCACGATGAAGAACGTGACCGCGTTCGCCATCTGGTAGGAGTATTCGCCATTGCCAAGGCCGTTCTGGAAGATCAGATACGAGACGGTTTCGGTCTTGGAATCCGGGCCGCCCTTGGTCAATGCCATGATCTGTCGAACGCGCCGAGCGAATTCTTGAGGCTCAACACCATGTTGATGGTGAAGAACGGGCCGATCAGCGGGAAGGTGATCTGCCAGAAGTTCTGCCAAGCGCTCACGCCATCGATCGCAGCCGCCTCATAAATCTCGTTGTCGATGGTCTGTAGTCCAGCCAAATACAGCAGCGTGGAGTAGGCCACGCCCTGCCAGATCGACAGGAACACAATCGGGAACCATGCCAAATCCGGATTGGAAATCATTGACGTCGACAGCCAATCAATATGCAGCGCCTGACCGAGCGCCGGCAGCGGCGTCATGAAAATGTACTTGAACACATAGCCGATCACCAACACCGACAAGGTGTACGGAATGAAGAAGATCGCACGGAATCCGTTTTTGAACGCGATTTTCGAATTCAGCAGCACCGCAAGGAACATGCCAAGAAAATTCGTGCCGATCGTAATCAAAATTGCGATGAGAATAGTGAACAGGTACGCGTGACCGACGCGAGAATCCTGGAACATCGCAATATAATTCTTCAATCCGATGAATTTGAAATCACCATAACCCTGCGAATTGGTGAACGAGTATGCCGCGCCCTGCAGGAACGGCCAATACAGGAAGATGGACACCAGAATCACAGCCGGAACGGTCATCCAATAAAATGCCGGATCGACCTTGCGCTTGGAATATTTCGAAACCTTATTCTTGGAATTTTCTGCCGAGTTCTTCGCAGTATTTGCAGTATGTGCGGTAGTCATGTCCGTTCCTCCTCTCACCTGAAGTTTCTGGCTTCGATCTTGTCATATTCGGATTGCACGCTGTTCAGGAATTTTTCGGTGTTGCCCGACTGAACCAGCGTCTGCAGGAAGCCTGCGAGGTTGATGCTGGCTGGCACGTAATGGTCGCAGAAGTCGGCCAGTTTGCCCGCCTGGTAGAAGTCAAGCACACCGTTCAGCGCTTCATCGCCCACATACGTGTCTTTGTAGGGGGTAAATGCGGACTGCTGCTTGGAGTAGTCCTTGATGTTTTCGTCGTTCATCAGGAAGTCGATGAATTCGCGCGCTTCCTTCTCATGCTTGGTATGCGCACCCATGGTCAGGATCACGTCATCGCCTGCGGTGAGCTGCTGTTCTTTGGCATCATCAGTTGCCGGCATTTGCGCGAAACGCAGGTTGCGTCGCTGTTGATGAGTCGGATCTGCGGAATCGCGTAGGTGCCGAGTGGCAGAATCGCGGCTTTGCCTGCGGCCAGATCCTGCGTGCCTGCTGGTAAGTGACGGCCGGATTCTTCTGCGTGTAGTTCTGGTAGATCTCGACCAGCTGATCGCTGACAGTGCCCCACAGGTCGGAGAATTTCTTCGATCCGTCTTTGAGGGAAAGATATTCGGATTCCGGTACCAGCGTGGAGTTGAGTGACGCCAGCGGCGCCTGGAGTGTCCACGGATCAGCGGTGCTCGCTTCGATTGGTACAATGCCCTTGCTCTTGAAGCGTTGCAGCAGGTCGATGAATTCGCTCCACGTCTGCGGTGGATTGTCGGGATCCTCGCCCGCTTCTTCCCACACGTCAGCGTTGATGATGTAGCCGGACGCGTTGCCCGCATACGGCAGGCCGTACAGGCGCTTCTTGGATTCGTCGTTGGTTTGTACAAGGCTCTTGGCGATGTTCACCATGCCTGGATTGAGTTCGTCGACGATGTCATCGTCGGTGAAATCGTGGAAAACACCCGCTTCGGCGAGCATGCCGAAATTAATGTCGCCATTGATGGTAATGACGTCGGGTTCACGATTTTTCACGAGTCGCGTACGCAAATCAGTGGTTGCGTCGGACGAATTGTTGACGTTGACTTTGATGCTGGGATGGGTTTTCTCAAATTCCTTTGCTTTTGCGGTGAACCAGTCCGCTGCTTCGGCTTTGAATTGGAAGAAATCCAAAGTGACGGTTCCAGCGGTGCTGTTGCCGCAACCTGCAAGGCCGGCCGTCAACGCGATTGCGCATGTGGCCGTGAGAGCGCGGTATACAATCCTCCTGAATTTACCTACACTAGTGGTGGAATCAGGTTTCATTCTCGACTCCTTTGTATTTTTTCTCTATTACGGTGGAGCGGCTTCCTTACCACACCACCGTTACTGAGAATTATAGAGGGGGGCGGTTTTCATTCCCAACTCAGCGCGCCTGTGCGGGGCGGAAAACAAAAACGACGAGATTTTGTTACTCTGAGAAAGTAATTTGACGCACGATGTGCGCGAACGGGAGCACGAAGGATGGTTCAGATGGCGGTTTCACCTCTGCCACAGTGGTTTGAAGGCTCGGAATATACCCATAAAGTCGCGGCTTGCATCATGAAATATGGTCCGATTTCACGCATTACGTTGGCGCAGATTTTAGGACTTTCGCAGGGTGCTGTTTCCCGAATTACCAGCGATCTGATTTATGCGGGCGTGATTGAGGAGACGCCGATGCCGTCCGGCAAGGCCGGCAAACTGCCGAAAGGTTTCGTGCAGAAAGAAAATACGGAACGTCGCGGCCGCCCGCAAACCGGATTGCAGGTGATTGCGAATGCGCGATCTTTCGTTGGCATGAAAATCAACGCGACGCATATTTCGGCAGTTGCGGTCAACGCAATCGGGCAGATCATCACCGGATGCCATGATCTGGAAATCGAAGACGCTTCCCCGCAGACCGTGGTCGCGCTGATCAAACAACTGACGACCGACTGTTCCGACGAGGCGGAGATGGCGGGCTGGCCGAAACCGTGCGCTGTGGGAATCTCGCTTGGCGGGCATATTGTCGACGGTACCGTGGTGACGTTCGCACCGTTCATGCACTGGTCGCAGCCCGTGGAACTTTCCGTCATGGTTCGTGAGGCGACCGGATTGCCTACCGGAATTTACAACGATATCGATTCGTTGGTGGTTGACGCCTGCCTGTTTGGACCGGGCGTTGGATTGGATAGCTTCGCGGTGCTGACATTCGGCGCGGGCGTCGGCTATTCGTTGACGTTCAACGGCGAGCTGGTAAGCTGTCCGGATAAAAGTTACGGTTTGGTCGGGCATATTCTGGTCGATCCGGATGGGCCGCGTTGTGTTTCCGGACACAAGGGATGCGCGCAATGCCTGTCCGACAACTCGATCGCGGCGGAATATTCGCAAATCATCGGACATCCCGCATCATTCGACGATTTCGCACGTGACGCACGCGCGAACAAACCGCAAGCGACGAATCTGGTGAACCGCACCTGCTTCCGTCTCGGCACCCTGGTGGCGACCATCGCCAATCTTGCCATGCCAGACAAAATCATGATCGCCGGAGAATCGTCGTTCATCGCGAAATTCGGCATTGACGACTTGCGTAACGGCATCAACATGTATCGGCATAGCCAGGCCGCGCCAGTGGATTTTGAAATTCCCGACCACGATTGGGCTTTGTGGGCCAAGCGGCCGCATCACAGGCAATTCGGCAATATGTTGGCTGATTGATTGCGATTGATTGTCTTGCAATACAAAAAATCCTCCCTTTTGTTCAGGAGGATTTTTGTTATGCGATTACGGCTTATTCAGCGCTCTCGACGGGCGCAAGCACGGCCTTGAAAAGGACTGCTTGCGCCGGGTGCAGTGCCGGCGGGCGGATGCCGTACGTGGCGAGCGCGCGTCCGGTCATCCTCACGCCTCCGGCCTTCCACCAGCCGAGCGGGCTCTGTCCGTTGGCGATGTCTTGCTTGGCGAGGTCGAGGCTCACGTCAAGCGGCGACACCTCATACACCTTGTCAGGGTCGAGGCCGGGCAGGCGTACCGGCGCGGCGGGTAGGTCTGCGAGGTGGTGAGCTGGGTGAAACGGTAGATGGCGGCCGCTTGGTTAGGCATGACCACACCGTCCAAGCGCACTGCCGGATCGGCTGCGTCGGAATGCACGACTGCGTCTACGGCGAACCATTCGCGATGCTTCTTGAATTCGGCGACCCATTCGGCGAGCTTGTCGATATCTTCCTGCGGTTCCTTGAGCAGGTTCCATTCGATGCCCATGTGTCCGAAGAAGGCCATGGCCATACGCAGTTCCTGCGTGGTGGCGCGGTGCGTGGAGTGCGCCGGGGATGCGCCCACATGTTCGCCGATCATTTCCGGCGGCACGAGCAACGAGGTGTAGCGCTGGATGTCGGCGCGTTCCACCGGGTCGACGCAGTCGGATCCCCAAATGCGGTCGGCCACTTCGAGGATGCCGAGGTCCACGCGGCCACCGCCGGAAGAGCAGCTTTCGATTTCAAGTCCTGGATGCGCGGCCTTCAGATCAGTGAAAATGCGATATACGGCGAGCGTCTGCTGGTGCACTGCCGGGCGTCCGGTGCGTGGGGAGACAGCTTCGGTGACGAGTTTGTTGTGATCCCACTTGATGTAGTCGATGCCGAGTTCGCCGACGAGCTTGTCCATTGCGCCGTAAATGTAGTCGTAGGCGTCCGGATTGGTCAGGTCCACGACCTGCTGGGTACGTCCTTGCATGGGCAGACGGCCTTCGGTGGGCTTCAACACCCAATCGGGATGCGCGCGGAACAGGTCGGAATCCGGGTTGACCATTTCCGGCTCGAACCACAGACCAAATTCGAGTCCCTTGCCATGCACGTAATCGGCGAGCGCCTTGAGCGACTTGTCGCCGTCGGGCCACACGTCCTGCGAGATCTGCCAGTCGCCGAGGCCGGAGGTGTCGTCGCGGCGGGAGCCGAACCAGCCGTCGTCCACGACGAAGCGTTCCACGCCACTTTCCACGGCCTTGTCGGCGAGTGCGGTGAGGGTGTCATAATCGTGGTTGAAGTAGACGGCTTCCCATGTGTTGAGAATGACCGGGCGCGGCTTGGGCGCGATGTTGTGTTCAGCAAGCCAGTCGCGGTGCACGCGGCGAATGTAGCTGTGGAAGCGGGCTGCGACTTCGTTGAGGCCTTCGCCGTAGGAGCCGATAAGCCATGGAGTGGTGTAGGACTCTCCATTGGCGAGGCTGATTTCGCCGCCGAACAGTACTTCGCCGCCGCCGATCACGCCGCTGGTGTATGGCAGGCGTTCCGCGGAGAGCACGCTGTTACCGCTCCATGCCACGTGTGCGGAGTAGACGTTGCCGTGCGTGAAGCCGAAGCCTTTTTCGCCGACGCTGAGCAGCAGGGTGGCATCGAAGTCTGGGCGTCCGGCCATGGATGCTTTGGCGAAGCGGCCGAGGGTGAAGTCCTGGCGCTGCGGGGAGCGTTCGCGCAGATGGTGGCCGGTGGTGGTGAGGATTTCGTTGGCGTCGGCCGGCACGGTGAATGCGAGTTCGATCTTGCCGACTTCGAGCTGGCCTTCGCCGGTGTTCACGACTTCGGCGTTCTGGCGGATGAGGCCGGTTTCGTCGAGTTCGCAGGTCCAGATGAGTTTCACATGCTGTTCCTCGTCTTCGGCGGTGACGGTGACGGTTGGGGTTTGCTTGGGTTCGTCGGCCACGCTCCAGTTCGGGTATCCGTCTTTTTCGCCCATGACGTAGGTTTTGCCAGCCGCCACGGTTTCGGCGGTGATGTTGCTGACTGCGAACTTGCAGAACAGTTCCACGCCGTCGCGACGCACATCAAAGCGGGTTGCGCCGATCCAGGATTCGGATTGCGTGGGCAGCACGCTCGGCCATGAGGTGTAGTCGAGTGCGCCAGAAACACGCTGTGGCATTTGCGCGTCGAACATGTCGATCACGGTTGCCGGGGCTGCGAGCGGGCGACCCCAATGCACGAGTCGCGGCAGATCATTGCCGGGGAATACGAGCGCGAACGCCACGTTTGCGGCTGGCTGTTCGGCGTAGACCGCAGTGAGTTCGGTACCGTTGGTAGCGTTGCCATGGAAGGTCTGAATGAGCGTCATTGCAGCATCCTTTACATATTGCGATTGCCTTGTACTGTCACCTTCGATGGTATGACAAGCTTCATTTGTTGACGTCGCCGAGCGTGTTTCTTTCGGTCGGAAAGTATTTCTTGCGACCATAGAATCGCAAGAAATATTATTACGTAAACATTACCGTTGAAATCGCAATCATCTTTACCAAGATTTACTTGGCATTTCAATATTTCTTACGTTTTTGCGACTGCAAAATCGCAATTATCGTTTTCCAGCGAAAAAATCAGTCATCAATCGTGCGCATTCCGATTCACGAACGCCGCCGATAACTTCCGGAACATGACCGACATGCGGGTCGCGAGGAATGTCCCAAATCGAACCGCATGCACCCAACTTGGCATCCCACGCGCCGAACACGATTCGTCCGACATGCGTTTGCAGGCACGCGCCGGCGCACATCGGGCACGGCTCCAAGGTAACAATCAACGTGCAATCGGCAAGATTCCACGTACCAAGCGACCGAGCGGCCTGCGTCATGGCCTTGACCTCGGCGTGCGCCAACGGATCGGCGTGCGCCTCGCGCAGATTACGGCCACTGCCGATCACCGCTCCCCCAGCGTCAAGCACGACGGCACCGACCGGTACCTCGCCTTCCGCGGCGGCCTCGCGGGCCAATTCAATCGCCAGCTCCATGTCGTCACTCCACTGCATACCCGCCACTATACGGTTCCGCTCGCGTGAAGCGAAAGACGAAACACGCCCATAAATACCTCTTGGTAGGCTGGAAGAGATTGAAGAAAACGCGCAAAAAGGAGGCACGTTGGCGGCATTCGAGTTGATTGTATGTATTATCGCCGCCGTCGTACTATCTTCATTCCTCAGCCGTTTCATTCCCAAGGTTTCCACACCGCTCGTGCAGATCGCGTTGGGTGCGCTGGCGTCGCAATTGCCGTTTTTCCCGAACGTCACGCTCGATCCGGAACTGTTCATGGTGCTGTTCATCGCGCCGCTGCTGTATTTGGAAGCGCATGAAATCGATAAAAGCGAGCTGCTGAAATCCGTTAAATTGTCGCTTTCATTGGCAATTGGACTAGCGATCGCAACCATGGTGGCCGTTGGTTTCGCACTGCATGCCGTATGGCCCGCAATTCCCCTTGCCGCGGCACTGGCGCTCGGCGCCGCGCTTGGACCGACCGACGCGGTCGCCGTATCGTCGCTCGGCAAGGAAGCCGCGCTTACGCAACGTCAAACCAGCGTGCTTAAAGGCGAATCGCTATTCAACGACGCGTCCGGCATCGTCGGCTTCCAGTTCGCGATCGCGGCGGCCGTCAGTGGCGTGTTTACAGTGGGCGATTCGGCCGCACAGTTCGTGTTCTCATTCTTCGGCGGCGCCATTTTCGGCTTGGCAGTAGGCATGGTCGCGACCTGTTATTTGAATCGTTGCGATCTTTCGGCTGGGAGACGACCACAAGCCGTATTTTGATGGAATTGTTCCTGCCGTTCATTCTGTATTTGGGTGCGGAAGCGGTGCATGTTTCCGGCATTCTTTCGGTGGTGACGGCCGGTTTGATCATCCGTTTCGATCGCACCGGCATCGGCCCGAATGTGGCTCGCACCAACATTGTTTCGTCAAGCGTATGGGGGGTATTCTCGTTCACGCTCAACGGCACGGTGTTCATTCTGCTTGGCATGTTGCTGCCGAATGCGATGAGCGCAAGCTGGGACGATCCGCAAGTCAGCAATTGGCTGCTACTGGTTGCGATTCTTACGGTTTCCGCAGTGGTAATCATCATGCGATTCCTGTGGATTTCATTGATGCTACGTCTCGCGCGAGATACCGTCACCGGCAAGCGACGCAAGATGACGGCGCAACGTTGGCGTTCGGCCGCGGTCATGACGTTCGGCGGGCCGAAAGGCACCATCACCCTGTCATTGATGTTCACGATCCCGTACACCATTACGGGAGGCGCGTGGTTCCCCATGCGCGACGAACTGATCTTCATCGCAGGTGGCGTGATCGTCGTAACCTTGCTGCTCGCCAACTTCCTGCTGCCGCTGCTGGCGCCGAATCGCAATAAAGACACTTCCGTGGAAATGACCGAAATCACCATCGAAGTGCTGCGACGGACCGTGGAGGAACTGACGGGACGAGTCACACCCGACAATCGTCGTGCGGTGCTGATGATCATCGACTCGTATACGAAACGTATCACACGACTGAAGCAGCGCATCGGAGAAATCGATCCGCAAGGGTATATGCAACTGCAGATCGACGCGCTCAACTGGGAGAAGGAATACGTCAAGGCGCGACTGGCGAAAGTCAAGGCGACGACGAACGACGACAAGGCAGCGCACGATCTGGAAATCGAAGCATGCGAGCGCCTGCTCGACCAGATCATGAGCTCGCTGCGCCATATCGAAACGGAACATAATTCCGGACGCACCATCTGGCGAGTCAAAGGCCGCTTCAGGGCGTTGCAGAGGCGTTTGGGCACGGTGGTGAAGCGTGTGAACAGCCGCATTCGCCGCACTACCCCGCTGTTCAGCGACGACGAGCTGTTCGCGCACACCCGCGCGGTGCAGGTGGATGCCATCGAACATGTGATCGACCGCCTGTATGAGGAGATGGGCCGCGACACGTACAATACGGAACATTGCTCGGCACTGCTGTTGGATTACCGACGAGGCGAGGCTACGCTGAGGTCGCGCCCGAATGTGGGCACGAGCGCGGAGGCGCAGGCGCAGGCGGAAGAGGTGAAGCGCGAAAGTTACGGTATCGAGCTGGGTGTGATCCAAGACATGTACGAGGCGGGTGACATTACGCGCGCGCAATCCAAGCAGCTGCGACGCAACGTGTATGTGATGAGCGTGGACGCCGACGCGCAGATCTAGCATCCAACTGATCTGATGGAATCAGCAAGCTGGCGTGAGCCGGTGATCCGCAGCGAGTTTGTCTGCGGACGAACTGTGGAAACGTGGGGGACGAGACAACTGTAGGAACGGAACACGGCGTGGAAGGCGGCAAACTGGAGGCCATTCCACAATCTAAAACATGAGGGAATTGAAATTCTCAGATATTTCCCAGAAAACACCAGACATGTACTCAGCATCGTCTGTTTATATAGGAGATGTCAGCAAAAGAGCCGACCAGGAACCCACAGCAGTTCCCGACAATTGAACCCTTTCTTCTTCTCTCTCCTTTCTCTCCCCGGTGGTTTTCTCTCCACCGGGGTTTCTTTTTGCCCTCAACGGTGGATTCCTCCAGTCAGTGGGAGCATCTGCCCGCCAGCAAGCCGCCCAACGTCCCAAAACCTCCACCCACTGGAACAATCATCCCGCTTACAAGCCATCCAGAGTCCAGATTCCTCCAGCCAGTGGGAGAATCCGCCCGCTGGCAGCTCACTCAAAGTCCAGAAACCGCCACTCACTGGAACAATCACCCCGCTGGCAAGCCGCCCAGCGTCCCAATCCTTCCAGTGACTGGGAGGATTGCCCCGCTGGAACGGGTATATTGGAGGCATGAGTGAAATACGCGAGCACGAGACCAGTGATTCCCACGACTCCAGCAACCCAAACACCCCGACCGGTCTGATCGGGCGCGAATCGCAGGTGGTTCCAGGGAGGTTCGGCGAGCCGCTGCAGGTCACGCACGTACAGTATTCGCGCGGGGGCGGCAATGCGGCTCCACGACGCCCGCTGTTCCTCTGCCTGCACGGTTGGGGCTCCAATGAGCCGATTTGGCCGACATGATGCGTTACGTGGCTCCTTATAACGATTTCGCTTCATTGCGCGCGCCGCTCGTGCTGCAGGAGGCTGGTTCCGGTGAATTCGGTTTCGGTCAGGGCGCGTATTCGTGGTTCCATGATTGCGTACCGTCCGGCGAAGACCTGGATCGAGACGCTTATGCTGCCGCTCAAGCCATTGACGATTGGGTTGCGCGCAATGTTCCCGAAGATCGCGCTGTAGTGCCGATCGGTTTTTCGCAAGGCGGTTTGCTGGCGATTCATTTGTTGCGCGTCCATCCGGAACGGTACGCCGCGTCAATCTCGCTTTCCGGCTTCCTTGCGCCGGGAATCGTCGCCGGTAGCGCGCCGGCCGACAGTCATGTCGCGGAATTGAATATTCCTGTGTTCTACGGCTATGGCAAGAACGATACCGTGATTCCGATGCCGGAGCTTTTCGCAACCGCCGCTTGGCTGGACGAGCATACGTTCCTCACGTCGAAAAGCTACCGTGGACTCGATCATGCGTCAGTCTCAACGAGTTCAGCGATTTGCGCGACTGGCTTGCCGCGCACGATATCGCGCCGGGAATCCTGTAAGAAATCCTGCGGAAGAATCCCGTAGAAAAATCCTGCAGAAAAATCCGATGCAACGGATTTTGCGTACCAAGCACACGGCAATCGTTACAACCCGATATAAGCCACGATATAGCGATACCGCGTTAGACTAGAGCCAGCTAATAATCATTTCGCAATTGCCGGCATTCGCACGCTCAACCATGCGAACGTTCGAATGTTGGCGAGCGCCATACCGGCACATTCGCGTGCCTGGCAATAAGGAGTTTCGATGCTGCTGTCCGATCGCGACATTCTCGCCGCGCAGGCCGAAGGTCATATTTCACTCGATCCGTGGACCCCGGAAATGGTGCAGCCCGCTTCCATTGACGTGCGTTTGGACCGTTTCTTCCGTCTGTTCAACAATCATGCGTACACGTATGTCGATCCGGCTGAGAATCAGGGCGAGCTGACCGAGCAGTTCGAGGTGGCTCCGGGCGAACCGTGGATTCTGCATCCGGGTGAGTTCGCATTGGGTTCCACGTGGGAGTACGTGAAGCTTGATCCGACGATTGCCGCCCGCCTGGAAGGCAAGAGCTCACTGGGCCGCTTGGGTATTCTCACACATTCCACCGCAGGCTTCATCGACCCTGGTTTCGAGGGTCATATCACGTTGGAATTGTCGAATGTGTCGACATTGCCGGTGAAGTTGTGGCCGGGCATGAAGATCGGCCAGATGTGCTTTTTCCAGCTCAGCTCCCCCGCCGAACATCCGTACGGTTCGCAAGGCACCGGCTCGCATTATCAGGGTCAGCGCGGTCCGACGCCGAGCCGTTCCTACGTGAACTTCTACAAAGCCGACATCACCGACTAATCATCAAATATTCTTGGATTATCGCAATATATTGTCGATATATAGCGATTGATATCGGTAGCAGGCTGCGGACGTTTTCTTGGAGATGATCACGCAGTCATTCCCTGGCTCTGACGGTATTGTACCGGACTCATCCAACCGAGTGACGTTTGATACGCTCGTGGTTGCGCCAGGCCGTAACGGTCCATGAGATCCAGCCATCCGGGCCGCCGACAGTGGCAGCCGCGGTCGGAATGCACCAGGGACCTCGCCCCTCCGG
>ENA-OQEB01000389-OQEB01000389.1-human-gut-metagenome-genome-assembly--contig:-NODE-389-length-18668-cov-4.497168_pt1 | contig 18668 bp, 24 predicted proteins | sample MGYA00242787_ERZ504619 | MGnify/ENA primary metagenome ERZ504619 (study PRJEB26092, sample SAMD00036317) | human gut metagenome | host: Homo sapiens | study: EMG produced TPA metagenomics assembly of... | reverse complement strand
TGCAGCTGCCCTGCGACATCGCGCTGCCTGCGCACGCGAGAACACGCTGCTGCTCGAGGACGCCCAGGCGCTCGTCGCCAACGGCTGCAAGGTGGTCGGCGAGGGCGCGAACATGCCCACGACCATCGAGGCTACGACCTACTTCCAGGAGAACGGCGTCGCTTTATGCCCGGTAAGGCTGCCACGCCGGCGGCGTGCTCGTGTCCGGCCTGGAGATGAGCCAGAACGCCGAGCACCTGTCCTGGACCTTCGAGGAGGTCGACGGCAAGCTCGAGCAGCTCATGCGCGGCATGTTCCACAACGTGGACGACACCGCCAAGGAGTACGGCCAGGAGGGCAATTTCGTCATGGGCGCAAACATCGCCGGCTTCCTGAAGGTTGCCGACGCCATGCTCGCCCAGGGCGTCTGCTAATTCTTCGCTCGACATAGCATGTGATGAGGCTCCCAGCTATCCGGCTGGGAGCCTTTTTCTATCCCGGAGGACTCCTCATAACTTGCGTGATATACGGACTGTTAAGCGTCCCAGAACGGCTAATCAGTCCGTATATCACCGCAAGTTATGGATGGGTGGGTGGATTTTGTCCTAAAACGGTGTGCGGCCCCTCGTTTGGTACACTTAAAAGTACTGGACAAGTGAAGAGATGGGGGAGAACGTGCTCAAGTTCGGTACCTACGTCCGTGTTGGAAACGCGGCCGAAGCCTATGAGCTCTTACAGAAGAACCGCAATAACAAGATTGTGGGCGGTGGCATTTGGATGCGCCTGGGTTCGCGTCGCGTCGCGACGGCGATTGACCTTTCGGCCTGCGGACTCGATCAGATCGAGGAGACCGAGACCGAGTTTCGCATCGGTGCCATGTGCACCCTGCGCCAGCTCGAGCGCCATGCCGGGCTCAACGCGCTTGTCAACAATGTCTTTGAGTTCGCCGTCCACGACATCGTGGGTGTGCAGCTGCGCAATACCGCTACGGTGGGCGGCAGCATCTACGGCCGCTTTGGCTTCTCGGACGTGCTCTCGGCTTTCCTGGCGCTCGATTCCTATGTTGAGCTGACGGGCGCCGGTCGCGTGCCGCTCGCGGAGTTCGTGGACATGGGCTACGTACGTGACGTGATCGAGCATGTCGTGGTCGTCAAGCACGATTACCGCGCGAGCTATGAGGCCGTGCGCAAGGCCGCGACCGACTTCCCCTCCTTAAACGTCACCGCCGCCTGGTGGGACAACAGCTGGCACGTCACCGTGGGCGCCGCCCGCTGCGCGCTACCTTGCTGCAGGGCGAGGCATGTGCCTTTCCAGCGAGCAGCCTTCCGAGGACGAGCTTCGCGCCCTTGCTGCATCCGTGCGTGCCCTGAGCTACGGACCAACCTGTGGGGCTCGGCCGACTACCGCCGCCGCATCTCGGCCCCGCTCGCCATCCAGGCCGTGCGCCGTGCCGCCGGCATCGAGCTTTCTGCCGCGCTTGCCCGCGAGCTCGAGACCGTGCAGATCCCCAAGTTCGCCACGGACGAGTATTCCTGCCGCCGCGTGCCCGGCGTCGATTCTAGCGAGGTGCGCTAATGGCTGCCAAACTCATCGATCTTTCCTTTACGCTCAACGGCCGCAAGGTCAAGGTTCAGATTGCCCCCGATACCATGCTCTTTTCGCTTTTGCGTGAGCAGGGCTGTGCGTCGGTGCGCTGCGCCTGCGAGACCACCAACTGCGGCCTGTGCACGGTGTGGCTCGACGGCGACCCGGTGCTGAGCTGCTCGGTTCCTGCCGCCCCGTGTTGAGGGCCGCTCCATTACCACGCTCGAGGGCCTCAAGGCCGAGTCCGAGGCACTGGCCCGTGCGATGCTGCCGAAGGCGCCGAGCAGTGCGGTTTTTGCGCCCCCGGTCTTATCATGAACGTGCTGGCGCTCGCCCGCGCCGCCAAGGAGGACCCGAGCCTCGTCGCCACGCGCGAGGAGCTGTCGCGCCAGCTCGCCGGCAACCTCTGCCGTTGCAGCGGCTACGAGAGCCAGCTGCGCGCCATTGTCCGCTTCCTCAACGAGTCCGGCGTGCAGGTGGGCTTTGAGATGCCCGAGCTGCCGGTCAACGACACCAGCTGCGACGGTGTCTCGTACAAGCAGATCACCCATAAGCAGCCCAAGAAGGACTCGAAGGCGCTGCTCGAGGGCCGTCCCGTCTACACGGGCGATATGGTGCCCGCCGGCGCCTGATCGTCAAACTCAAGCGCAGCCCCTATGCCCGCGCCAAGATCCGCTCCATCGATACGTCGCGCGCCCTGAAGGTGCCCGGCGTCGTGGGCGTCTACACTTACGAGGACGTGCCCAAGCGCCGCTTTACTATCGCCGGTCAGAGCTATCCGCAGCCGAGTCCCTACGACCGCCTGATTCTCGAGAACCTTGTGCGCTACCAAAACGAGGAGGTGGCGATCGTCGCTGCCGAGACCGAGGAGGCTGCCGACAAGCACTCAAGCTCATCAAGGTCGACTACGAGGTGCTCGAGCCGCTGCTCGACTTTACCAAGGCACTCGATAACGACATCGTGGTCCACCCCGAGGGCGACGTGACCTTTATGTTCCCGCAGCGGCGATGTCCCGCGCAACCTGGTGTGCAGCGGTACCAGCGATTTTGGCGACCTGGACGAGGCCTTCGCCCAGAGCGACATCGTCTTTGAGCGCACCTACACCAGCCAGGCCACGCAGACCGCGCCCATGGAAACCTTCCGCGCCTTCGCGACGACCGACGCGTTCGGCCGCATCTCGGTGACCACCTCCACGCAGGTGCCCTTTCACGTGCGCCGCATGGTCGCGCAGTCGCTCGACATTCCGCAGTCGCAGGTGCAGGTCATTAAGCCGCGCATCGGCGGCGGCTTTGGCTCCAAGCAGACGGCTGCTGCGAGATCTTCGTGGCGTTTGTGACCCAGCAGACCGGCCGTCCGAGCTATTGCTGCTACACCCGCGAGGAGACCATCACCGCGGGCAACTCGCGCCACCAGATGCAGATGACCGTTAAGCTGGGTGCCATGAACGACGGCACCATCACGGCCATCGATCTGCATACGCTGTCCAACGCCGGTGCGTACGGCGAGCACGCTACCACGACGATCGGCCTGTCGGGCCACAAGAGCCTGCCCATCTACAACCACGTGAAGGCGAGCCGCTTTAGCTGGGACGCTGTCTACACCAATACCAACCGCGGCGGCGCGTATCGCGCTACGGTGCCACCCAGGGCCAGTTTGCCGTGGAGAGCGCCGTCAACGAGCTCGCCGACATGCTGCACATGGACCCGCCGACCTGCGCCTTAAGAACATCGTGCGCGAGGGCGAGATCATGCTGCAGTACTACAACGAGAAGCTCAACGCCTGCGCGCTCGACCGCTGCCTGCTGCGCGCGATGGACATGGTCGGCTGGCGCGACAAGCCGCTGGCCGTGGACCTGGGCGACCGTGTGCGCGCCCTGGGTTGCGCGCTCACCATGCAGGGCTCTGGCATTTCCAACGTGGATATAGCCGGTATCGACATGCGCCTGGAAGAGGACGGCTTCATTACCATCGGCACCGGCGCCACCGATAACGGCATGGGCGTCGACACGATCCTGCGCAGATTGCCGCCGAGGAGCTGGGCGTGGAGAGCTCGCTGATCGTGGTGCGCGGCGTGGATACCGACGTGTCGCCGTTCGACGCCGGCTCGTACGCGAGCTCCGGTACCTACGTGACGGGCCTGGCAGCCAAGAACGCCGCAAGCGAGCTGCGTGAGAAGATCTGCGCCAAGCGCCCAGATGTGGGACGTGGACGCCGTCGACGTGGTCTTCGACGGCCAGTACGTGCGCCTGTCCGACGAGCGTGCCGCGCGCGAGCAGAACCGCTACCTCACGCTGCGCGACTTTGCCAACCTGTGCGTCAAGAACATCGCGGGCGGCGACGCGCTCACCTCGCATGCTTCTGCCTGCCTGCCCGTTTCGCCTCCGCCGTTTATGGCCGGCATTGCCGAGGTCGAGGTCGACAAGCACCGGCAAGGTGACCGTGGTGGACTACGCGGCGGCTGTGGATTGCGGCACCGTGATCAACGAGACGCTCGCGCGCGTCCAGGCCGAGGGCGGCATTGCCCAGGGTATCGGCCACGCGCTCTACGAGATTGTCGAGCACGACGACCGCGGTCGCCTACGCACCGGCAACTTTATGAGCTACAAGCTGCCCACGCGCCTGGATATCGGCAGCATTCGCGTGGCCTTTGAGCCGAGCTACGAGCCGACGGGCCCGTTTGGCGCCAAGTCGATCGGCGAGGTCGTCATCAACACGCCGCTCGCCGCCGTGGCCTCGGCCGTGGCGCACGCCACCGGCCATCAGGTTCGCTCACTGCCCATCACGCCCGAGAAGGCCCTGCTGGGGGAGTAGCGGGTCGGCGAACAAGTCGTAATTGGCGGGGCGGGGCAACTCGCCCCGCCTTTCGCACTCGTGGTGAGGTCGTGAGCCTGTAAAACGTGTGCGTGCGCTTGTCGTTCGTATCTGCTATCATTCCTAGTCTGTGCGCTCATGCGGGCGTGGCGGAATTGGTAGACGCGCCAGATTTAGGTTCTGGTGGGATTCCCGTGAAGGTTCGAGTCCTTTCGCCCGCACCAACGCATCTGCGTCGGCTTCGGCCGTCGCGACTCTTTGTTGCATAAAGGTACCAGCACCTCAGATAAGCTGGGCAGTATGAGGAGGAACGTGTTGAACATCACCGCTTCTGACGTCAAGGACGCCAAGCTCACCGCTACGGTCACCATCCCGGCCGCCGACGTCGACGCCGCGATCAAGAAGGCCTACAAGGATACCGCCAAGAAGTACCGCTTCCCGGGCTTCCGTGCCGGTAAGGCTCCCCGTCCGGTCATCGACTCCGCTCTTGGCGCCGAGGCAACCCTCGCTCAGGCCACCAACGACCTGATCGCCGCCAACGAGCCCGCCGTCCTCAACGAGCTGGACATCGTCCCCACCAAGAACGGTGACTACAAGGAGCTCGACCTCGCCAAGGATCACGAGGACTACACCTACACCGTCGAGTTCTCCCTGCGTCCTGCTGCCGAGCTCTCTTCCTTCGACGCCGTCGAGATCGAGATGCCCCCTGCGGAGGTCACCGAGTCCGAGATCAACAACCAGGTCGAGATGCTCCTCAACTACCGTGCCACCTTCGAGGACGTCGAGGGTCGCGCCGTCGAGGCCGAGACTACGTCACCGTCGACCTCAAGGCCGTCGAGAACGCCGATAACTTCGCCGCCGAGGGCCGTATGCTCATCGCCGGTAGCGACAGCAACCCCGCCGAGTTCAACGAGGCTCTGATCGGCACCAACGTTGACGACGTCAAGTCCGTCACCTGGACCGACGAGGCCGAGGAGGGCGAGGAGGCCGAGACCCACACCGTCGAGGTCACCGTCAAGGGCATCAAGGTCCGCAACACCCCCGAGCTCACCGACGAGCTCGTCAAGTCCGACTTTGGCTTCGACAGCATCGAGCTATGCGCGACGCCATCAAGATCGAGATCGAGCAGGACAAGGCTTCCCGCCTCCCGGCCGAGAAGGAGAACCGTTGCGTCTCCGCTCTCGCCGAGCGCCTGCAGCTCGACGAGATGGATGCCGACTACGAGCAGTCCGTCTTTGAGGAGCTTGGCCAGAACTTCCTGTCCAACCTCGCTGCCCGCGGCATGACGCTGGACACCTGGCTGCCCGCTTCCGGCCTGACCATGGAGCAGTTCATCGGCGACCTGCACAAGCAGGCCAACGACGTTGCCCGTGAGTCCCTGGCGCTCGACGCCCTCGCCCGTGAGCTCAAGATTGAGGTCACCGAGGACGACATCAACGCCGAGTTCGAGAAGGCCGGCGTCAAGGACGTCGAGGCTTCCAAGGCCGAGTTCATCGCCGATGGTCGCATGCCTGCCGTCCGTGAGTCCATCCGTCGCTCCAAGGCCGTCGACCACCTGTCGAGAACGCCAAGGTGACCGAGGTCGACGAGACCGCCAAGGACGCCGAGTAATTCTCGCCACCTTGCCCGCGAGCGCATGCGTGCGCCTGTGATGGGGTAAAGTTATACACCGGTTATCCGGTTGCTTCGTACGGTGCCAGCCAATGCATAGCATGCGGGCACCGTACGTTTATCTAGAACCAATTTGGTCCGCAAGAGAGAAATGGAGATGCGTATGATCGCTAAGTTCGATTCCGCCCTCGTGCCATACGTTATCGAGCAGACGCCGCGCGGCGAGCGCAGCTACGATATCTATTCGCGCCTGCTCAACGACCGCATCATCTTCTTGGGCGAGGAGATCAACTCCGTCAGCGCCAACCTGGTCGTTGCCCAGCTGCTGCATCTTGAGAGCCAGGATGCCGAGAAGGATATCTCGCTCTACATCAATTCGCCCGGCGGCGAGGTTTACTCCGGCCTGGCGATTCTTGACACCATGAACTTTATCAAGCCGCAGGTCTCCACCATCTGCGTCGGTATGGCTGCGTCCATGGCCGCCGTGCTGCTTTCGGCTGGCGCCAAGGGCAAGCGCTTCTGCCTGCCGCACTCCAAGGTCATGATTCACCAGCCCAGCGGCGGTGCCCAGGGCCAGCAGACCGAGATCGAGATCGTTGCCGAGGAGATCAAGAAGACCCGCCGCGAGCTCAATCAGATCCTGTCCGATGCCTCGGGCCAGCCCATCGAGAAGGTCCAGGCCGATACCGAGCGCGACAACTACCTGACCGCTGCCGAGGCCCTCGACTACGGCCTGATCGACCGTATCGTCACCTCGCGCGATCTCGCCGCGAAGGACGCCTAGGATGGCAGGAAACATGCAGGACAACTTTGACGAGAATGGCAACCCCATCCGCTGCTCCTTCTGCGGAAAAGAGCAGGGGCAGGTCCGTCGCCTCGTAAAGGGTCCGACCAACATCTTTATCTGTGACGAGTGCGTCGCCGCCTGTTCCGAGATTCTGGAGGAGTCGCTGGCTTCGGACTTTATGGACGCCGCTCGCAACGGCAAGCTGCCGGGCTTTCTCAACGACCACGGCCAGGCTGCATCCCAGCCCGCCGTGGACCCCGAGGCCGAGCTTTGAGCTCGAGGACGACCGCCAGGTCATCACGCACGTGCCGACGCCGCACGAGATCTATGACGAGCTTTCGGCTTATGTCATGGGCCAAGAGGACGCCAAGCGCGCCATGTCGGTTGCCGTGTACAACCATTACCGCCGCGTCATCGAGGGCGGTGCTGCGCTTTCGGCCTTTGACGACGGTTTGGACTCGCAGCTTGACGATGACATGGACGAGGTGGAGCTCGCCAAGTCCAACATCCTGCTGCTCGGTCCCACCGGTACCGGCAAGACGCTGCTGGCCCAGACGCTCGCGCGCATCCTCGAGGTGCCGTTTGCCATCGCCGATGCCACCGCGCTCACCGAGGCTGGTTACGTTGGCGAGGACGTGGAGAACATCCTGCTCAAGCTCATCAATGCTGCCGATGGCGACATTGAGCGCGCTCAGGTGGGCATTATCTACGTGGACGAGATTGACAAGATTGCCCGCAAGGCCGAGAACCTCTCCATTACCCGCGATGTCTCGGGCGAGGGTGTGCAGCAGGCGCTGCTTAAGATTCTTGAGGGCACGGTGGCCAGCGTTCCGCCTACCGGTGGCCGCAAGCATCCCCAGCAGGAGCTGCTGCAGATCGACACGACTAACATCCTGTTTATCTGCGGCGGTGCTTTGTGGGTCTGGACAAGATCATCGCCGACCGCGTGGGCAACAAGGGCGTGGCTTTAACTCCGAGATCGCCGGCCCCACCTCGGTCGACGAGAACGACCTGCTGCGTCAGGTGCTCCCGCAGGACCTCAACGCCTTTGGCATGATCCCCGAGTTCGTGGGCCGTACGCCCGTTGTCACCCAGACGCAGGCGCTCGACGAGGACGACCTGGTGTCGATTCTGACCGAGCCAAGAACGCCGTGGTGCGTCAGTACCGCAAGATGTTCCAGCTCGAGGACGTTGAGCTTGAGTTTGAGGCCGCGGCCCTTCACGAGATCGCCCGTATGGCGCTCGCCCGCAAGACCGCGCCCGCGGCCTGCGTTCCATCTGCGAGGACGTGCTTCAGCAGACGATGTTCGACCTCCCCAGCGAGGAGGGTGTCGCCAAGGTCATCGTGACCGAAGCGGCGGTTAAGGGCGAAGAACAGCCCCAACGCATCTACGGGTAAACCAGCCAAAAACGTGCTTGCAAATAGCCTCCGACCATCCGCGGTCGGAGGCTATTTTATATATACGCAATAACCCTAACTACCTGTGTTATTCTGTGTGTTTGTTTAAAGTCTCAGCAAAGTCCATTCAGACTGAAGTAATCGAAACCTAAGGGGAGGAATGTCGGCCCGATTTTCGTAGATCCCGCAACGAGCCGAAGAGCACTAAATGTGCTCTTCGAGCGAGCCAGGACTTTGACTGAGCGAAAATCGGGCGACATTCTCCCCGGCGGGACAGGGAGAGATATATGGAAGAAATGCCCAAGAACTACGATCCGTCGACCAACGAGCCGGCGATCCTGCAGAAGTGGCTCGACGGCGGCTACTACAAGCGCCGCGAGGGCGTGGGCGACTGCACCGTCACCATTCCGCCTCCCAACGTGACCGGCAAGCTCCACATGGGCCACGCCACCGACGACTCCATCCAGGACGCCATCATCCGTATGGCCCGCATGCGCGGCAAGTCCACGCGCTGGGTGCTGGGTACCGACCACGCCGGTATCGCCACGCAGACCAAGGTCGATAAGAAGCTCAAGAGTGAGGGCATTAGCCGCCTGGAGATCGGCCGCGATAAGTTTGTCGACGCCTGCTGGGACTGGACCCACGAGTACGGCGGCATCATCGTCGAGCAGATCAAGCGCATGGGCTGCTCCGTCGACTTCGACAACGAGCGCTTTACCATGGACGAGGACTACGCGCAGGCCGTGCGCAAGGTGTTCTGCGATTGGTACCACGACGGCCTGATCTACCGCGGCAAGCGCATCGTCAACTGGTGCCCCAACTGCACCACCGCCATCTCGGACGACGAGGCCGAGTATAAGGACGAGAAGGGCCACCTGTGGCACCTGCGCTACCCGCTGACCGAGCCGGTTAACGGCCAGGACTACATCGTCGTCGCCACCACACGCCCCGAGACCATGCTCGGCGACACGGGCGTCGCCGTTTCCCCGAAGGACCCCGAGAAGGCCGCCTTTGTGGGCAAGACCGTCAAGCTCCCCATCGTCGACCGCGAGATCCCCATCTTTGAGGATTGGCACGTCGACGCCAACTTTGGCTCCGGCTTTGTCAAGGTCACCCCGGCCCACGACCCCAACGACTACGCCATGGGTCAGGCCCACGACCTGCCGCAGATCAATATCTTTGATGAGCACGCTGTGTCGTTGAGGGCTACGGCGAGTTTACCGGCATGAACCGCGACGAGTGCCGCGAGGCCGTCATCAAGTGGTTCGAGGAGCACGACCTGCTCGATCATGTCGAGGACCTCGATCACTCCGTCATGCACTGCTACCGTTGCGACTCCGCCCTGGAGCCGTGGCTGTCCGAGCAGTGGTTCGTGGCCGTCGACAAGCTCAAAGGGCCGGCGCTCGACGCCGTCAACTCCGGCAAGGTCACCTTCCACCCCGCGCGCTGGACGCAGACCTACACCACCTGGATGGAGAACCTCAAGGACTGGTGCATCTCACGCCAGCTGTGGTGGGGCCACCGCATCCCCGTGTTCTACTGCGAGGATTGCGGCTGGGAGGACGCCCTTACCGAGGACACCGACGTGTGCCCCAAGTGCGGCGGCATCACATCCATCAGGACGAGAACGTGCTGGACACCTGGTTTAGCTCGCAGCTGTGGACCTTCGCCACGCAGGGCTGGCCGCAAAAGCCGGAGCTGCTCGAGGGACATCACCCCACGACGGCGCTGGTCACCGCGCGCGACATCATCGCGCTGTGGGTCGCCCGCATGGTCATGAGCTCGCTTTACTTCCTGGACGAGGTGCCGTTTAAGGACGTCGTCATCTACCCGACGATCCTGGCCAAGGACGGCAGCCGCATGTCCAAGTCCAAGGGCAACGGTGTTGACCCTATGGACCTCATTGGCATGTACGGCGCCGACGCCATGCGTTACAACCTACTCACGCTGTGCACCAACAACCAGGACGTCAAGTTCGACGCGAACATCGACAAGAAGACCAAGAAGCTCATCGACAGCCCGCGCACCGAGCAGGCCAAGTCGTTTGTGACCAAGATCTGGAACGCCAGCCGCTTCCTGCTCATGAACATGGAGGGCTACACGCCCGGCGAGCCCGTCGTTGAGACGCCGGCCGACGCCTGGATGTTCAGCCGCCTGGCCAAGGCCGTGAAGATGGTCACCGAGGGCATTGAGAGCTACACCTTTGGCGATATGGCCCGCGGCGTGCAGCAGTTCTTCTGGAACGAGGTCTGCGACTGGTACGTCGAGGTCACCAAGGCCCGCTTGAAGGGCGAGGACCGTCTGCAAGCTCAGCGCAACCTGATCTTTGTGCTCGACACCTCCATTCGCCTGATGCACCGCTTATGCCGTTTGTCACCGAGGAGATCTGGGACAACATGCCGGCGAGCGTGCTCGACCTGGACGCCGAGGCAACGTGGACCGCGCCGAGGCGCTCATGATCGCCCAAAGTGGCCCGAGCCCGCCGACTACGCTAAGTATGTCGATGAGCCTGCCGAGCGCGCGTTTGAGCTGTGCCGTACCGTCGTTTCCGCCGCCCGCGCCACGCGTTCGCGTTATCGCCTGAGCCCCAAGCCGAGCTCGACGTGGTCGTGCGCGCCGGTGCCGAGGACATCGAGAAGCTCGAGAGCCTGCGCTCGACCATTGAGCCGCTGGCCAACACCGCTTCGCTGGTCATGGGTACCGACGTTGAGAAGCCGGCTGCGAGCATTGCCGTGGTCGACAGCGGCGTCGAGGTTTTTGTGGTGCTCGAGGGCAAGGTTGATCTTTCGGCCGAGAAGGCGCGCCTGGAGAAGGAGATCGCCACGGCTCAGAAGGAGCTTGCCGGCTGCGAGAAGACCCTTGCCAACGAGGGCTTTGTGGCCAAGGCCGCGCCCGCGGTGGTGCAGAAGAAGAGGGACCGTGCAGCTGAGCTCAAGGAGATCCTGGCGGCGCTGACTGCTCAGGTTGCTGACTTCTCGTAGGCGTAACTGGGGGACGCGGTTTGGGGCTTTGCTCGCTACTGCGGACAGTCCTGCTCGCACGAAGGCCACATTAAGTGGCCTTCGGCTCGTGCGGAACTTGTATCGAGCAAGCCCAACGCTCCCATAGCGGTTACGGGGGCGTCCGCTGCCTGGTAGGGCCACTTGGTTGTGGCCTTGATCTCGCTGCAAAGCGGTGTTTGGCTGATATTTTGAATGGGAGGGGCTCGTTGTTGATTCGGGCCTCTTTTTATGTTGAGGGGACTTTGGGTTATGGCTAAGCGTTCTGGGTCGTATGTCGTTCCTTTCTCGTTTGAGTTGCTTTCGTTTGATGAGGCTGTGGGGCTTGCTGCTGATACGGGGCGGATTTCTGGGGATGCTGGGCCTCTGCTCGAGACGGTTGTCGATATGCTTGATGAGTTGGGGCGTCCGGACGAGTATTTTGATTGCATTCAGGTTGCCGGTACCAATGGCAAGACTTCGACCACGCGTTTTTCGGCTGCCATCCTTCGCGGCGAGGGGCTCAAGACCGCGCTGTATACGTCGCCGCAGCTGGTGCGCTATCCCGAGCGCATGGAGGTCGATGGGCGCGTCGTGAGCGATGAGGTGTTTGCCCGTGGCGTTTCGGCAGCTGTTGAGGCTGGACATCGCGTGAATGCTCGTCGTGTGGCGGCGGGGGAGCGCGCCTATACCATCACACCGTTTGACCTGCTGACGGCTGCCGCACTGGTGGTGTTTGCCGAGGCTTGCGTGGACGTGGCCGTGCTTGAGGTCGGCATGGGCGGACGCTGGGATGCTACGAGTGCGACCGATCCCGTCGCCGTGGCCATTACAGGCATTGGGCTCGATCACACACGTATTTTGGGCGATACGCTCGAGGCCATTGCGGGGAGAAGGCTGCGGTCATTAAGCCCGGACGCCTGGTTGTGCTGGGCGAGGGCACGCATGAGGCGAGCGTTCAGCGCGTGATGGATGCCCGTTGTCGAGAGTGCGGCATTGTGCCGCTCGTGGTGAGTCATGCCACGACTAAGGTGCCGGCGCATGTGGGCGACACGGTTGAGTTTAGCTGCACCACGCCACGTGCGATCTATACGTCGAGCATGGTCAAGCCGGCCTATCAGCCGCAGAATGCCGCGTGCGCGATTATGCTTTGCGAGGGGTATCTGGGTCGCGAGCTCGACCACGATGCGCTGGATGCATCGCTTATGGGTTGCCCCACACCGGGTCGTTTTGACGTGCTGGGGACCGATCCGCTTAAGCTGATTGACGCCTGTCATAACCCCCAGAGCTGCGAGAACTTTGTGAGCGCGCTGGACGAGATTGATCCGTGCGTAGAGAATCGCCCCACGCTGCTGTGCGCCGCGCTGGCCGACAAGGACGTGGCAGGCATCGTCGACGTGTTGATCCCGGCTTTCCCGCGCGTGGTTGTGACCCAGACCGATTCCGATCGCGCCCTGCCGGCAGAGGAGCTCGCCGCCCTCGTTGATGCCGATAAGCTCGCAGGCGTGTTCCCCAGCGTTTCCGAGGCCCTTGCAGCTTTCAAGGCCGCAGGCGAGCCGTTCGTAGCAGCCGGCACCATCACCCTAGCCGGCGAAGTAGCCGGCCTGCTCCGTTAACCCATCCCCTCAGCAGTTGCGGTGAAATACGGACTGTTTTACAAGCCAGAGGCCTCAAACAGTCCGTATATCACCGCAACTCAAATTAGCTGCCCTGGGGTGCCCGTTTACGAAGCCATTTATGCCGCTTAACCTGTAGCATATTGCAAACCTCCATCGGCGAAGGATACGCTCAACTTAACTTGCCAATCGGACCAGTGCTGTTTGGTCCGTTGAGCGTGTCGGGAGGAAACATGAACAGAAGGCATGTCAACGCGGCCATTACCGCGGGTTTGGCTCTGACGATGACGGTCGGCTCGGTGCCGCCGCAGGCGTTCGCGAGATGATGCAGGGTGATACTACCCAAGTCGTTGCCGAGCAAAGCGATGCGACGGGTGCGGCTGCCACGTCTGCGGACACCGGTCAGGCAACCTCGCAAGACCAGAGTGAAGACAAGATCGCCTCTTTTGCCAGCCTGAACGAGCTGCATGTTGCTGAGGGTTCCGACGCCACGCTGCCCCAGACTGTAACGGCAACCTACGAGAGCGGTACCACCAAGCAGGAAAACGTCACCTGGAAGTTGAACGGCGCTGATGCTCCGGCAACTCTGGTACAGCTGCCTGCCGGCTCGTATGAGTTTGAGGTACCGTCGACGGTACCACGCAGACGGTCAAGCAGCGCGTGGTTGTCGAAGCTGTTACGGCGGACCCGGCAGTGGTAGATCCGGCGGCAGTAGACGCCCCCGATGCCACAAAGACGAGCAACGAAAGCGGCGTTACCGTTGAGTCGATCGACGCCAACCCGATTGTGGAAAAATACGTCGGCGCGGATTACTACGGCCAAACATCGTACGTAAAGGTAAAGCTTTCGGATGGCACCGAGACCTCGGCTTATGTTAATTGGGACGAAAAGTCGCAGGCGGCATTTGATACGGTGACAGAAGAATCCGAAGTTCCCATCACCGGCCAGATTGACGGTGTCAGCGTGAACGGCAATTGGATTACGCTCGCGGAGCCGTACAAAGTGAGTGGTGTGCTCAAGGTGTACGTTCCCCGTTCAACCAGTAATGGCTCATGGGTATGGACTGCAGCTGGTATTGCTCCCGCGCTTCCGTCCAGCATTTCGGTCAATTATTCAAATGGTCAATCTTATACATGCCCTGTTGAGTGGAATGAGATCTCGGCTGATCAGTACCAAAAGGAAGGAACCTTTGTTGTCGAGGGACATTTGAAGAGCTATCCCTCTATGCTCGCACAGTGCACGGTCGCAGTCCGCTCTGTTAAGAGCGTCCAGACCGAGTTGACGTGTACGACCCTAACTGGTGAGGTCCCGTCTCTGCCGTATTCTGCTTCGGTTGTCTTTGATAGCGGGGCCACCGAGCAGATCCCGGTGTCTTGGGATTCTTTCGACGCGTCGCTTTACTCTAAGGTGGGCTCGTTTACGGTTAAAGGTAAACTAAACGGTTTTGATTACCGTGAGGTTACCTGCACCGTTACCGTCAAAGATCCTAAGGACGTACTCGATCTTAATTCTCTGAGGTTCGAGCGCGTGGTCGGCGACATTTCTCCTCTTAGCACGTATGTCTATTTCCCGTTTACGCAGTCAAATAACACTACATACACCCAAGGTTATCAGGTTAACTGGGACAACGCCGACGTGTCTCAATTCCAAAAGGCAGGCACCTATACGGTCACGGGCACGCTTGTGACATATAACGAATCTTCAGCCGCTAATGGCCTAAAGGTAACTGCTCAGGTCGAGGTCAAAGAAGTTGCCTCTATCGACGCTCTTGCTCCCGTTAACACGCCCGTCGGCGTACGTCCTACAACGGGCGGCGGTCTTCCCTACAGCGTTGAGGTTGCATTCACCGACGGTACAAAGAAGCAGTGCAACATTGCGTGGGACCCTATTTTGGACACGCAGGTGGCAAGCGAGGGGTCGTTTAAGCTTTCCGGTTCGCTGTCGTATTGGACCAATACCTCATCTTCATCGTCTACTCAGGTGGAGCTGGGTGACAGCAACCGAGTCACGGCGACCATCTCCGTCCGCGCCCTGCAGATGCCTTCCTCGACATCGACAAGCACGCTTATCGGTTGCCAGCCCAATATGCCGGTTCAATCGAGGCCACGATGTGGAATGGCTCGCGAGGCAATTTCCCCGTTCAGTGGTCGACGATTAGTCAGGAAGCCCTAAAGAACCTTGGCAGATTACGGTTAGCGGATACTTTACCGGCTCTAACATTCCGGCTACGGCGACGGTCAACGTCTGCGATCTCGAGGACAGCAACATCGGCAAGATTGCTTATGTTCCCGGCGCCGGACTTCTGGCTCCGCGCTACACATCCACGCTGTATTTGTCGGATGGCAGCTCGTTCTATCCCCAGTATTCGTCGGGGCAGCCTTATAGCTGGTATGAGTTTCCTCAAGAACTGCTGGACGGCAAGCCTGGCGAGTACGAAATTACCGGTACTATCACTGGCTCGTTGGCAAAGATCCATGCGACAGCGGCGTGCGGCGAGGTCAAGGGCGTTAACAACTATAGCGATAACGGTGTGACGCTTGGACAGTCGTACGAGGACTGGCGCGTTATCTATCCCGGCGAGGAAGTCAATCTGGACTACTTCTACGTGTCCGGCGTATTGCAGGATGGAACGACTTTTGACAGTCTCGGCGTCAACTGGGGTACCTACGATAGGTGCCCCCAGAAGGACTGCACGATTACCGGAACGGTCGTCGGAACGAATATCCCCGTGAAAGTGCACGTCATCGTGACTAAAAACTGGGAGGCTCAGCCACAAACCATTACAGTGCTCAAGGGCAGCGACGGTACCGCTATGCTTCCCAGCTATGTCGATCTTGTCAGTTCTGATGCGGCAGAACATCCGACTATTCGCATAAATACGCCGAGGTCAAGTGGAACACGAAAGGTTTTGATTGGACTCAGGGTGGCGTTGTTCGCGGCACTGCAACAATTAGCTTTAATGCAGGGTACGGCATGCAGGCGGTTGACGTTCCGATTACTGCCACCGTTAAGATCGCGAGTAAGGCAACCTCGGTTCAGGGCGGAACCATATGGACCGTCCCCGGCACCAAGCCGATGCTGCCGGAATACCTTGAGGTTCGATACGACAACGATGTGTCTTCTGAGCCCCAGCGCGAAAAGGTCACATGGGACCGTGTCGCCGAAGACGCGTATGCCAAGGACGGTTCGTTTAAGGTGAAGGGCAAGCTCCAAGGTGGTGCCGAGGCGACAATCACTGTTGACGTCTGTTCCGTCACCTCCGTTAGCGTTCCTGAGCGCATTAATACGGCCAGCGGTGTTTTCCCCGAGCTGCCGTGGAATGTCTCGGTTGCCACGAGTGACGGCAAAACTCATAATGCCCAGGTTCAATGGGATTACGTTCGTCCCTCGGTTTATACCGGAGAGTCGGGTCAGGTCACGACAGTGTCTGGCACGCTGTTTGCAAGCGGCCTCGACGGATACGGTGACGGCACTAACACCGGTCTCACTGTTCAGACCAAGATCGTTATCCAAGGCGTGGAGAAGGCCATAGATAACGGCGAGACCGCAGTGACCACTAAGGCGGGCACTGCGCCTGCTATGCCGGCCAAGATGGCGGTCGAGATGAGCGACGGCTCCGTTTCGACGGCGGCTATTGATTGGGATCCGATCGCGCCCGAGAAGTACGAGCAGCCTGGTTCGTTCTATGCGACGGGCCACGTGGTCGGCTTTGATGCCGCTGCCGTTATGGCGCTTGTGGACGATGAGGCCAGAAGGTCGGCGTGGACGAGAACGGCAACGTGACCGCCAAGGTGACGGTTGCCGACAAGAAGGCGAAGAAGGTGCGCTGCAGCCCGAGGCCGTTGTGGTCAACACCACGGTCGGATCGATGCTGGAGCTGCCAGATGCCGTGTCCGTATATTTCTCTGATGGCTCAGCGCGGGATACTCGGGGCAGTTTGGGCGGCATCGAGATCGAAAAGTGGACCGACACCGACGGCATCGACCTATCCAAGCCGCTCGCCAAGAAGGCACATACAAACTCGTCGGCAAGCTCAAGGATGTCGACAACGTCAACGCCATCGTGTACGTCAACGTCTCCGAGGCGCCGCGAACCATTACCAAGCTCGAGGCCAAGTCGTTTAGTGTTGCCAAGGGCACGTCCAAGCAGGATCTGTACGCCCAGATGCCCAAGCAAGTTGTGGCGACTTACTCCGACGGCTCGACCGATTTGCTCGACATTGACGTTTGGGATCTTTCTAACGTCACGGACAAGCTGCTCAACGGAACCGGCACCGTGGAGATCACGGGCACGGTTAAGCTCAACGGTGCAAGGTGACCTGCAATGTGACCGTGGCGGATCAGGATGCCCAGACGCCCGACTACGTCGAGCCGATCGATGCTATTGAGATTGCGGACAATGCCAAGGTCAGCGACCTTATGGAAAAGCTGCCGTCCAAGGTGACGGTTGTCATGAAGGACGGCAAGACCAAGAACGAGACGTCCGTTAAGTGGTCTCAGGTCGACAGCCTGGGCCGTGCCGGTACCGAGTTTGAGGTCACGGGTCTAACGGACAACGGCATGACCGTTAAGGCTCAGGTTAAGGTGACGGCGCATATTGTCGACATCGATGTCGCTGAAGACATTGTGGTCGTGCGCGGCACCAAGGCGGACGACGTTTTGGCCAAGCTGCCCGCCACGGTCACGGCGATTTACTCGGATGATACCGAGTCCGATGTCGACGTGAAGTGGGACACCAAGGTCTCTCCGACAAGGACTTTGCCAAGGAGGGCGAGGTCACGGTCAGGGGCAAGGTTGCCGGTACCGATCAAAAGGCCAAGTGCACGATTACGGTCGTGAAGAGCGATGCCGAGATTCCGGCCTCTGTTGAGCCTCTCGCGGGAGTTGACGTTCCCGAGGCTCGTCGCCGATGCCGTGCGAGATGCGCTCAAGGGCGTGAAGGCAACCGTTCGCATGAAGGACGGCAAGACGACGGCGGAGTCCGAGATCACATGGACTGAGGTTCCTGCCGCGGCCGACACGTACGGCAACAGCGTCGTCGCCAAGGGCGTGACGGTGAACGGTAACCTGCCTGTCGAGGTCATTGTTACCTCCACGACGACGATCAATAAGGTTGCGAGGTGCCGCAGATCACGGTTGAGCGCGATGCCAAGCCGATACCGTGACGGGGCAGCTGCCAAGATGGTTGCCGTGACGTACTCCGATGGCCATACGGATGAGGCCGCGGTCACGTGGAATACGGATGGCCTGGACAAGCATCTTGCCGCTGTCGGCGAGTACATGATTGAGGGCTCCGTTGATGGCACGACGCTCAAGGCGACCTGCAAGCTGGTCGTCGAGACGCCGGCAAGCGAGATTCCCGTGAGGCCTGCGACGTTCGCTCCCGTTGAGGTGTTCGAGGCAAGCTCTGCCGCCGATGTGCTGAAGGCGCTGCCCAAGAAGGTCTCCGTGATGATGAAGGACGACAGCCAGGAAGACTACGATGTCGATTGGGAGAATGTTCCCGCACTGGATTGGGGTGCCGTTGACGTGACCGTGGACGGTAAGGTTCGCGGTACGGAGCTTACAGTCAGCTGCATGGTACGCGTTAAGCCGCGCCCGGCGGCCAAGGGCCTCGTTATCGTTGACCAAAACGGCAAGGCCACGACTGCCGAAACCGTGCTCAAGGTAGAGCGCGGCAAGGAAATTGACCTTGCTGCCGCGGCGAGCAATGCGGTCGATGGCGCGCTGCTGCGTGGTACCGTGACGTGGGCTTCGTCCGACCCGACGATCGCTACGGTCGAGAACGGTAAGGTCAAGGCCCTCAAGAACGGAACCGTCGTCATTACCGCGACGATGCCGCTGACGGCGACGCCGCGGCGATTGCGACGCTTGCCGAGGATGACGCTGCGGAGACGCCGGCGCC
>ENA-OQEB01000388-OQEB01000388.1-human-gut-metagenome-genome-assembly--contig:-NODE-388-length-18694-cov-2.200786_pt1 | contig 18694 bp, 26 predicted proteins | sample MGYA00242787_ERZ504619 | MGnify/ENA primary metagenome ERZ504619 (study PRJEB26092, sample SAMD00036317) | human gut metagenome | host: Homo sapiens | study: EMG produced TPA metagenomics assembly of... | reverse complement strand
CATGCCTACACTTACATCAGGAATTAAACAGCTTGTGGATGGCTCAAATACATTAGTAGCAAACAACGATACATTAAATACCGGAGCAGCATCACTCAATGCCGGAGCAAGCCAGCTTTCAGCCGGAACACAGTCGCTCATGAACTCAGTACCAACGCTCACAAGCGGAATCAAGCAGCTTGTAGACGGTTCAAACACACTTGTAGCAAACAATGCAAAGCTCAACAGCGGAGCATCACAGCTTGCAGATGGAACAAATCAGATAGTTTCAGGTGTTGACCAGCTCACGACAGGATCTAAGACACTTTCAGAGGGTGCACACACACTTGCAGACGGTATGGTACAGTTCAATGAGGAAGGAATCAACAAGATTCTCGACGCATATAACGGCGACTTAAAGCCATTCACCAACAAGCTTCAGGCAGTAATTGACGCAGGTGAGGAATATCAGACATACTCAGCAATCGCTGATGGACAGACGGGCAGCGTTAAGTTCATATATAAATTAGCTTCAATAGATGCTAAGGCAGATAGCGACAAATAATTAATTAAAGGATGTTTGTAACTATTCAGTACAGAAATATGCGGTACCGCATATTTCGTAAGAAAACATAGATTATGTAGGAGCAAGCGCCCATCAGCGCAGCTGATTCTCATGCGCTTGCGGTCCGCAACTGTGAAGGTACTGAACAGTTAAGGATGTTTGTACATTAGGGGAGGCAAAAATGGGCTGGATAGAATATCTGTTAATCGTGGCGGGAAGTTCGCTTGAGATTTTCGTTGCGATGGAATGTCAGGGATCCCTGATCCAGAAAGTAAATAAGAAACAGCTTACAGCCATTTGCTTCATAGTTGCAGTTTGCCAGTTGTTAGCAATGTACATCGGGTATTTCCTGTCAAGCTTCCTTAATGGGAAATACTCGGTGAAGGATGAAGCACTTTTAGGAGAGATAATTTCTATCGGAATACTGATAGGACTGGGGATCAGGCTTATAGGAAAGGCTATAAGAAACGAAAGGATTGAGGAGCATTGTCAGGCACAGCTTGACATGAAAAGAGTGCTAAGGATAGCAGGAATCACCGCATTTTATACGGTTCTTGCAGGAATAGCATTCGGCTTCCTCGGTACCGGACTTTTCACCATTATGATAATGGTGGCGCTGCTCACTGTCATCTGTATAGTGGCAGGCATTTACACAGGATATCACTTCGGTTTCGAGCAGAAGACAAAGGTATATATCGTGGGGGCGATACTCTTTTGGGCGGCTGGAATTGATGTGATAGTAAGACTTGTAAGTGCAAAATAATGCATAGGGCTCTGTTTGTAAGGACAGGGCTTTTTTGCTGTCCATTGAAGTATGAAATCCTTTGCTTGCAATGTCAAAGTAAATGCTATAGAATATTTTCATATCAAATTAAACGCAAATGAGGAGATTTAAAATTATGAAACAGAAATTGAGAAACCTTTCGGCACCGGCAAATATAATATTTTGCCATTCTTGCAGTTTTTATTTTCATTGCACCCTTGCAGTGGAGCGGAAAAGTGCTGGGACTGATTCCGGGCATGGAAAAGGCGATGATTATCTGCTGCAGGCTATTGTGGAGACAGTTGTTTTAGTTATTTTTCTTGGCATCACATATATATTTGGGCTGTGGGATATTTTTAAGGAAAATGCAGCAGGATGGACAAGAAGCTTATACACAGGCGGTTTTTTCATAGTGTACTGTTTGTATGCTGTTGTTTCAGGCATTTATTTATGCTTTTTGGGTGAGCATGGTGATGTGAAGGCATTTTACAACATCATCTTTTTCTTTATTGCGGTCTGCCTTGTAGGGCTCGTTGAGGAGCTGGTGTTCAGAGGAGTGGTGTTTAATCTGTTGCTGAGAGCTTTTCCAAAGACGAAAGGTGGAATCACAGGAGCCGTAGTTTTGGGAGGCGTACTGTTTGGATTGATGCATTTTTTCCAATATGGGCGCAGGGGTTAAGTTCAGCAGTTGTCTGATACAGGTTATTTCAGCAGGTCTCATGGGTGTGCTGTTTTGCATGATATACGCGTCTACACGCAATTTCTGGATGCTTGCCATTTTCCATACTGTTGTAGATATGGGAGGGCTTTATCATCGGGAATATTTGAGGGAGGCGGAGTGGCCGACAGGATTAATGAGTTTTCGGCAATGAACTGTATTGCATTTGTCGTGCTCGGTATTCCTATGCTTGTTATGCTGCGTAAGTCAAGGCGTATCCGTCTTGAGATGCTTTACAACAATGTGACCATCATAGATGACGAGAGGGAGGGTGCTAAGCTGGCAGTGGTTTCCCTGGTGCTTGGTATTTGCAGTATTATTTTCTCGTTTTTTGGATATCTGATGGGACTTGGAATTGTCGGCATGCTTGCTTCCAAAATGTCCAAAAAAGGCAAAGCAGTATAACAATGCAATAGCAACTGCCGGTATGATTACATCGATAATAGGATTTGTACTGTCGGTAATCTGCACGATTGGCATGATGGTGCTGTTTGCAAGTGGCATTTATGACAGACTTGTTAATATGACTATGTAAATTAAAGTAACTGATTCGACAATATGGTAAAAATACCATATAATATTTTGTGAGAACAATGGAGAAGCGTTATGGGATTTTTGAATTGCGAGCTAAGGTAGGAACAGATATTTCGAGAGTATTATATTTTTTCTATTATGAAGGAAGAATAGTACTGACACATGGATTCATTAAAAAAACTCAGAGGACACCGGCTGGTGAAATTGAAAAGGCTAAGAAATATAGAAGAGATTATATAGAAAGGCATGGTAAATAATATGAGATATGATGATTATTTACAGGAGCAGCTTAAAAATCCTGACGTAAAAAAAGAGTGGGACGATCTTCAGCCTGAGATGGATGTTATAAGGGCTATGATAGATGCGCGCATTAAAAATAATTTGACTCAAAAAGAGCTTGCGGCACGTACAGGCATTGATCAGGCGGATATTAGTAAGCTTGAGAATGGTACAAGAAACCCATCTTTGAAACTTTTAAAGAGGCTTGCGCATGGAATGGGGATGCAGTTGAAAATTGAATTTGTACCAATGCAGCCGTTAAAAAAATAAAATTGAACGGATGCTGCAATAATACGAAGCAGACCTTTGAATGTCGCATAAAGTCTACATTCAAGGGTCATTTTTTAAGGAGAAACCATGAACATTTTACTGACAGCAATAAATGCAAAATACATACATTCAAACCTCGCAGTTTATTCACTGCGCGCCTGTGCCGGGGAGTACAGGGATGCTGTGGAGCTTGCGGAATACACGATAAACAATCAAAAGGATTACATTCTTGAGGAGCTTTACAAGAGAAAGCCCGACGTACTTTGTTTTTCGTGCTATATATGGAATATTGATTATGTGACTGATATTGCACGCGAGTATAAAAAGCTTTGTCCGTCAGTGCCGATATGGGTTGGAGGCCCTGAGGTGTCTTACGAGGTGGAGGCATTTCTGCGGGAAAATCCATACATAGACGGTGTGATGATAGGCGAGGGAGAGGATACCTTTAGAGAGCTGTGCGGTTACTATGCGCATAAAAGAAAGCTGAGTGATATTGCAGGCATTGCCTTCAGAAAAAACAGCACAGGTAATAGTACAAGTGTGAACAACATAGGAGCAATAAAGCCGGTGAAATAGTATTCACAAGTCCACGCCCAATCAAAAACATGAGTGAAATCCCATTCTGCTATGATACTCTCGATGATTTTTCAAACCGCATCATCTACTACGAGAGCAGCAGGGGATGCCCGTTTTCGTGCAGCTACTGTCTGTCATCGGTGGATAAGACACTGCGTTTTAGGGATACCGAGATTGTCAAAAGAGAGCTTAAGTTTTTTATAGACCAGAAGGTGCCACAGATTAAGTTTGTGGACAGAACCTTCAACTGCAATCATGCTCATGCCATGGAGCTGTGGCGCTTTATAAAGGCGAATGACAATGGTGTGACAAACTTTCACTTTGAGATATCAGCGGATCTGCTGAATCAGGAGGAGCTTGAGCTGATTTCTGATATGAGGCCGGGACTGATACAGCTTGAAATCGGTGTGCAGTCCACTAATGAGGTCACGATAAAGGAGATTCACAGGACTATGAAGCTTGAGAGGCTTAAGGAGGTTGTGAGGCTCATTCAAAGCGGCAACAATATCCATGAGCATCTGGATCTGATTGCAGGGCTGCCATACGAGGACTATGACAGCTTTGGGCGTTCCTTTGATGAGATTTATGAGCTTAAGCCAAACCAGCTCCAGCTTGGATTTTTAAAGGTACTCAAGGGCTCGTATATGTTTGAGCATGCCGCGGAATATGGTATTGTGTACCATGACAAGCCACCGTATGAGGTTATGTCCACAAAATGGCTTTCGTTTGATGATGTGATAAAAATAAAGCGCGTCGAGGAGATGCTTGAGGTTTATTACAACAGCGGACAGTTTGAGATTACGATGAAGCTTATGGAGTGTATCTTTGACAGTGCGTTTTGAGTTTTTTCAGGAGCTTGGAGATTTTTATGAGGCAAACGGCTATTTTGGAATGAGCCATTCGCGCATCAGAAGGTGTGAGATACTGCTTGAATTTCTGGCTTTATACCTGCATGGCTGTGACAGCGATGATATGGCTTCTGTGGGATTATCCGGAAATGCCGGAGATAGAGATAATACTGATTTTGATGAAAATGCGCAGATTTACAGCATGATTCAGGAGTCACTCATCTTTGATTTGTACTATCGTGAAAACTGCAAGAGCCGCCCGAGGTGGGCCACAGATATAGGCAAATTCAAGCATATGACACATGCATACTGTAAGAATGGAAAGCTGTCGCATGTGGAGCCGTTCCACTATATTTTTCCGGACAAGCACACGCGCAAGCTGGATGAGCTGCCAAAGTATCATAAGGAGCCGGTGTGGGCGCTTTTCCACTACGACATGAGAGACCCACTTGACCACCAGGCACTGGTGGAGTATATAGAATAACAGTAACGCGATATGGCTATAGCGGTAAAAGCCGGGAAGGTTTACGGACTAAGAAAAATGAGCAACATAGATAATATAAAAAATTACACGGTGATTGATCTTGAAATGACAGGTCTTTCCGCCAAAAATGACAAGATAATAGAGATAGGTGCGGCACGTGTGAGGGGCGGCGAGATAGTGGATACGGTATCCACACTGGTAAATCCGAAGCAGCATATTCCACAGCGTGTGCAGGAATTAACGGGAATTACCGACAGTGATGTGGAAAACGCGGCAGATATGGATGAGGCTGTGGATAACCTGCTTAATTTTATCGGGGATGATATCATAACTCGGACAGAATGTGACCTTTGATTACAGCTTTTTAAAGCAGTGGGCGGTAAATCACAAGCGAACCCTCTCGCTAAATGCATATGATACTCTGAAAATGGCCAGAAAATGTCTGCCTGCGGAGCAGTCGAAGAAGCTGGAGGACTTGTGCGAATATTTTGGCATAAAAAGGGAAAATGCCCACAGGCGCTCGATGATGCGATAGAGACAAAGCAGATATTTGAAAAGCTGCTTGCACTGATGGATGAAAAGGGAGAGCCGGTTGAGTCAAAGCCACTTGTATACAAGGCAAAAAAACAGACACCTGCCACAGCACATCAGGTCAGACAGCTAAAGGAGCTGATGGCTGAGTATGGGATAGCAGATATCATATCGTGGGACAACCTGACCAGAAGTCAGGCCTCAAGGCTGTACGATGAATATCGAAGCACATATATTAATAGGTGTGTGGATGGCTCGGAATAAGTTTCAATACAATAAGTGATAATACAATAAGCTATAACGCAAATTAATTACCGGCCGAGGCGGTATCAGCCTGTAGGCTCTCAAGCATAGAAACGATTCCATCCCTTGAAAGAGAATTGAGCTGCTTTGCTTTCTCAATAAGCTCTGCAAGCCGGTCGGCTTTTGACATGCTGATGAAGGCGTTGGCTAACAGACTGTATACGTTCTTTGAATCGGCACCCTGCTCCACTGCAAGCTCAAGCAGTTCATTGCCCAGCGATTCATAGCCTGCATCCTTAAGCCTATTGTAATAGTCTGGCAGCATTGAAACAAATTTCGTGAAGTTATCATCATATTCAGACAGCTTTTTAAAATTGAGAATGCCATATTTAAGCTTTAAATCAGTGTTTGTCATTCCGGTGAGATTGACAAGGGTTTTATCCCTTAAATCATTTATTTTATCATTATTTAATGGAAAAAACTTTTCCGGTATGGTAATATAACACAGGTCAGTGGTATCTCCGCGGAGGGTTGAGTTGGCCTTACGCTCCTTTTCCCAGAACTCCTCGGTGACCTTTGCCTGGCAGAATCAGCCCTCTTTATGGCAAAAGTAATCACTGCAATAAATAAAATGAATAAAATTAGACAAATTGGAATCATATGTTGGAAAATCCTTTCTCATATATGAAAATAGTATAACTCATTTTTGAACAGAGGTGAATAGTATGTACGATTTTAATAAAAAAAGAAATCAGAAGGTGGTTGCTATAGTGATAATAGTGGTTATAGCAGCGATGCTTGTGACAACATTTGTGTCAAGTCTTGTATAGCTTTTCTTGAAATATGGAAAAAATATGATAATATGATATAAAATGCAGTTCAGTTAAGCGGATGACAGGGGCGCTTTTAACAGCCTCAGGAAAAGGAATCGGAAATGAAGATTAATAAAAAAGCATTATTACTGGGTACAATGGCATTTGTGCTTGTGGCAGCATCAGGCATGGTAAGTGCATATGCAAGCGGTTCGTCAGGCACAAAGAAGGCAAAGGTACAGACAATTACAGAGGGTGTGTGCATTGGCAGTGTGGATGTAGGCGGTATGACAAAGGAAGAAGCAAAAAAAGCAGTTGATGCCTATGTTGACAGCATAAAGGATACATCCTTTTCATTAAAGGGCGCCAATGGTTCCTTTGATGCAACAGCACAGGAAATGTCTGTTTCGGCGGACACTGATGCAGCGGTGGATGAGGCTCTTTCAGTGTGCCATGAGGGCAGCCTGATTGACAGATTTGTGGAGTCAGAGGAGCTCAAAAAGGGCAATGTTGCCGTCAATATGTATCTGTCGGTTGATAAACAAAAGACCGCAAATATGATTTATGATAAGAGCGACGAGCTCAATATAAAGGCAGTTGACAATTCGCTGCAGAGAAACGGTGACAGCTTCGATTTTGTTCCGGGACAGGAAGGCAAAGAGGTCGATGTGGTAAAATCAGTCTATGCCATAAATGACTTTTTGCAGAATAGCTGGGATGGCTCGGCGAATGAGATAGAGCTGGTCACAAATACGGTTCAGCCGAGGGGTTCAAAGGAAGAGCTCTCAAAGATTAAGGATAATCTGGGAGGCTTTTCTACAGATTTCAGCAGCTCGGCAGCAGGACGTGCAGCCAATGTAAAGAACGCATGCAGCCTGATAAACGGCAGTGTCATATATCCGGGTGAGCAGTTCTCGGTTTACGAGGCTATCAGCCTATCACAACTGACAACGGCTATCAGATAGCAGGCGCATACGAGAACGGTCAGGTAGTGGACTCGGTAGGTGGAGGTGTGTGTCAGGTTGCGACCACTCTCTACAATGCGGTTATAAGGGCTGAGCTTGACATAGTGCAGCGCTACAACCATTCCATGATAGTAAGCTATGTAAAGCCATCTGACGATGCGGCAATTGCAGGAACCTACAAGGATCTTAAGTTTAAAAATAATCTGGACAATCCGGTGTATATAGAGGGCTATTGCAGTGGAGGAATTATTACCTTCAATGTGTACGGAGTGGAGACGAGACCCGCAAACAGGGAAATTTCCTTCAGGAGTGAGACACTTTCCGAGGAGGATCCGGTCACGCAGTTTAATTTTGATGCAGGTCAGCCGGTCGGTTATTTCAACACCGAGCAGTCTGCACACAAGGGAGTGACCGCAAGGCTATGGAAGACGGTCACAGTTGATGGAACAGTGCAGAGCGATGAGGTATTCAACAACAGCAAGTACAAGTCATCACCAAAAATCGTGACGGTTGGTACAGCAGGAGCATCAGCGGAGGTTGTTGCGCAGCTTCAGGCGGCGGCAGCGGCTAATGATGAGGGCTCGGTTAAATCCATTGCTGCGTCTGCGGCAGCAGCGGTTCAGGCAGCACAGACTCAGACACAGGACCCAAATGCGGCAGGGCAGACACAGGTGCGCAGACCCAGACTACAGATCCGAATGCGGCAGGGCAGACACAGGGCACGCAGCCGCAGCCGACAGACCAGAATGCAGCAGGGCAGGCACAGGGCACCCAGACACAGCAGCCGGCAGGACAGACGCAGTAAATGCCCGCAGGTAGTTGTTTTTGATGTAGTTATTTGCAATCAATGCACCGGGCTGCAACAGTATACACAGCATATTATTATTAGGAACAGGAAAACACATGAAAAACGGTAAAATATCAGAGTCGGTTTTAAAGCGCTCTGTCTTAAAACAACTTCATACCCAAAGCGACAGAATACTTTTTAAACCGGCAGTAGGTGAGGACTGTGCGGTGATTTCCATGCAGGCAGGCGGCAAAACCAAGTTAGTTACTGCTACCCAGACGTTCACACTTGATGTATCGGATAAGCATGTGCGTGCTAACTGCGCAGTTTATGATGCATTGAACAATATTTATGCCATGGGGGCAGGCCCTGTTGGGATAGAGCTGGCACTGCTTGTACCTACCACAGAAAACGAAGCCGTGCTTCGCGAGACGGTGAGAGCGATTGATGCTGTATGTGAGGAAGCAGGCATTGTGGTGCTTGGCGGACATACACAGGTGAGCCGTGCGGTGAAGAATATCGTGGTGACAGTTACAGCAATAGGTGAGGCCTATGAGCAGGCGCTTACACCATCATCTAAAGCAGCACCGGGCATGGACGTAATAGTGACAGGCTATGTGGGGCTTGAGGCACCGCAATTCTTGCAAATGAGAAAAGGGCCGAGCTTGAAACGAGATTTTCCAAGGCATTTATAGATAAATCAGCAGCATATATAGACCATATTTCCACCGCAATGGAGGCTGCATCCGCGATTGGCGCCGGTGTGGCGGCAATCCATGACGCTTCGCAGGGAGGCATCTTTGGAGCACTCTGGGATATGGCAGAGGCTTCGGGAATTGGTCTTGACATCGATTTAAAGAAGCTCCCTATCAGGCAGGATACGATTGAAATAAGTGAATTTTTTGACATAAACCCGTATAAGCTTTTGTCAGGAGGAAGTCTGATAATCATAGCTGCAGATGGTACCCGCGTGGTCAGAGAGCTCGAGAAAACAGGACAAAATGCTGTTATAGTCGGTGCCACAACCGATTCAAACGACAGAGTGCTGATTTCCGGCGAGGAGAGACGATTTTTGGAGACTGCCCAGACTGACGAGATATACAAGGTTTTCAACTAATATATTTGAATCAGGAGATTATATATCATGAGAGAAAAGATATTAACATTTATAGAGAAAAACAGCAGGATAAACCTGAAGGAGCTTGCAATCATGCTTGGTGTGGATGAGGCAAGTGTGGCAAACGAGATTGCTGCTATGGAGCAGGAGAATGTCATCTGCGGATATCACACACTGATTGACTGGGACAAGGCAGGCCTTGAGAAGGTCACAGCCATGATAGAGGTCAGAGTGACACCACAGCGCGGCATGGGCTTCGACAAGATTGCCGAGCGTATATACAACTATCCTGAGGTGAAGTCTGTATACCTTATCTCGGGCGGCTTCGACCTCATGGTCACACTCGAAGGTAAGACTCTGCGTGAGGTATCACAGTTTGTGACAGATAAGCTTTCTACACTGGATCAGGTGCTTTCGACAAAGACAAACTTTATTCTGAAGAAATACAAGGACCATGGAACTATCATGGCGGCACCTGTCAAATCCGATGAAAGGGGAATTATGTCATAATGAGAGACCCTTTATCCAGTACAATAAAGACTATCCACCATCGGGCATCCGTAAGTTTTTTGATATAGTGAGCGAGATGAAGGATGCGATTTCGCTCGGAGTAGGTGAGCCTGATTTTGACACACCGTGCATATCAGGGATGAGGGCATATATTCCCTTGAAAAGGGACGCACCTTCTACACCTCAAATGCCGGACTCAAGGAGTTAAAGATTGAGATTGCAAAATATCTCGACAGAAGATACGGCATGACATATGATTACAACAAAGAGATCATGGTAACTGTCGGCGGCAGCGAGGCTATAGATATCGCACTGCGCGCCATGCTCGATGTGGGAGATGAGGTGATTATCCCACAGCCAAGCTATGTTTCATATGTGCCATGTACTGTGCTGGCAGGTGGCACACCTGTGATTGTGGAGCTAAAGGAGGAAAATGATTTCAGACTGACAGCCGAGGAGCTTGAGGCTGTTATCACTCCAAAGACAAAGATACTTATCATGCCTTTCCCTAATAACCCAACAGGCGCTATCATGGAAAAGCAGACCTTGAAGCAATTGTTCAGGTGGTTAAGGAGCATGATCTGTTTGTGATAAGTGACGAGATTTATTCGGAGCTTACATATGTGGATAAGCATGTGTCTATAGCATCGTTTCCGGGAATGAAGGAGCGCACAGTGCTTATAAACGGTTTTTCCAAGGCTTATGCCATGACAGGCTGGAGGCTTGGATATGCATGTGCACCTGAGACCATTTTAAAGCAGATGCTAAAGATTCATCAGTTTGCAATCATGTGTGCGCCGACCACAAGCCAGTATGCAGCTGTCGAGGCTATGAAAAACGGCGATGAGGATGTTGCACAGATGAGGGAGGAATACAACGGCCGCAGACGCTATGTACTTCACCGCTTTAAGGAGATGGGGCTTAAGTGCTTTGAGCCTTTCGGGGCCTTTTATGCGTTCCCAAGCATCAAGGAGTTTGGCATGACATCCGATGAGTTTGCCACAAAGCTTCTAAATAGCAAGAAGATTGCCGTGGTTCCGGGAACTGCATTCGGAGAGTGCGGCGAGGGATTTTTACGTATATCATATGCATATTCGCTTGATGATTTAAAGGAGGCGCTCGGCCGCATTGAGGAGTTTGTCACAGAGCTTCGCGCCGGGATGGATAATAAATAGTTTAAATTGACAGGAGACAAAATGGCAAAGCTGAACATAGTGTTACATGAGCCGGAAATTCCGGCAAATACAGGAAATATCGGAAGAACCTGCGTTGCGACAGGCACGAGGCTTCATCTTATAGAGCCGCTTGGATTCTCACTTTCAGAGAAGGCACTAAAGAGAGCCGGAATGGATTACTGGAAGGACCTCGACGTCACCACATATGTGGACTGGGAGGATTTCCTTGAGAGAAATCCGGGCGCAAAGATATATTATGCGACAACAAAGGGCAGACATGTGTACTCTGATGCTCATTTTGAGCCCGACTGCTATATTATGTTTGGCAAGGAAAGCGCAGGCATTCCGGAGGAGATACTAAAGGAGCATCCGGATGAGTGCATCAGGATACCGATGATAGGTGAGACAAGGTCACTTAATTTGTCAAATTCAGTAGCTATCGTGCTCTATGAGGCATTGAGACAGAATAATTTTGATCATATGAGGCTCAAGGGAGAGCTTCATCACCTTAGCTGGGATGACTAAATCAAGCGGCAAAGCGCATATTTTTGGCAGCTATTTGGGCTTTAACAGCTATGGTAATTGTAAATACGGTAGATTTTTAGGAAAAAGAAATGGGCATAATTAAAACAAGCAAATTAGTACATGAATTTATACGAAGAGACGAGGAAGGCAATGTAGAGTCAATCACTACAGCACTCGACAACGTAAACCTCGACATAAAAGAGGGACAGTTTATTGCAATCCTCGGTCACAATGGTTCAGGAAAATCAACTCTTGCGAAGCATATCAATGCACTTCTTGCGCCGAGCGACGGCACCATATGGGTGGATGGCATGGATGTGTCAAAGGAAGAGAATGTCATACCTGTCAGGAAAAGTGCAGGTATGGTTTTCCAGAATCCCGACAATCAGATTATCGCCAATGTCGTGGAGGAGGATGTGGGCTTTGGACCTGAGAATATCGGTGTGCCGACAGATGAAATCTGGCAGCGCGTGGACTATGCACTAAGGCTGTCGGTATGACAAAGTACCGCACACATTCACCGAACAAGCTCTCCGGAGGACAGAAGCAGCGTGTGGCAATCGCGGGAGTTGTGGCAATGGAGCCAAAATGCATAGTATTTGACGAGCCTACAGCCATGCTTGACCCAAACGGCCGCAAGGAGGTTATAGCCACAGCCCATGAGCTCAATAAGAAAAAAGGCGTGACCATCATTCTCATCACCCATTACATGGAGGAGGTGGTCGGCGCAGACCATGTCTATGTCATGGAAAAGGCAAGGTGGTCATGGACGGCACACCGCGTGAGATTTTTCAAGGGTGGACGAGCTGAAGGAGCACAGGCTTGATGTGCCGCAGGTGACACTGGTAGCCGATGAGCTCAAAAAGGCAGGGCTCGATATCCCTGATGGAATCCTGACGAGAGAAGAACTTGTAAATGCGCTTGTTGCGCTGAAAAACAGATAGGCGGGAGAAAATATGTCAATAATTCTAGATCACATAAACTATTGCTACAGTGCCGACTCAGCCTACAAGGTGCAGGCACTTAAAGATGTAGCCTTGAGATAAATGATGGAGAGTTTATTGGAATAATCGGTCACACCGGTTCGGGAAAATCCACACTTATCCAGCATATGAACGGCCTTTTGAAGGCGACAAGCGGTCATATATACTACAATGGACAGGATATATATGACAATGATTATGATTTAAGCAAGCTGCGTCACAAGGTGGGATGGTGTTCCAGTATCCGGAGCATCAGCTTTTTGAGACAACCAACTTTGAGGATGTATGCTTTGGACCGAAAAATCAGGGGCTCGATAGAAAAACAGTGGAGCTAAGAGCCTATGAGGCACTGCAGAATGTACATTTTCCGGAGGATCTCTACTATCAGCCGCCGTTTGATTTGTCCGGAGGACAAAAAAGGCGTGTAGCCATAGCTGGAGTACTTGCAATGCACCTGACGTACTTATACTCGATGAGCCGACAGCGGGACTGGATCCTGCGGGCAGAGATGAGATACTGGGACTGCTTTTACAGATGAAAAAGGATCTGGGTATTACAATCATACTCGTATCACACAGCATGGAGGATGTTGCGGAGTATGTGGATCGCATCATTGTTATGAATTCAGGAGAGGTGATGTTTGACGGAGTGCCGAAGGAGGTATTCTCACACTACAAGGAGCTCGAGGCAGTCGGACTTGCAGCACCGCAGGTCACATATCTGATGCATGATCTGGCGGAAAAGGGTATACCGGTTGACCTTTCGGCGACGACAGTTGCGGAGGCGAGGGACTCAATACTAAAAGCCTTTAAATAGCTCACCAATGCTGACATTTTGATACAAATTATGAGGAAGGAATACAAAAATGATTCGTGATATTACCATAGGCCAGTATTATCCGGCTCAGTCGCCAATACATAAACTGGACCAAGAGTAAAGCTTTTCGCAACACTTATATATATTATTGCGCTGTTTTCCTACAAGGGAATAGCCGGTGTGCTGTTTATAGTTGCCGCGCTTGCCGCAGTTATAAAGATTTCGAAGGTGCCATTTAAGTTCATGGTAAAGGGACTCAAATCCATTATAATACTGCTGCTTTTTACAGCATGCTTCAGCGTGTTTTTCACACAGGGAGAGTACACAATCTGGGAGTACGGTATACTGCACATTTCTGATACCGGACTGATAAATGCAGCAACCATGATGATACGACTTGTGCTGCTCATTATAGGAACCTCGCTCATGACACTCACCACCACACCAAACCAGCTCACGGACGGTCTTGAGAAATCACTGGGCTTTTTAAACAAAATACATGTTCCGGTGCATGCGATAGCCATGATGATGTCGATAGCGCTTCGTTTTATTCCAATCCTTATTGAGGAGACGGACAAAATAATGAAAGCACAGATGGCAAGAGGAGCTGATTTTGAGCATGGAAATATCATAAAAAGAGCAAAGAGCATGGTGCCTCTTTTAGTGCCGCTTTTCGTATCGGCATTCAGGCGTGCGGATGACCTTGCAATGGCCATGGAGGCCAGATGCTACAATGGTGGAGAGGGCAGGACAAAGATGAAGCCGCTCGTATATGAAAAGGACGATAAAATAGCATATCTTTTCATATTTGCGTTTTTAGCGGTTGTGATAGTGCTTAGAATCTTTCTGCCGGTGAATCTGGGCAATCTTATTTTCAGATAGTGAAATAGATAGTGCAGGCAAAACAGGAGAGACATATGCGTGTAAAAATGATTGTAGCCTACGATGGCACAAATTACTGCGGCTGGCAGATACAGCCAAACGGCATAACAATTGAGCAGGTATTAAACGAGCACCTGAGCCGCCTGTTAAAGGAGGATATAAAGGTGACAGGAGCAAGCCGCACCGATGCGGGAGTGCATTCACTTGGAAATGTGTGTATGTTTGATACCAATACCCGCATGCCGGCGGAAAAGATATCGTATGCACTGAATCAGAAGCTGCCGGAGGATATAGTGGTGGTCGATTCCTGTGAGGTAAGCGATGATTTTCATCCACGCTTCTCAAAGAGCCGTAAAACCTATGAATACCGCATATTAAATGCGAGGTTCAGAAATCCGACACGCAGGCTTGACACATATTTCTATCATTATCCGCTTGACACAGAAAAGATGAGTGAGGCTGCAAAATATCTTATAGGAGAGCATGATTTTGCAAGCTTCTGCTCGGCAAACTCGCAGGCACAGACCACAGTCCGCACGATATATGACTGTACGGTGTCAAAGGCCGGTGACATCATCACAATACGTGTGACAGGAAACGGCTTTTTGTACAATATGGTGCGCATAATCGCAGGAACACTTGTGAAGATAGGTGGAAGCGATATGCCGGCCGATGCGATGAAGGGCATAATAGCCGCAACAGACAGGGCAGCAGCAGGTCCTACAGCCCCGGCCCAAGGGCTTACAATGATAGGACTTAAGTATGAGTAACAGTTTTAGATTTTTAATATTATATTAAGATTTTTGGAATATCCGTTTTTTGCTTCAATAATAGGCTATAATGTCGTTACTATTAATACACGGTACGGTAAAAAGAAGCTTGGAGATGAAGACGGTTATGAGATTTACAAAAGGAAAAGAGAAAATTATAAAAAACAAAGCCATAAACAGCACAGACGAAGGAAAAGGCAGACACCGTAAGGTAATCCGTATAGGAGCGTTTGCCCTGGTATTTGTCGTGCTGTTTTCGTTTGTCTCGACATTTTTTAAGATGACGGATGCTGTCAATATTGCGACTATAGAGGGGTTTTACAAGGAGCCGAAGAACACAATTGATGTGATGATGATAGGAGCCAGCGAGGTATACGCTGATTACAGTGCAACCGAGGCCTGGAAGAATTATGGATACACATCATACTCGCTTGGGGTATCAGGGGCGCCCGGCAGTCTGTACAAATCAATGCTCAGAGAGGCTCTCACCAGACAGCATCCGAAGGTTGTGGTTTTTGAAGTGAATGGCTTTTTACAAAATGACAGCTATTACGACAGGACGGTAAAGCTGCATAGCTGGATAGACAATATCCACAATAAGGAAAACAGGCTTGATACAATAAAAGAGATTGTGCCAAAGGATGAGCAGGATAACTTTAGAAACCCTTTAAAGCTATATCACAGCAATTGGAAGGATATTGACAAATGTGCACACACCTTTGCCACAAGAGTTGGAATGTATTTTGCAAAAACATCATGCATGAAGGGATTTTCATCTATTGCAAAATATTCCGATTGTCCATCAGGCAAGCAGAAAAAGCTCTACTTTACTGACAAGAGCAGAGCGTATATGACTGATCTGCTTGAGTATTGTAAAGCACAGGGGGTGGAAAAGGTGCTTTTTGCGAGGTTCCCTCATGAGAAGGAGATAAAGAATCCGCAGGTGCTTTGTGACGTGAAGGAGCTGGTGGAGTCTTATGGCTATGACTTTGCGAGCTTTGAAGGCGATAAGGAATTTATCGGAATCAATGAGAGGGATGATTTCTACAATTCAGAGCACCTGAATATAAATGGAAGCCTCAAATTCACTGCATATATGGGAAAATATCTGTCTGATAATTACAGGCTTAATGCAGACCACTCACCGGAGATTCAGAGTGCATGGGGCGAGTGCGCAAGGCGCGCTGACAAGGTGATAAGTGCCTGCGCAAAGGATACGGATCTGAGTCTGGGCAATCATTATTTTGAGATGTCCGTTTATCTGCCTTATAATTTTTCGTCAAGCCTTGCGACAAATAAGGTAGCAGATACGAACAACGAAGCAAAGCCTGCAAAGGAGTTAAATACCCCGGTAAAAAAATAGCATGATAGTGTATGGACTTTAAAATAAATACTGCCTGTTAATTAAAGTATGTCTGGCAGTATTACTTTAGAAAATAGATTTGGAGTAAATAAAATGGAACTCATTTCATTAAAATATGCGATATTTGTAATCGTGTTGCTTGTACTATATTATTGCTTTCCGAAGAAATACCGCTGGTATGTGCTTCTGGCGGGAAGCATGGCATACTATGTGATTATATGTAAGTGGTATGTGCTTTTTATCATTTTCACAATATGCACCACCTATGGCTCAACAATATGGATTGACAAGCTGTTAAAGAAGCAGAATGCCATCGTAAAAAGCCATAAGGAGGACTGGGACAGGCAGACCAGAAAGGAATACAAGGAAAAGGGCAGAAAAAAGAGAGTGGCAGTCATGCTTTTTGCGCTGCTTTGCAATTTCGGCATTCTGGCATTCCTTAAATATATACCATATGCGGGGGAGCTTGGACTTTTGCTTCCACTTGGCATATCTTTCTACACCTTCCAGTCCATGGGCTATGTGATGGATGTATACAGGGAAATTGTCGAGCCTGAAAAGAATTTCCTTAAGGTAGCGCTGTTTGTATCATTTTCCCTCAGATAATACAGGGACCAATTGCGATATATGATAAGCTTGCGGGACAGCTTTACGAGGGACATTCCCTGAGCCTTGAAAATCTGCAAAAGGGCGCGCTTCTGGTGCTCTGGGGAGTCATGAAAAAGCTTGTGATAGCAGACCGTGCGGTAAATATCATCAATTTTGTAATGGATAAGCCGATGGATTTTTCGGGCACTTATGTATTTTTTGCGGCAGTAGTGTATGCGCTGCAGCTATATGCGGATTTCTCGGGAGGAATCGATATAGTGCGCGGTATTGCGGAGATGTTTGGCATAACAATGTCAACAAACTTCAATCATCCGTATTTTTCGCGCTCGCTCACTGAGTATTGGCACCGCTGGCATATGACTTTGGGAGACTGGTGCAGAAACTATATCTTCTACCCGCTTTCAATCTCAAAGCGTTTCCTGAACTTTGGCAAATGGCTAAAGCCGAGATTTGGCGCGCATATCAGTAAGGTACTGCCGGGCTGCATCGCGAGTGTCATCACATTTATCGTCATCGGAGTATGGCACGGTGCCAATATGAAATACTTGTATTTCGGACTCTGGAACGGTATTGTCATCATGCTTGCAGAGCTTTTTGCTCCGGTAAACAAAAAGGTGGCAGGCGGCTTTTTTAAGCTGACCGGCCTAAGGGAAAAGGGCATCTTTGCAACAATTGTATCAGTGTTTTGGACCTTTATGCTCATACTGGTAGGCTACTATTTTGACATAGCAGCAAATGCGTCGACTGCATTTCACATGCTTTTTAAATCGGTCACGGATTTTCATATCAGCGAGCTTGGAATAAACAACATCATTTTGAATCTAGGAGCATGCGGACTGGACGAGTACGATATACTTTTACTTATAATATGTACGCTGCTGTGGTTCTTTATCAGCTTCGTTGAGGAAAATAAAAAGCTCGACATGCGCGATTTCATACTTTCAAGAAAGCTGCCGCTTCGCTGGGCGATAATATATCTTGGCATCTTTATAGTAATAATATTCGGTTACTACGGACCGGGAGTGAATCCGGCTGATTTTGTATATATGCAGTTTTAAAGAAAAAGCCGAAAATAAGGGTGAAAAACACTTGACAACAGTCGGTTACGCAAGTATAATATCTAGGTCTGTAAAAGTAGATAAATGGAAGCCAAAGCCCCGGCAACCATTTAGTATAGATAATGATAGTCATCTGAGATGGAACAGAGGACTATAAGATGTCAAAAAGGAAGTGGCGTCCGGACATACGCGATTTCAAGAGGCATCGGCATTAAAAGTAATCGAATCATTTAAGGAGGAAAACCGATGAAAACATTTATGGCTAGTCCTGCTACAATCGACAGAAAATGGTACGTAGTAGACGCTGAAGGTAAGACATTAGGACGTTTAGCATCAGAAGTTGCTAAAGTATTAAGAGGAAAGAATAAAGCAATCTTTACACCACACATTGACACAGGTGATTATGTAATCGTTGTCAATGCTGACAAGGTTAAGGTTACTGGTAAGAAATTAGACCAGAAGATTTACTATCATCACTCAGATTATATCGGTGGTATGAAAGAGACAACATTAAGAGAGATGATGAACAAGC
>ENA-OQEB01000387-OQEB01000387.1-human-gut-metagenome-genome-assembly--contig:-NODE-387-length-18706-cov-3.572367_pt1 | contig 18706 bp, 19 predicted proteins | sample MGYA00242787_ERZ504619 | MGnify/ENA primary metagenome ERZ504619 (study PRJEB26092, sample SAMD00036317) | human gut metagenome | host: Homo sapiens | study: EMG produced TPA metagenomics assembly of... | reverse complement strand
TTCTATATAAAATTATTTTTACCAAAATTTGATAAAGGAGTCTGCTATTATGATTAAATGGATTATCTCCGATATGGACGGTACTTTACTTGTTGAACCTAATAAATTACCTGATGATTTTGATGAAATTATGGATTTATTAAAACAACATAATATTATGTTTTCACCTGCTAGCGGACGCCAATATCAAGCACTTGTTTCCCAATTTCCTAAATATAAAGATGATTTACTTTTTATTTCTGAAAATGGAACTTATGTCTGCCAACATGATAAAGAAATTTTTTCTGCTACATTACCAGATACTGCTGTACAAAAAATTATTGCTGAAACTGCAAAATTACCAAAAGTAGAAATTGTATTAAGCGGTAAAAAAGGTGGCTATATCATCTCTCAAAATAAAGAATTTCATGATGAATTAAATCTTTATTACACTCAATATAAAATTCTTCATGATTTTTCTGAAGTTGATGATGAAATTATTAAAATTTCTCTTTGCGATTGTTTTAATCGCGATTCTTTAAATAATGTCTATAAAAAATTCTTACCTTTAGCTGATGAAATGCAAGTAGTTTTAAGCAGTGATATCTGGGTAGATATCATTCCTTTAGGCATCAACAAAGGTGTAGCTATCCAAAAATTACAGAAAAAATTAAATATAAAACCAGAAGAATGTGTCGCTTTTGGCGATTATTTAAATGATTATGAAATGATGCAATCTGTATATTATAGTTATGCTATGGAAAATGCCATTCCTGAATTAAAGAAAGTAGCTCGCTATATAGCACCACCAAATTATAAAAATGGTGTAGTTAAAACAATTCGTCAATTACTTGCTCAACAAGAAAGCAATCATTGATTAAATATCAAATAGAAAGAAGCTAATATTATGAAATTAGATTACCATATGCATTTTGAATATGCTCTTATGATGAAAATTGGGTTAAAGGATTTTTTGATAGTGCCAAAAACCATGGATTGACAGAAATCGGCATCTCTGAACATAGCCATACATTTCCTGAATTCAAAGATTTATATTATCAAGATTTAATTTTAGATGATAGCTTTGTAGGTGAATTCCAACAGCAATGGTTAAAGAAAAATAAATTCAAATACACTTTAGATGATTATTTTAACTTTATGGCTAAATTACGAAAATTAGGCTACAAGGTTAAAACAGGAATTGAAGTATGTAATTTCCAAGACCAAGAAAAAGTAAAAAGTATTTTAGCACCATATGATTTTGATTATATCATTGGCTCTATCCATTTTCTTCATGGCTGGGCTTATGATTCTTCAGAAATAAAAGATGAATGGAATAATCACACTTTAGAAGAAATCTATGATTGGTATGCACAAGAAGTTGAAAAACTCTGTGCTAGTAAAATCTATGATGTTTTAGGTCATCCATTTAATATTCGTTTATTTAAAAATATACCAGATTTTGATGTTACACCTTATTTAGTCCGTGTAGCTAAAGCTGTTAAAGAAGCTAATATGGCTATCGATATCAATACTGGTACTTTATATCGCTATCCTATAGCTGAAATCTCACCATATCCTGATTTTATGAAAATCGCTGTAGAATACAATCTTCCTATTATCACTTCTTCTGATGCACATAAACCAGAACATTGTGGCAATCATATTGATGATGCTATTTCATATGCCAAATCTTTTGGCTATAACCAATCTATACGTTTTACAAAAAGACAACGTGAATTTGTAGAATTAGGCTAATATAATTAAAAAGACGATAACTTTTAATAGTTATCGTCTTTTTTATTAATATATTTTCTTAACTTTAAAACCATGTTCATGTAAGCTATGAGTAATTTGTTGAATATGTTCTATACCATTTGTTTCAACAGTTACTTCAAGCACTACTTTCTTGAAGCTATCTGTTACTTTAGCCTGATTGTGGTCTAGTTTAATTACATTGGCATTTAAATCTGCTAAAATTTGAGAAATTGCCAATAACTGACCAGGTTTATCTGGAAGTTGTACACTAAAGCAAAATACTCGACCACGAGCGATTAAAGCTTTATCAATAAGTGCCGAAATTGTAGAAATATCAATATTACCACCACTTACGATAGCAGCCACTTTCTTACCTTTGAATTGTAATTTTCTGCTAGCTGCTAAAGATAATACGCCCGCACCTTCAGCAATCAATTTATGTTTTTCAATCAAAGATAATAAAGCTGACATAATTTCAAATTCAGAAACGGTAATTACTTCATCTACATATTTTTTAATGAATTCAAATGTTACATCACCTGGTGTTTTTACTGCTGTACCTTCTGCTACAGTATCAACGCTTGGCAAGGATACTACTTTATTTTCTTGAAGTGATGCCTTGATACAAGCTGCTCCACAAGGTTCTACACCGATTACTTTTACATGTGGATTTACCATTTTAGTCGCAAGTGCTACACCACTGGCAAAACCGCCACCACCGATAGGTACTAAAATCGCATCAACATCTTTTAAATCATCAATGATTTCTAAAGCTGTAGTACCTTGACCTAAGATAACTTCGATATCATTAAATGGGTGAATAAATGTATAATTGAATTCTTGTTGTAATTCTACTGCTTTTGCTGCCGCATCATCAAAACTATCTCCAGATAATACAACTTCTGCTCCATAAGCACGAGTTGCTTCTACTTTTAATAATGGAGTAGTCGCTGGCATAACAATTACAGCTTTAACACCTAATTGTTGAGCTGCATAAGCTACACCTTGAGCATGATTACCAGCTGAAGCTGCAATTACACCATGAGCTTTTTGTTCTTCACTCAACTGACTAATGCAGTTATACGCTCCGCGAAGTTTGAAAGAACCTGTTTTTTGCAAGTTTTCAGGTTTTATATATATATCATTATGTGATAAATTGGAAAAATAATCACTGTAGATTAATTTAGTTTTGTATATAACACCATCTAAATTTTTAACAGCACGATATACATCAGCTATAGTTGTTTTTTCTACTATTTCCTGTGGTGTTAATTTTACTTCTACTTGCTCTTTAGCCAATAAAACCATCTCCTTTTTGTTTACTTAAAATTATGTAGATGTTTTCTATTATATCATAAAATTAACAACTTTACATATATAAAAAATTGTAAATAAAAAAAGTGATGAATTAAACTCCTATTTAGTCTAATTCATCACTGTTATTTTTATCAGTTAAATAAATATCCAGATGGGTCTACAGCTTGTCCATTTATGCGAACTTCATAATGTACATGAGGGCCTGTTGAAAAGCCTGTACTTCCCATATAAGCAATAATCTGTCCACGTTTTACTTGTTGACCCGCAGATACTACTACATAAGAAGCATGTCCATAACGAGTCATCACTCCGTTGCCATGGTCAATATCTACCATATTGCCATATCCACCAGAATTCCAACCAGCAATGCTGACAACACCATCAGCTGTTGCTCTAATTGGTGTTCCCATATCATTTGCAATATCAATACCAGGGTGGAAATCGCTACCGCCCCAACGAAGACCATATGGTGAACTTACTACACCTTTAGCTGGCCAAATAGATGGAGTAATAGATATAGTCTGATTAGCAATTGCTACTTGCTGACGTTTCATCATGATAGCAGTCTGCAACGTTTTTTTAATTCTTCCATATTATTTAGTTTACCATTCATTGTATTTTCTACAGTATCTAAGGTAAGACGTACATTTTCTATAGTAGGTGTTTGCGGATAAGGTCCACCTTGTCCATTTTGTTCTGGATTTACACTATCTCCATTATTTCCTTCTGGAAGTTCTATACCAGATAATTGTTTTAATTCATTTTCCAAATTATTTAATTGGTCCATATCTTCTTTTAAGCTATTAGCTTTTTTATCAAGTTCAGATAATTGTTGCTGTTGAAGTGCATTTGCTTCTTGCAATTCTTGTAAATGCTGTTTATCTGCTTGATTATTGAAATACACATAACCTGCAAAACTCAATGAACCAACGACTAATACTATCATAATAACTACAGATGCCATCACATATCTGAGCATATTTTTACTTATAGTAAATAATTTTACATCATCTGTTTTATTAGGTATGATTTTTATTGTATATTCATCATTTTTTACTACTTTTTTATCTTCTTTTATATCTTCTATTTCTGTTTCTGTATTATTTTGTTCAGTAGCTTGTTTATTTAACTCTTCCTGACTCAAAACTTAAACCTCCTGTATCTTTAAATAATAAATAATAGTAAACATTTATTTCCTAATTTCTTATTATAACATAAATAAAAGCATTTTGCCTTGCAAATAGCCAAGCAAAATGCTTTTTTTCATTAAAATTCAAATTAAGATTTTATCCAAATTTCCCTACAACTTTCTCTTTTTACTAAAAAAATACGGCACAATAATTTTTGTCGCAAATAAATTAGGATTTTCTATATGCTTACTAAGTTGAGAAGCCGCTTCTACTCCCAATTGATAAGCATTTATATCTATAGATGTCAATTGTGGATTCATCATACGAGCAAAGATAGAATTATTAAAACTTATGATGGATAAATCCTCTGGCACTTTTAAATTGCATGCAGAAATCAAATTACCTATAGAAACAGCTACAATATCATCATAAATTAATAAAGCAGTTGGTCGATTTTCACTAATTAACAAATCCTTAAGCTTATTATATTTTTCCTCAGAATTCAATGCAAATTCTAAACAATAATTAGGATTATATTCAATATTATGTTCACTTAATGCTAATAAATATCCGGCTTTTCGATCGCTAGAAAATACCTTGTAATTATCTGTACCTATATAAGCAATTTTATTATGACCTAAAGATATTAGATATTCACATGCTTCTTTTGCAGCTTGCACATTATCATTATCTACATAAATAGTATCATTTATCATCTTTGTAGCTTTACCAATCAATACAAATAACAATTTTTGCTCATACATATAATTAATTATTGAATCATCTATATTTGAATATAAAAGATAAATCCATCTGCTCTGAAGCTTTTATACTTCTTATCAATTCTTCATCAGTTTCACCTGTTATTACTAATAAAGTATATTGCTTTTTATTACAATATTTACCAATTCCCTTTATAGCTTCTAAATAAAAAGGATTTTCATAAACATCTGTTTTACTTTTAGGAAATACTACACCTATTTTACGCATACTAATATTCTGTTGTAAATTATTTTGCTCGTAACCTAATTCTTCCATCGCTTTTTTTACTCTATCCTTTGTTTCTTGACTAATCGATGGATGATTTTTACACGTTCTTGATACGGTTGATGGTGATACCCCAGCCAATTTCGCGACATCTTTAATTGTAACTGCCATAAAAATTCTCCTCTATATCTATAATAAAAAATTCGTCTTTTATATCTATAAATATTAAACCACATTTCTATATTTTACGCAACTATTAACGCAATTATTTGCATATAAATTGCGTAAATTATTTTATTTTTAATACAATTATTTCGTAAAATTTATTGCAATTTTTCGCAAAACTCTTTATAATAAAAATATAATCATTACTGAAGCGATTTTAAAGATATTTGCAATATATGCAATAAAAATTATGAGGAAGTGTTTTTATGGAAAGTAAATCCCTACAACTTTTATCACCAATTACGGGAAAAACAATACCACTTACAGAAGTTCCTGACCCTGTATTTTCTACAAAAATGATGGGTGATGGTATTGCAATCATTCCATCAGAAGGTAAAATCTACAGTCCTGTTGATGGTGAAATCACTATGATTGCAGCAACAAAACATGCCTATGGCATCAAAGCTGATAATGGATTAGAACTACTCATTCATTTTGGCTTGGAAACAGTAGCTTTAAATGGTGAAGGCTTTACTGTTCACGTGCAAGCTGGCGATAAGATAAAAGCTGGCACATTAATTGCCGAAGTAGATTTTTCTTTCATGCAACAAAAAAATATCAATTTAATTACACCATTTATCATTTGTGGTGGCATGGAAAACATGACATTAAACTGTAATTACAACGAAGTAACTCATGGTGAAGATGCCATCATAACTTTAACCATGCAAACTATGCAAAATGTGCAAAATTCTATGCAACAAAAAACAAAATCAACTGTAGCAGAAGCGCCAAAGAAAAAATTTCATATTGATTTTGATTTCTTACAAAAACTTGGCAAAGTGTTAATGACAGTTATCGCTGTTATGCCTGCTGCTGGTCTTATGATTTCTCTTGGCAAATTAATTCAAATGTGTGGTGCTGATATTTCCTTAATCATGATTATTGGTAACACTATGGAAAATATCGGTTGGGCAATTATCGGTAATTTACATATTTTATTTGCTGCTGCCATTGGTGGTTCATGGGCAAAAGAAAAAGCTGGTGGTGCCTTTGCTGCTATAATTGCTTTTATTTTAATCAATCGAATTACTGGTTCTATTTTTGGTGTAACTACAGATATGTTAAGCCAAGCTGACGCTACAACTTATACTTTATTAGGTCAAACAATTCCTGTTAAAGGCTATTTTGTTGAAGTTCTTGGTGCAGCCGCTCTCAACATGGGTGTATTTGTCGGTATTATTTCTGGCTTTGTCGGTGGTATTGTCTACAATAAATATTACAATTTCCGCAAATTACCAGATTGTTTAGCCTTTTTTAATGGTAAACGCTTTGTACCTTTAATGGTCATTATTTATTCCGTCGTAATTTCTGTAATTCTCAGTTTTTTCTGGACTTATGTACAAACAGGTATTAATAATTTTGGTATTTGGATTGCTAATTCATCTTCTACTTATCCTGTACTTGCTCCATTTATTTATGGTACTTTAGAACGTTTACTTTTACCATTTGGTTTACATCATATGCTTACCATTCCAATGAACTACACATCTTTTGGTGGTACTTATCAACTTTTAACAGGTGCAAATGCTGGAACTTTTGTATTTGGACAAGATCCTCTATGGCTTGCTTGGGCAAATGATTTAATCAACTTCAAAAATATGGGTGATATGGCTTCTTACAATCAATTATTAAACGAAGTAACACCTGCTCGTTTCAAAGTTGGTCAAATGATCGGTGCTACCGGTATGTTGCTTGGTATCGCCTTAGCTATGTATCATCGTGTCGATAAAGATAAACGTCATAAATATAAATCCATGTTTGTATCCACTGCACTTGCTGTATTTTTAACTGGTGTAACTGAACCACTTGAATTTATGTTTATGTTTGCCGCTGTTCCTTTATATATCGTTTATGCAATTCTTCAAGGTCTAGCTTTTGCTATGGCTGGTATTATAGATTTACGCCTTCATTCTTTTGGCAATATTGAATTTATCACTCGTATTCCTATGTCTGTAAAAGCAGGACTTACTGGAGATATTATTAACTTTTTAATTTGTATTGTAGCCTTTTTTGCTATCGGTTATGTTGTAGCTTATTTCATGATTGGCAAATTTCATTTTGCTACACCTGGTCGTTTAGGTAATTATGACAGTATAAACAATGATGAAGATAATTCTAAAACTACTGTACAAGGCTCTGCTCAAGCTGAAGCTATTATTAAACTTTTAGGTGGTAGAGAAAATATCACTCTCGTTGATGCTTGTATGACCAGATTGCGTGTAACTGTTAAAGATATCAATAAAGTAGCAGATTTAGATCAATGGAAAAAATATGGTGCTTTAGGTTTAGTAAAAAAAGATAATGGCGTTCAAGCTATTTATGGGCCTAAAGCCGATGTTTTAAAATCTGATATCAATGACATTCTTTAAATATATCAATTAACGAGGTAATTTATATGAAATTACTAACACTTAATTCTCACAGTCTTTTAGAGGAAGATTATCTAAAAAAAACACAGATTTTTGTAGAAGAAATTCTTCAAGAAATATTGATGTCTTCGCACTTCAAGAAGTCAATCAATCACATGATGACAAAATCTTAGCTAAAAATCCTCATAATTATTATGGTACATCAATTTTAAAGCAAAATAATCATGCACTATATATTGCTGATTTACTAGCTAAACAAGGTAAAAACTATCATTGGATTTGGGAAGATTGTCATCTTGGCTATGACATCTATGATGAAGGTATTGCTATCTTTTCTAAATATCCCATTATAGATACAAAAATAATTCCATTATCTAAAACACAAGATCATACAAATTATAAAACGCGTAAAGCTTTAGCTATTTGTTGTGAAGTAAATCAACAAAAAACATGGTTTATTTCTATGCATATGGGCTGGTGGAATGATGAAGAAGAACCATTTCAACTCCATTGGCAAAATTTAATTACAGCTCTAAAGCCAATTTCTCAAGATACTATTTTCTTAATGGGAGATTTCAATAATCGCAGTGATATCAAAGATGAAGGTTACAATCTTATTCTTAAAGATAAATGGTATGACTTGTATGAATTAGCTCAAATACGTGATGAAGGAATTACCAGTTCTTCTGGCATTGCTGGTTGGTTTTCTCAAAATAGTGAAGCTATCCGCATTGACTATATTTTTTGCAATAAAAAAATAAATGTACAGTCTCAAAAATCTATATTTACTGGCATAGATAAACCTACTATATCTGATCATTTTGCTGTACTAACAGAATGTGTATAAAAGGAGTATAAAATCATGAGAGCAAGTGGCATTTTATTACCAATCTTTTCCCTGCCTGGTGGTCATGGAATTGGTTGCTTTAATCAAGAAGCTTATAAATGGATAGATTATTTAAAACAAGCTAAACAAAGTTATTGGCAAATATTGCCTTTAGGTGCAACTAGCTATGGCGATTCACCTTATCAATCATTTTCTACTTTTGCAGGAAATCCTTATTTTATTTCTTTAGATGATTTAGTAGCTAAAAATTGGTTAAATATCGATGAATTACCAATTCAAGAAGAAAATACTACTATTGATTATGCAAACTTATATCATACACGTTTTGATTTATTGAGATTAGCTTTTGAACGTAGTCATATCACAGATAATCATGATTTCCAATCATTTATAAATAATGAAGCATATTGGCTAAATGATTATGCTTTATTCATGGCAATAAAAGATTATTTAAATGGAATATCTTGGCAACAATGGCCTGAAGATATCCGCCATAGAACAACAGATGCTATGAACTACTACACAAATAAATTACAAGAAAATATTACTTTTTATAAATTCCTTCAATTCATCTTTTGGGAACAATGGCAAAAATTAAAAGCTTATGCAAACAGTCAAGGTATTTCTATAATCGGTGATATTCCAATCTATGTAGCTTATGATAGTGCTGATACTTGGTCTAATCCTCATCTTTTCCAATTAGATGAAAATTTATTGCCAACAGCAGTTGCTGGTTGTCCGCCAGATGGCTTTTCTGCTGATGGTCAACTTTGGGGCAACCCTTTATATGCTTGGGAAAGACATGCACAAGAAAATTTTTCTTGGTGGATATCTCGTATTTCTTGGTGCTATAAATTATATGATGTTGTTCGTATTGACCATTTCCGTGGCTTTGATGAATATTATTCTATTCCTTACGGAAATACTACAGCTAAAGGTGGTCATTGGGTAAAAGGCCCTGGAATAAATCTTTTCCAACAAATAAAAAATACACTTGGCAATAAAGAAATCATTGCTGAAGACCTTGGCTATTTAACTGACTCCGTTCGCCAATTAGTAAAAGATACAGGCTATCCAGGAATGAAAGTTTTAGAATTTGCCTTTGATAGTCGCGATTCTAGTGGAGCTAATAATTATTTACCTCATAATTACAATGAAAATTGTGTAGTTTATACTGGCACTCATGACAATGAAACAATGCTTGGCTGGTTTAAGTCAATCTTGCCAGAAGAAAAACATACTTTACGTCGCTATTTATGTACTGATACTCAAGATGATTTAAAACTACTAGATAAAGCTATTTGTTTAGCTATGCAATCTGTAGCTAAAATGTGTATCATTCCTATGCAAGATTGGTTACAACTAGATAATACAAGTCGCATAAATAAACCATCTACACTTGGTGGTAATTGGTGCTGGCGCATGAATAATTCACAACTCAGTGAAAAACTAAATCAAAAAATTGCTTCTATTACAGCCACTTATGGTAGAGATAAAAAATAAGGAGACTATCTATGTTAACTAAATTAAATAATATATTACAAATTCAATTTCAAAAAAATATCGATAACTGTACAAATGAAGAATTATATATAGCCTTATTAATGTTAGTTAAAGCATTAAGCAAAAATCGTCCCCTCACACAAACTAAACGAAAATTATACTATATTTCTGCTGAATTTTTAATTGGTAAACTCTTATCTAATAATCTAATTAATCTTGGTATTTATGACGAAATCAATTCTTTATTACAAGAACACGGTAAAGATTTAAGTATTATTGAAGAAATAGAACCTGAACCATCTTTAGGTAATGGTGGTCTTGGTCGACTTGCTGCTTGCTTTTTAGACTCTATTGCTACACTTAATCTTTCTGGTGATGGTATCGGTTTAAATTATCATCTTGGTCTATTTAAACAAAAATTTATCAATCACCTTCAAAAAGAAGAAGCTAATCCATGGTTACAAAAAGACAATTGGCTCAATGATACAAATATAGGCTTTGATATTCAATTCAAAGATTTTACTGTACATTCTCATCTTTATGATATTGATGTTATTGGTTATGGACAAGGGCTGAATAAATTACATCTTTTTGACCTAGACAGTATTGATGAAAATATTGTTAAAGAAGGTATATCTTTTGATTTAACAGATATCAAAAAAAATCTCACTTTATTTTTATATCCTGATGATAGTACAAAAGAAGGTCAATTACTTCGCATCTATCAACAATATTTCATGATTAGCAATGCAGCTCAATTAATTTTAATGGAAGAAAAAGCTAAAGGTCATGACCTCAAAGACTTACATCAACATGTATGTATTCAAATCAATGATACTCATCCCTCAATGATTATTCCTGAACTTATCTATCGCTTATTAAAAGAGGGTATTCATTTAAAAGAAGCAGTGCATATCGTAACAAATACTTGTGCTTATACAAATCATACTATTTTAGCTGAAGCTTTGGAAAAATGGCCTATGGATTATCTCCGTCAAGTAGTACCACATTTAATTCCAATAATTGAAATCCTCGATACTGTTGCATTCACACGCAGTGAAGAAGAAGCCGTCCAAATTATCGATAAAGAAAATCGTGTGCATATGGCTAATATGGATATTCATTTTGGCTATAGTATCAATGGTGTAGCTTCTTTGCATACTGATATTCTAAAAAATAGTGAATTAAATGCCTTTTATAAACTCTATCCGCAAAAATTCAATAATAAAACTAATGGTATTACATTCCGTCGTTGGTTATTGCATTGTAATCATGAACTTAGCCAATATATTCAATCTCTAATAGGCAATAAATTCCTACAAGATGCTACAAAATTAAAAGAACTATTACAATATATTAATGATGAAAATGTATTATCTACACTTTTAAAAATTAAAGCTCATAATAAACAAAAACTCGCAGATTATATTCAAAAAACTATGCAAATCAGCATTAATCCAGATAGTATCTTTGATATTCAAATAAAACGCTTACATGAATATAAACGTCAACAAATGAATTTACTCTATATCATCAATTTACTATTAAAAATCAGACAAGGTTATCGACCAAAAACACCTATAACTTTCATTTTTGGCGCTAAAGCTGCACCTGCATATGTCATTGCCAAAGATATCATTCATGCTATTTTATGTCTTCAAGATATCATCGCTAAAGACTCTATTGTTAATAAATATATTCAAGTTGTCATGATTGAAAACTACAATGTTTCCCAAGCTGAAAAATTAATTCCTGCTTGCGATATTTCTGAACAAATTTCACTTGCTAGTAAAGAAGCTAGTGGTACTGGCAATATGAAAATGATGTTAAACGGCGCAATTACATTAGGTACAGAAGATGGTGCTAATGTAGAAATTCATCAATTAGTAGGTGATGATAATATCTATATCTTTGGTGAAAGCAGTGATAATGTCATCAATCATTACACAAAACAAGATTATAATGTCAAAGATTATTATGAAAATGATACAGAAATTGAAAATACACTTAAATTCTTGATTTCTAAAGAAATGCTTTCCATTGGCAATGCTGAAAATCTTCAACGTTTATATAATGAATTAAGTAATAAAGATTGGTTTATGACTTTACTTGATTTAAAATCATATATTCAAGCTAAAGATAAAGCTTTCCATGATTATTTAAATCGTCAAAATTGGGCAAAAATGTCCTTAACAAATATTGCTAACGCTGGCTATTTCTCTAGTGACCGCACAATCGCTGAATATAATAACGATATTTGGAAATTAGATAAATAATCTGCCACTAAATGAGGTGTCAATATGTCTTTTGATAATATAAAAATATATATGCAAAACGGTAAATTAACAGATTTAGAAATAAATTATTATATTAATAAATTAAAAAAAATATACCAAAGTAAAAAATTACAACGTATATCTTTTATTTTAGGCGAAGATTATATTGACTTAAGATATATGTTTGAAGCTTATCCTTTTGAAAGAATATGGCGAATCCCCTCTAAAAAATAATATAAAAAAAGGCTATCGTAAAAATTTACGATAGTCTTTTTTCTTATCTAAAATACAATATTTATTTACCCATTTTTATATAATTTAAACGACCGCCAGCCATTAAAATATCAATATCTAATTGAGATAATGCATGATTTACGGCAAAAGAAGTTTTCTTAGTAACATTTTCTACCATCATAGCTTTTCCTGGAACAAGCTGATGTAAATTACTGATTTTCAATACATCACCTTCATCAATAGTATCATAATCTGCTTCATTTGCAAAAGTAAATGGTACGATACCAAAGTTTATGAGATTAGCTTGATGTATACGCGCAAAGCTTTTAGCGATAACAGCTTTAATGCCTAAATACATTGGTGCAAGTGCTGCATGTTCACGGCTAGAACCTTGACCATAGTTTTGACCTGCAACGATAAAGCCACCGCCAACAGATAAGCAATGTTGTTTAAATCCAGCTTGTACATCACGGAAAATAAATTCAGATATTTTTTCAATATTAGAACGGAATGGCAATACTTTTGCCCCTGCTGGAGCGATATGGTCTGTAGTAATATTGTCTACTACTTTAATTACTACTTGTTTTTCTACAGTATCAGCAAGTGGAGTATTTTCTGGAAGTGGTTTAATATTTGGACCACGAACAATTTCCACATTTTCAGGGTGCTGTTTTTCTGGAGCAATAATCATACTATCATCTACTAAGAAATGATCTGGTTCTGCTGGAATATCAAATTCAGCTTCTCTAGGGTCAGAGATAACACCTTTTATAGCACTATAAGCAGCTACTTCTGGAGAAACAAGACATACATTTGCACTTAAGGTACCACTTCTACCATAGAAATTGCGGTTGAAAGTACGAAGTGACCATGCATTTGTAATTGGAGATTGACCCATACCAATACAAGGACCACAAGTACATTCAAGCATTCTAGCACCACTAGAGATTAAATCAGTTAATGCTCCATTTTGAGAAAGCATAGTCAATACTTGTTTAGAACCTGGAGAAATACATAATGATACATTTTCAGCAACTGTTTTATTTTTTAATATAGAAGCGACAATCATCATATCTCTATAAGAAGAATTTGTACAGCTACCAATAGCAACCTGGTCTATTTTTTTGCCAACAACTTCACTGATGGATTTTACGGCATCAGGGCTATGAGGCATAGCTATCATTGGTTCTAAATCATCTAAATTGATTTCATATGTTTCATCATAAACAGCATCATCATCTGCACTTAAAGCTACGAAACAATCTTCACGATTTTGTTTTTTCAAAAATTTCATAATGTTACTTCATCGCTTGGGAATATAGATGTAGTAGCACCAAGTTCTGCACCCATATTTGTTATAGTTGCACGTTGAGGAATATTTAAAGTTTTTACACCTTCACCTGTGTATTCAATAACTTTACCTACGCCACCTTTTACAGTCATAAGCTGTAAAACTTTTAAAATAATATCTTTAGAACTTACACCTTTATGTAATGCACCTGTAAGTTTTACATTTACCACTTTTGGCATTTTTAAATTAAATGGACGTCCTGCCATAGCACAAGCAACATCAAGTCCACCAGCACCAATAGCCAATGCACCAATACCACCAGCTGTAGGAGTATGAGAATCACTTCCTAATAAAGTTTTACCTGGAGCTGCAAATCTTTCCAAATGTACCTGATGGCAAATACCATTACCTGGACGAGAAAAATAAATACCATGTTTGTTTGCTACTGTTTGTAAATATTTATGGTCATCAGCATTTTCAAAACCACTTTGAAGTGTATTGTGGTCTACATAGCTTACGGATAATTCTGTTTTAACTTGGTCTACACCCATAGCTTCTAATTGTAAATAAGCCATAGTTCCTGTAGCATCTTGTGTTAAAGTCTGGTCAATTTTAATAGCTATTGGACAACCACGGTCCATAGTGCCTTCTTGTAAATGAGCTTTAATTATTTTTTCTGTTAATGTAGGCATCTTTAGCTCTCCTTTACTTTTTTAGTATACATAAGAACAATATTTTCATTATAACATAAATTATTACGATTTGTGTATCAATACAGTAAACATTTACTATAAAAATATTGTATACAGTGTATATTTGACTTTTATATAAGATATTTTTTGTGATATAATAGACAAGTATCTTTTTATATAATATGTTTTTTATAAACACATCGTTAATATCAATTCAATAGAAAAGGAGAATTAGTCTATGGATAATACGTTCTTAGCTCAATTCTACGGAAAATCACAAAATTATACAGATATTCCTAATCATTTATATAAAGACTACAATGTAAAAAAAGGTTTACGTAATGAAGATGGTACAGGTGTTTTAGTAGGTCTTACTCGTGTTGCAGACGTTGTAGGTTATACATACAATGAAGATGGTACAAAAGTAGATACTGAAGGTACTTTATTTTTTCGTGGTATAGATATCAATGAAATAGTAAAAAATCGTCATGATTTACGCTATATTTATGAAGAAGCTTGCTTTTTATTATTATTTGGTTACTTACCAAAACAAAAAGAATTAGAAAACTTTTGCGAACTCCTTCAAGAAAACTACGAACTTCCTGATGATTTCTTAGAATGAATTTACTTCGCATGCCTGGTAAAAATCTAATGAATAAATTGCAACATGCAATTTTGACTTTATATAATTATGATGAAGACCCAGATAATACCGATGTATATGAAACATTATTAAAAGGTATTCAAATCATGCAAATTGCCATCAATCGCATGTTATGCTTATCAATCTAAAATGCATTACTACGAACATAAAAGTCTTATCATTCACTATCCTCGCAAAGATTACTCTACTGCTGAAAATATTTTATATATGCTTCGCTCTGATAGCAATTTCAGCAAACAAGAAGCTAATCTTTTAGATATTATGCTCCTTTTACATGCTGATCATGGTGGTGGTAATAACTCCACTTTCACAAATGTAGTAATCTCCTCCACTGACACAGATATTTATTCTGCTGTATCTGGCTCTATAGGTTCACTCAAAGGTCCTCGTCATGGTGGTGCTAATATAAAAGTAGCTTTAATGATGGATGCTGTTATATCCGAAATAGGCTATACTCGTGATGATGCCAAAATTAAAGATATTGTATTGAAATTATTAAATAAACAATTCTACAATAAATCTGGTCTTGTATACGGTTTTGGTCATGCTGTTTATACACTTTCTGACCCACGTGCAGAAATACTTCGCCATTATTGTGGTATCGTAGCTCATGAAAAAGGTCGTGAAGAAGAATTTGAATTCTATTTACGCTTTGAACGCATTGTTAAAGAAACTTTGATGGAAACAAAAGGCTTAACAGCGTGTGCAAATGTAGACTTTTATAGTGGCTTTGCTTATGATATGCTTGGTATTCCTCGCGATATGTTTACACCATTATTCGTTATCAGCCGTATGGTAGGTTGGCTCGCTCATAACTTAGAAAATAAATTATATGATGGCCGTATCATGCGTCCTGCTACAAAATATGTTGGTGAATTAAATGAATATGTACCTATGGAGGATAGATAAAAATGACTAAAACTATTACTGTATTTAAAGGCGATGGCATTGGTCCTGAAATAACTGATGCTGTTTTGAAAATATTAGATAAAGCTGGTGCTGACCTTAATTATGAAATTTTCAATGTCGGTGCTAAAGAATATGAAACAAATGGTAAATTAATCCCTGATGAAGCATTTGCTTCCTTTGATAAAAACAAAGTATTATTAAAATCTCCAATCACTACTCCTATTGGCAAAGGCTTCCGCTCTTTAAATGTAACTTTACGTAAAAAATATGATTTATATGCTAACATTCGCCCTGCTAAATCAAATAATGCTGTAAAAACTGCATTTAAAGATGTTGACCTAATTGTTTTCAGAGAAAATACTGAAGACCTCTATGTAGGTGTAGAAGAACAAATTGATGAAAATACTGTTCATGCTACAAAAATAATCACTCGCCATGCTAGTGAAAGAATTATTAAAGATGCTTTTGAATACGCTAAAGCTCATAATCGCAAAAAAGTAACTTGTGTACACAAAGCTAATATCTTGAAAATGAGTGATGGTTTATTCCTTAGTATATTCTATGATATCGCTAAAAATTATCCAGAAATCGAAGCTAATGATAAAATTGTTGATAACACTTGCATGCAACTTGTAATGAACCCTCAACAATTCGATATCATGGTTATGCCAAATCTCTATGGAGATATCGTTTCTGACCTCACTAGTGGCTTAATCGGTGGACTTGGTTTATTGCCATCTAGTAATCTCGGTAAAGATTATGCTATGTTTGAAGCAGTTCATGGTAGCGCACCAGATATTGCAGGTAAACATATAGCAAACCCTACAGCACTTTTATGGTCTGCTTGCATGATGCTTGAATATCTTGGTCAAAATGATGTTGCTAGCAAAATCAGAAAAGCTGTTGATGAAGTATTAAATGAAGGAACTACTTTAACACCAGACCTTCATGGTACAGCTACAACAGAAGCATATTGTGATGCTATCATCGCTAAATTATAAAAAATAAATTTAATATAATTATTTATAAAAAAGACTACCTATAAAATATGATAATTTTTATAGGTAGTCTTTTTTATCTCCAATCTATATTTTGAGCATTATTAACTTTTTTCTTTAGTGTTTCCAATCTTGTAAGTGCTTCATTAAGAGTTGCATCTTCTTTTGCAAAATGAAAACGAATTAAATTGTGTACATCTTCATGGAAAAAGCTAGAACCTGGTACAGCTGCCACTCCTACATTTGCTGTCATCCATTCAGCAAATTTATAATCATCTTTTACACCAAATTCTGAAACATCCATAAGCACATAATATGCCCCTTGCGGTTCAGTAAATTGAAAGCCTAAATTTGCTAATCCTCCCACAAAAAGTTTCTTCATATGCGTATAATGATCTTGAAGTTCTTTATAATATGCATCTGGAAAATTTAAACCTACCACAGCTGCTTCCATAAGTGGTGCTGCTGCACCAACAGTTAAAAAGTCATGAACTTTTTTAACTCGATCAATGATATTTGGTGGAGCTATAACATATCCCAATCGCCAACCTGTAATAGAATACGTTTTGGAAAGTGAATTACATATGATTGTTCGTTCACGCATACCTGGCAATGTAGCCATATATACATGTTTATGAGGTTTATAAATAATATGTTCATATACTTCATCAGTAATAACATATGCATCATATTTAATTGCAAGTTCAGCAATATTTTCAAGTTCTTTACGTGTAAATACTTTTCCACATGGATTTGACGGATTACAAAGAATAAGTGCTTTTGCACCGCTACGAAATGCTTTTTCTAATAAATTTACATCAAAATTAAAATCTGATGGAACTAGCGGAATATATATAGGCTCTGCTCCGGAAAGAATTGTATCAGCTCCATAATTTTCGTAAAACGGAGAAAAAATTGCAACTTTATCTCCAGGATTTATAATTGACATCATAGAAGCCATCATCGCTTCTGTACTGCCACAAGTAACAACAATCTCACTATCAGGATCGACTTTCATACCTGAAAAATGTTCATGTTTTCGTGCTAAAGCTTCACGAATTTTGTGCACCCCATGTAATTGCATATTGATGTGGCCCCATTTTTGCCACTTCAGCTAATCTATCTGTAATTTCTTTTGGTGGTGCAAAATCTGGAAAACCTTGTGAAAGATTAACTGCATCATATTTATTAGCAATACGTGTCATACGTCTTATAACCGAATCACTAAAATTTGATGTACGCTTACTGAGTTCATACATACATATCTCTCCTCACTAATCAGTTAGAGTGATAGTCCATTATTTTTTATAACTAGGATTATCCTTTAATATCTTAATATATAATATTCATTAATAAAAATAAAGAAAAAAAGCACTGAAATATTCAGTGCTTTTTCTTAACTGGCAACTTCCTATCCTCAGCACGTCTCCATGCAAGTACTTTCGGCCTCTAAATGCTTAACTACTGTGTTCGGTATGGGTACAGGTGGAACCATTTAGCATCGTCACCAGATATTCTCTTTTT
>ENA-OQEB01000386-OQEB01000386.1-human-gut-metagenome-genome-assembly--contig:-NODE-386-length-18783-cov-2.287146_pt1 | contig 18783 bp, 21 predicted proteins | sample MGYA00242787_ERZ504619 | MGnify/ENA primary metagenome ERZ504619 (study PRJEB26092, sample SAMD00036317) | human gut metagenome | host: Homo sapiens | study: EMG produced TPA metagenomics assembly of... | reverse complement strand
TCAGCCTGCAAAGCCATGCACACAACGAATTAATTCGTAACTTTGTTCCCTCAAAAAGACAAGAACAACATGAGAGTAGTGATACAACGTGCCGGACACGCTTCCGTCACCATCAACGGAACCTGCAAAGCCTCCATTGGAAAAGGCCTCATGATACTCGTAGGCATCGAAGAATCCGATGGAAAGAAGATATTGACTGGCTTTGCAAGAAGATAGTCAACTTGCGCATTTTCGATGACGAAAACGGCGTGATGAACAAATCCATTCTTGAGGCAGGCGGCGAAATACTGGTTATCAGCCAGTTCACCCTACACGCCTCCACCAAGAAAGGTAACCGCCCTTCCTACATACGGGCAGCACGACCGGAAATATCCGTCCCGCTGTACGAACAATTCTGCCGGGAACTGAGTTTAGCATTAGGTAAAGAAATAGGTACCGGCGAATTTGGTGCCGATATGAAAGTAGAACTAATGAACGATGGTCCCGTAACCATCTGTATGGATACAAAAAACAAGGAATAATGACGTTAGAAGAAGCACAGAAACAAGTGGATTCCTGGATAAAGGAATACGGAGTACGCTATTTCAGCGAACTCACCAACATGGCCATACTGACCGAAGAAGTGGGCGAAATGGCCCGCGTCATGGCCCGCAAGTATGGAGACCAGTCCTTCAAAGAAGGAGAAAAAGACAACCTCGACGATGAAATGGCAGATATTCTCTGGGTACTTCTCTGTATTGCAAACCAGACCGGAGTGAACCTAACAGAGGCTTTCCGCCGCAACTTCGAGAAGAAAACCAGACGTGACCAGACAAGACATATCAATAATCCTAAATTGAAAGACCATGGAGAAGAATGAGCTACCCAGAGTAAGTATGACGCCGCCCTGGCTAAGTACAACACCCAACTGGATGATGCAGAAATAGCTGCACAAGCTGCCAGAATCATTGCAGAGAAGGTACCGGCAAACAATACACCGGAGGTAAAGAAATTCCTGTTCAACTGCATCGACCTTACCACCCTGAAGAGTGAAGACAGCGATGAAAGCGTCATGAAATTCACCCAGAAAGTGAATAAATTCGACGAAGAGTTCCCCGACCTAAAGAATGTGGCAGCCATCTGTGTATACCCCAATTTTGCAGAAGTCGTAAAAGACACGCTGGAAGTGGAGGATGTAAAAATAGCTTGTGTATCAGCAGGTTTCCCCTCCTCCCAGACTTTCATTGAAGTGAAAGTGGCAGAAACTGCCATGGCACTGATGGAAGGCGCCGATGAAATAGACATCGTTATTTCGGTGGGCAAGTTCCTGGCTGGAGACTATGAAGGCATGTGCGAGGAGATACAAGAACTCAAAGCAACCTGCAAAGAGCACCACATGAAGGTAATCCTCGAAACCGGAGCTTTGAAGACGGCTTCGAACATCAAAAAAGCATCCATCCTTTCCATGTATTCGGGTGCCGATTTCATCAAGACTTCCACCGGCAAGCAGCAGCCTGCCGCCACGCCGGAGGCCGCCCTGGTTATGTGCCAGGCCATCAAGGAATATCACGAGCTGACGGGTATCAAGGTAGCTTTAAGCCCGCAGGAGGAATCAACTGCGTGAACGATGCACTGATTTATTACACCATCGTCAAGGAAGTGCTCGGCGAAGAATGGCTGAACAACGAGCTGTTCCGTCTGGGAACCAGTCGTCTTGCCAACCTGCTGCTTTCGGAAATCAAGGGCGAGGAAATGAAATTCTTTTAAGAGGAAGCTGCATTTACCTATAAATAAAGCCTGATGGAGTGGGTTCCATCAGGCTTTTTCATATTATCAACCGGAAACAGTTCCGTCATTTTTCCCGTTCCACCACATAGTCCAGATACCCGGCTAGCGCTGCTTTTACCTCCGTGTCGGGCAAAGAAGCCAGCAAAGAAAGAGCCTTTTCCTTATAGTCATACATCACTTGCGAAGCATACTCTATACCACCATTCTGCTTGGTAAATTCGATTAAATGGGCTATTTCACTAGGCGTTGCCTCTCCGTTCTTTATCTTCACGGCAATCTCTTCCGCTGTTTTATTCTTCACGGTATTGAGTACATGGAGTACGGGCAGGGTCAACTTCCCTTCCACCATATCATTTCCGGTAGGTTTGCCTATTTCCTTGCTCTCGGAGTAATCGAAAATATCATCCTTTATCTGAAAACAAAGCCCGATATATTCACCGAACAGACGCGCAGATTCCGCCTTTTCATCGCTGGCTCCCACCGAGAGAGCGCCCGCCTTCGTACAAGCTGCAAAGAGCACGGCCGTCTTCTTGCGGATAACGTCGAAATAGACTTCCTCGGAGAAATGGAGATTGCTGACGTTGGAAAGCTGCAGAAGTTCACCATCTGCCAAATCCTGCCCCAGGCAGGAGACGATGTCGATAATGTCATGGTTACGGGTCATGCCCACTTGCACCAACGCTGTTGCAAGCAGATAATCGCCTGCCAGCACGGCTACCTTATTATTAAAAATGGCATTAACGGAGAGTTGTCCACGGCGTTCAGTACTTTCATCCACTACATCATCGTGTACAAGGCTTGCATTATGGAGAAGTTCCAGTGCAACCGCAGCATGCAGGGTTGCAGGACATACTTTACCGAAAAGCTTCGCAGCCAGAAGCACCAGAATGGGGCGCATCATCTTCCCGTTCTTCTGCCGGATATGCGCAATCACGCTGTTCAGGACAAAAGGTTGGAAAGCTGGTAGAAGGGTATCTTTCAAAAAGTTTCTTGAAGTCCTCCAGTTCCTCAGAATCGGAGATTTTATCAATGATGAGTTGTCCATGCATCGCTATTTGCCTACAAAAATAGTAATAAAACGGTTAATACGGTATTTTTTTGTACTTTTACCATGAAAAAAAGGATTAAATGTATGAATTCAATCGATAAACTGTTTTTGCTCGATGCCTATGCACTGATATATCGAGCCTATTACGCGTTCATCAAGAACCCGAGAATCAATTCAAAAGGATTCAACACTTCGGCCATTCTGGGCTTTGTAAACACCCTGGAAGAAGTGCTCAAAAAAGAGAATCCCACACACATAGGAGTAGCCTTCGACCCGTCGGGCCCCACCTTCCGCCACGAGGCCTACGAGCAATACAAGGCACAGCGCGAGGAGACACCCGAGGCCATCCGCCTTTCCGTACCTATTATAAAGGACATCATCCGCGCCTACCGCATTCCCATCCTCGAAGTATCCGGCTACGAAGCCGACGACGTGATAGGCACGCTCGCCACCGAAGCCGGACGGCAGGGCATCACCACCTATATGATGACTCCCGACAAGGACTACGGGCAACTGGTATCGGACCGCGTCTTCATGTACCGCCCCAAGCACACCGGCGGATTCGAAGTGATGGGTACCGAAGAAGTAAAAACCAAGTTCAACATACAGACCACCGAGCAGGTCATCGACATGCTGGGACTGATGGGCGATGCTTCCGACAACATCCCCGGCTGTCCGGGTGTGGGCGAGAAAACCGCACAGAAACTGATTGCCGAATTCGGCAGTATCGAAAACCTGCTGGAACATACCGACCAGCTGAAAGGCGCACTGAAAACGAAAGTGGAAACCAACCGCGAGATGATAACCTTCTCCAAATTCCTTGCCACCATCAAAACAGATGTTCCCATTCAGCTCGACATGGATTCGCTCGTCCGCGAAGAACCGAACGAAGAGGAACTCCGCAAGATTTTCGAGGAGTTGGAATTCCGCACACTCATCGATCGGGTACTCAAAAAGGGAAGCGGCAATTCGTCCTCCCCTACTCCAACCTCTCCGGTACCCGACCTCTTTGCCGGGACTCTGTTTGCCCAGCCGCAAACCTCCACTCCCGAAAACAGCGCCCCGATTCAAGGCGATTTGTTTGCAAATTTTGCGGGCGAGGGGACGGGCGTTTCTGAAAATTCAAACCTGACGCGGTTAGAAATGCTCGATGTAGACTACCAACTCATTGATACAGAAGACAAAAGAGCAGAAATTATTCAAAAGTTACTTACAAGCGAAATTCTCTCAATAGATACCGAGACTACCGGAACCGAGCCAATGGACGCCGAACTTGTAGGAATGAGCTTCAGCGATGCCGAAAACCGTGCATACTACGTACCCGTTCCCGCCGAACGAGAGGAAGTCTTAAAAATTGTAAACGAGTTCCGTCCCCTCTTCGAAAACGAGAAATCCATGAAGGTGGGACAAAATATCAAGTACGATATGATTATCCTCCAAAATTACGGCGTCCAGGTGAAAGGCAAACTTTTCGACACCATGCTTGCCCACTACGTGCTTCAACCCGAACTGCGACACAACATGGACTATCTGGCGGAAATCTACCTGCACTACCAGACCATCCACATCGATGAGCTAATTGGAGCGCGAGGCAAAAACCAAAAGAACATGCGCGACCTTCCACCCGAAGATGTCTACCGTTATGCCTGCGAGGATGCGGACGTCACCCTCAAACTGAAAAACGTGCTGGAAAAGGAACTGAAGGAGCAAGGTGCCGAACATCTGTCTACGAAATAGAGATGCCGCTCGTCCCCGTACTTGTTAATATAGAGAGCAACGGAGTGCTGCTCGACACGGAAGCCTTGAAGCAATCGTCCCAACACTTCACCGTCCGTCTGCAGGAGATTGAGAAGGAAATCTACGAGATGGCTGGCGAGACATTCAATATCAGCTCCGCCAAGCAGGTAGGCGAAGTGCTGTTCGACAAGCTGAAAATCGTGGAGAAAGCGAAAAAGACCAAGACCGGACAATACGTCACCTCCGAAGAGGTGCTGCAAAGCTACCGCAGCAAGCACGACATCATCGGGAAGATACTGGAATACCGCGGACTGAAGAAACTGCTGAGCACCTATATAGATGCCCTGCCCAGCTCATCAACACGTACGGGCCGCATACACACCTCCTTCAACCAGGCGGTAACCGCTACCGGACGCCTCAGCTCCAGCAATCCCAACCTGCAGAACATCCCCATCCGCGACGAAGACGGAAAGGAAATCCGCAAGGCGTTCATCCCCGACACCGGCTGCGAGTTCTTCTCTGCCGACTACTCGCAGATAGAGCTGCGCATCATGGCACACCTCAGCGAAGATAAGAACATGATAGACGCCTTCCTCAGCGGACACGACATCCACGCCGCCACCGCTGCCAAGATATATAAGATAGATATAAACGACGTAACCGCCGACATGCGCCGCAAGGCAAAAACGGCAAACTTCGGCATCATCTACGGCATCTCCGTCTTCGGGCTTGCCGAACGCATGGGCGTTTCTCGCCAGGAAGCCAAAGAGCTGATAGACGGCTACTTTGAAACCTACCCACAAGTGAAGGAGTATATGGACAAAAGCATCCAGGTGGCACGCGAGCAGGGCTACGTGGAAACCATCTTCCACCGCAAGCGCTTCCTGCCGGACATCAACTCAAGAAACGGGGTGGTACGGGGCTATGCCGAACGGAATGCCATCAACGCCCCCATCCAGGGAAGTGCCGCCGACATCATAAAAGTAGCGATGGCACACATCTATCAGCGCTTCCAAGCTACAATCTGAAAGCAAAGATGATTTTACAGGTCCATGACGAACTAAATTTCAGTGTTCCAGAGGCTGAAAAGGAACTTGTACAGAAAATCGTAATCGAAGAGATGGAGCAGGCATATCGCATGCACGTACCTCTGAAAGCCGATTGTGGGTGGGGAAACAACTGGTTGCAGGCACACTAAACCACCCAATAACTTTATTTAACTTACAATCAGAAAGCAACAGAAGCAATCCTTTCGAAATACAGTTTGCTCATCAGAATATCCGGCAACCTCACTGCCGGATATTTTTTATTCACCAATCTTACCAAAAAGAAAGCATACCGAAACCCTCACTACTGACATATTGATAAAATTTAATCCGATATTTATATTTATGTCAATTTAATACGTACCTTTGCAGCGAAATCAATGACATATTGATAGAAAATAGAAAGTTAAACTAAAAAAGACATAAAACCATGAAAGCAAAAGTATCTTTAAAAACAGTGATTGTTTCAGCACTTCTCTTAGTTTGCGGATTAAATGCCTCAGCCGACAATAAGAGCAACCTCATTTACAATTCGGAAGAAGTAAATGGCATGAAGGTGGCAGAGACCGTATACAAGATGGACGGAAACACGCTCGCCAACTATATGAAGTACAATTATAAGTACGACGACCAGAACCGCATGACAGAAAGCGAAGCCCTGAAATGGAACAGCACCAAGAATACATGGGGCAACGACATGTGCATCCGCTATGCATACCAGGCAAGACGGTGACTACCACGTACTATAAATGGAACAGCAAGAAAGGCGAATACATACTGGTTCCCGAGATGACAGTAATCATGGACAACCCTAACATGTAATTGACAAACTCTCTCTTAAAGTAAGAAATCTTATTCCTAACAACAATAACCGAAACCTTTTATAAAAGAGCCGGAATGATTCGCACATTCCGCTCTTTTATTATATCTTCGCCTCCTAAAAAGGAATGCCACATGATACCCGAGACCCTCATTACCTATATCGAGACAGCAATCATTCCCCGGTACAAGGAGTTTGACAAGGCACACAACCTCTCACACGTCCGCACCGTCATCGAAGAAAGCCTTGCCCTCGCCCGGCAATATCCCGAAGCGGACGAACGCCTGGCATACGTCATTGCCGCTTACCATGACACGGGACTATGCCGCGACCGCGCCACCCACCACCTTGTCTCCGGCGAGATACTGATGGTAGACGACACCCTGCGGCAATGGTTCTCCGATACGGAAATCCTCCTCATGAAAGAAGCCGTAGAAGACCACCGCGCCTCCACCGACCACGAGCCGCGCAGCATCTACGGCAAGATTGTTGCCGAAGCAGACCGCATCATCGACCCGGACATCACCCTGCGCCGCACCGTGCAGTACGGATTGAAACAGAATCCTGCCGCCGACAAGGAGTGGCACTACCAGCGGTTCCATCAGCATCTCATGGCAAAATATGCACCCGGCGGTTATCTGAAGCTCTGGTTTCCCGAGGGGAAGAATGCGGAACAGCTGAAGAAGCTCCAAGCCATTATCGCAGACGAAGGACAGCTGCGGCAAGTTTCAACCGAATATTCGAAGAGGAAAAGCAATAGCGGTATCAATGAAGCATATGCCCCATTTCATTTTCGACTATGGAAACGGTTTGTTTCCCATAATGGAACAGAGTGTTCTCTATAAGGAAACAAAGTGTTTCCTATAACGGAACAAATCGTTTTATCCCTCGAAACAAGTCGTTTCATACAAGAGAAACAATCTGTTCCGACGGGATGTAACAAAGTGTTCAGTGCTGTGAACTAATACAATAGCTCTATTTAGAAGGCCTCACAAGACAAGTATCCGCCTCCATAAGTATAAAGACTTATGGGCGTGCCAACATGAGGAAATCATAAAACTCACAGATGGACTGGCCTTCGGTTTCTGATTCGAAGACAAAGAAGAGCGGCTGCTTTCCCTTATGCAGCTTTGCCGGAATAGAGAGCGGAGCATAGAACTCCCTGCAAGTGCTGCCAGCCTTCACATTCACAAGTCCTATCTCTACACCGCCTTTTGTTGTCCAAGGCTACCCAGCATGATGCGGATGCGCCCGTCGGTATCTTCAGCCTTCAACCTTAACTGCATCTGCAAAGACTTATCTCGCGGAACGGCATTCATATTCAAGTACTTATATCCTACAATCGACCCGCTTGTATTATTCACCACCGGAGCGAACGGGATTTTGTGGTTGTTATCGCCGGCATAGAGATTATTATCCCGGTACACAGGCCGGATATAAGACCCCGTATACACATAATGGGGATAGACCTCTTTGATTCCTCCGGGATTGGTGTGCCAACAAGCCAGCCCGGCCGAGATGCGCTGCATAGGATTGAGCCCTTCAAGAAGGAAGCCTTCAGAATTGAACTCTCCGCGTGAAATCACGACTTTCCCGCCTTTTCCTTTTTCCACCTTTACATCAATGGCCGACACCATAGCTTGGCGTGCATAGCAATCGGTACCTATCTGGCGATGATAGAACACGTACCATTGCTCACCTATCTTGCAGATACTGCCATGCGTATTTCCACCGGGCATGGCCGAAGCTATCACATTGCCTTTTTCATCATATTCGCGCGCCCGCGCATCGATGATTGTCCCACCATAGGTCCACGGGCCCAAGGGATGCTCGCTGTAGGCATAGGCCAACGTATAGTTGCTGGCGTTGGGCAGGCCATCTTCACCCTCAGCGGTAGTACGGCTATAGATAAACACATACTTATCCTCAATCTTGCGGATAGAAGATGCCTCAAAGAAGCGGAATATACCTTCCTGCCGATAGCCTGAAATCATATTCTCCACCACTTCGGTACCGGGCTTTACCGTGCACATGGTAGCAGGGTCCAACTCCGCGCCATGCGAAATGCCAAATCCCCAATAACCATACACGCGTCCATCATCGTCAACAAACACTGCGGGGTCGAATCCCAAACAACCGAAAGTCTCGCGAGGACGCTCCTTATGCCAGTTGCATACCGTAAACGGGCCATCAGGACGGTCGCTTTTGGCAATCATGGAATTGCGTCCACCACCTTGATTATTCGGAAAGAGGTAGTAAGTTTTCTTACCATCGGCATCGGTAGTTACTGTCACGTCAGGGGCAAAAAGCACGTCGTCGGTTCCATCAGCATTCAGTTTATACAGTTCGGGCGACTCATTGACTTTAAATATCACGCCGTCATATCTCCAACGGGTCAGGTCCTCTACGGGTGCCGACCACACCACCTGGTCACGTCCGCAATACATCCACTTGAGATTATCGTGCGAACCATAAATATAAAGACGGTACTTGCCGGGGCAGTCAGGATCCTCAAACACATAGGGCTCACCGTCAGGAATAAACTCCCAAAGCGGCAGATAAGGATTCTGTGCAGATAATGTAAAAGACAGACCGATGAGACATGAGAAAATCATCAGAATTTTTCTTACTTTGTTTTTCATAATCGCATTGATTTATAGAATGATACTTAAATTATAATTGCGACAAAACTATCAATTTATCGTTTCATCATCATGCTTTTAATGCAAATTAACACGTTCAATACGAATTTCTAAATACGTAAATATCGTTCCGGTGACTCTCCCATGTCCTCCCTTCTTCGTTGGTATATGCAAAAATCAGCTATTTTTCAGTAAGTTTGCACTATCTTTACTTAAAAAAGCGAAGATAGGCTGCACCTCAGCATAAAAAATGAACGAGTTCATTTTATTCTGCATTCGGTTTGCACTATCTTTGCATCCAATTAACTGAACAATAACTAAAAAACAAGATAACACTATGGCATTAAAAGCTGGTATCGTGGGCCTTCCCAACGTAGGAAAATCCACTCTTTTCAACTGCTTGAGCAGCGCAAAGGCACAAGCGGCAAACTTCCCGTTCTGTACAATCGACGCCCAAATGGGACAAGTGTCCGTACCCGACGAACGACTGACGAAGCTCGCCGAGCTGGTTCACCCGGGGCGTATCGTACCCGCCGTGTGCGACATTGTCGACATTGCCGGACTGGTAAAAGGCGCCAGCAAAGGTGAAGGACTCGGCAACCAGTTTTTGGGCAACATCCGCGAGTGCGACGCCATCATCACGTGCTGCGCTGCTTCGACAATGGCAACATCGTCCACGTGGACGGCTCGGTGAACCCCGTACGCGACAAGGAAATCATCGACACAGAGCTGCAACTGAAGGACCTCGACACGGTGGAAAACCGCATCAAGCGTGTAGAGAAGATTGCCAAAGTGGGTGGCGACAAGGCGGCAAAGATAGAGTACGAACTCCTGCTCCGCTACAAGGATGCCCTGGAACAAGGACAAAGCGCCCGCACCGTCATTCCGCAGAACGACGACGAGGAACAATGCGCCAAGCAGATGTTCCTGCTTACTACCAAGCCTGTGCTCTACGTCTGCAACGTGGATGACGTCAGTGCCGCCAGCGGCAACCAGTACGTAGAGCAGGTGCGTGAAGCCATCAAGGCGAGGATGCGGAACTCATCATCATCTCCGCCCAGACCGAGGCCGACATCGCCGAACTGGAGACATACGAAGAAAAGCAGATGTTCCTCGAAGACCTGGGACTGAAAGAAAGCGGCTGCAACCGTTTGATTAAAGCTATCTACAGCCTGCTGAACCTCGAAACCTTCATCACTGCCGGAGAGATGGAAGTAAAGGCATGGACCTATCGCAAGGGATGGAAAGCACCGCAATGCGCCGGCGTTATCCATACGGATTTCGAGAAAGGGTTTATCCGGGCAGAGGTCATCAAGTATGAGGATTATATCAAGTATGGCAGCGAAGCAGCCGTGCGCGAAGCCGGAAAGTTGGGTGTGGAAGGCAAGGAGTATGTGGTGCAGGATGGGGACATCATGCACTTCAGGTTCAATGTGTAATGATATTCATTCCAGATGCAATGTACAAAGAAAGTACATTGCCATTTTCTAATAAACTCCATACAATAACAATACTGTGAAACAGATTATCTTCCTTTTATTCTTATTGTCCTGTACTGCCGTTTATGCACAACAGCAAGACTCGGTAACCATTCACGGACGGGTGACTGATTACAACGGACAGCCGATAGACAGTGCCAGCGTCTGGTGGCAAAACCCGCAGTTCAATGACATCATAGAAGCCATAACCGACAAAGACGGGCATTACACGGCCCGTATACCCAAAGGGAAATATCAAAGTGCAGCCTCTATTTATCTGCCCTCCTATGCGCACATTGCCATGAAAAGCGGGCTGCCCGAGACTGAACACCGCCTGGAATTCTGGGCCTGGGATTTCATCGCCGACCGCGACACTACACTCGACATACGTTATCATCGTATGGAAGCTTATGGCCTGCGTGCTTTCCGCATCCCCGGAGCCATGCCTACTTATCAGATATACGTCCGTCCCATGAGCTTGACACGTACCTACCAATGGATGAAAGAAACAAAGCCCGAGTCATTGGTACACGGTGAAAACCTGAGTGACATTGAGCAACAAGAACAAAACAAAGAAGCCAGAGAATGCCAGATGGTCCCCGCCCCGGGCAACTGAAAGTCACCGTCTGGATAGACGGCGAGAAGTCCCCGTGCTGATGAAGCAGGAAATAAAAGAATATTTCGACAGCAACGAATATGGCAACGCTATCTATTGACAGTAGACATGCCCAAGCATCCCAAAAAAGACCTTCCCTACCGTATCTTCAAAGTAGAGCTGGAAGACATGGAAAACGGTGACCGGGGCGAAGGGCTTTACTATATGGAAAAGGAAAACTACGTTCAATAAACCATACACAACAAATGGCAAACAGTAATCTGAAATACCTCATAGCAGGTACCGGCGGCGTAGGCGGAAGCATCGCCGCCTTTCTTTCATTATCCGGCAAAGACGTCACTTGCATTGCACGTGGCGAACACCTTGCCGCCATACGCGGGAACGGTCTGCAACTGCACTCCGATTTGAAAGGTGAACATTGTCTGAAAGTGGCGGCATTTACCGCAGAAGAATTCCAAGGCAAAGCGGATGTTATCTTCGTCTGCGTCAAAGGTTATTCCGTAGACTCCATTACGGAACTCATCAAACGTGCCTCACACGAGCGTACAGTGGTAATCCCCATCCTGAATGTTTACGGAACCGGTCCCCGTATCCAGCGGTTGGTCCCCGGCGTCACGGTGCTCGACGGCTGCATCTACATCGTAGGATTCGTATCCGGACGGGGAGAAATCACGCAGATGGGAAAGATTTTCCGGCTCGTCTACGGAGCACACCGCGGCACGATTGTTTCCCGTGAAACATTGGAAGCCGTGCAACGCGATTTGCAGGAAAGCGGCATCAAAGCCGAAATCTCCGACGACATCGACCGGGACACATTCGTCAAGTGGTCCTTCATTTCTGCTATGGCCGTCACCGGAGCCTATTACGACGTACCTATGGGCGAAGTCCAGAAACCGGGCAAAGTGCGCGACACCTTTATCGGACTGTCACAAGAGAGTGCAGCTTTGGGCAGGAAGTTGGGTATAGAATTCAAGGAAGACATCGTGCAGTATAACCTCAAAGTAATAGACAAACTCGCCCCTGAAAGTACCGCCTCCATGCAGAAAGATATGGCCAAAGGACATCAGAGCGAAGTACAAGGCTTGTTGTTCGACATGATTACGGCTGCAGAGGAACAAGGGATTGAGGTGCCGACGTATAGGATGGTGGCGGAGAAATTCAAATAAACTGCCACGATGAACTGCCAAACGAGATAATTTCATACCTTTGTCCCGAACAACCCCGTAATTCAGTAATTTAATTTTTCATAAATATGTTATCACTACTCACCATCAACTGGAACCCCGACCCCGAACTATTCAACTTCTTCGGCATATCCATCCGCTACTACGGTTTGTTATGGATTATCGGCCTCGCTTTTGCCTACCTTATCGTGCAACACCAGTACCGCGACCGCAAAATAGACGAAAAGAAATTCGAACCTCTTTTCTTCTATTGCTTCTTCGGCATACTGATAGGCGCACGACTGGGCCACTGCATATTTTACGACTGGGCCTACTACCAAGACCACTTCGTTGAAATGATTCTCCCCATCAAGCAGACCGCCGCAGGATGGAAAATGACGGGTTACACCGGCCTTGCCAGCCACGGCGGCACGCTGGGCCTGATTATCGCCCTCTGGATGTACTGCCGCAAGACGAAGATGCACTACATGGACGTGCTCGACATGATAGCTGTTGCCACTCCCATCACCGCCTGCTGCATCCGCCTTGCCAACCTGATGAACTCCGAAATCATCGGCAAACCGACCGACGTGCCCTGGCATTCATCTTCGAGCGCGAAGACATGCTGCCCCGCCATCCGGCACAGCTCTACGAAGCCATCGCCTACTTCATCTTCTTCTTAGGGATGGTCTGGCTATACAAACGCGGACAGAAAAAACAAGAAACCAAACTTGAAACAGACTTCAGCACCACCAAGCGGAAATCAACCGCCGTGCAAGCCGAGGCTTCCCTACCCTATCACCGCGGTTTCTTCTTCGGCCTCTGCCTGACGGAAATCTTCCTCTTCCGTTTCTTCATCGAGTTCCTGAAAGAAAACCAGGTGAACTTTGAAGACAGCATGTCGCTGAACATGGGCCAATGGCTCAGCATCCCATTTGTCATTATCGGGGTATATTTCATGTGTTTCTACGGGAAGAAAGCTTCCAAATAAACATTTCAGCCCTACATAAGCAACATACCCACCCCTTTCATCTGTGTGGATTTCTCTACTTTTACGGCATCGAAACAGTAACCGTAAATCATATATTTATCATGAAAGAGAAACAACTGATGAAAGGGGCAGCTTTTATGCTGCTGGCAGCAACTGCCACCCTGCCTGCGCATGCCCAACTGAAAACAAATGCCGGCGTGCAATACCTGCTTTCCCAGTCGAAAGACATGAGCCAGGATTTTCTGGACCTCAGCAACACCTATTTCTTTGCCGACAGCCTGGTATCGTTCGACACCTCCACCGGCAAGGGGACTGTCCAGTGGAAACGCCAGCAACTGATGCCCCGCCAGGCATTCAATGCAAACACCTACCTGCACCAGCCCCTCCAGTCGCTGGACTTCCCGGAGACGGCCTACGACAACAATCCACAACTGACGTTCACCGTCGAACCGGTCAGCGAACGTACCCTCCGCATCCGTATGCTTACCTCGCCCATCGTACCGAAAGAAGATGCCGACGACCCCATGCTCATAGGAAAGCCTGCCGACGGACGCTCCTTCTGGAAAGCCGAGAAGACAGATAAAGGTACCCTGTACACCTCCCGATACGGCAGCCTGCTCATCGAGAATTACCCCTGGCGCCTGGTGCTGAAAGATGCCGACGGACGCCTGCTGACACAGACTCGTTGCTGGAGCGACAACGACTCCACACAGGTCAAGGTACCTCCATTCAGCTTCATCAAGCGCGGCTCGGACAACTCACGCAGCATCAATCCCGTATTCAGCCTCGCGCCAAACGAGAAAATCTACGGTTGCGGCGAGTCCGCCACCGCACTGAACAAGGCCGGGCAGAAGGTCAACCTCTTTGTCACCGACCCGCAGGGCCCCGAAACTCCGGATATGTACAAGCCTATCCCCTTCTTTTTCAGTAACCGTGGCTACGGCATGTTCATGCACACTTCCGCCCCCGTGACCTGCGACTTCGGCTGTTCCTACATCGGAGCCACCAAACTCTTCATGCAGACGAAGCGATGGACATCTTCCTCTTCCTGGGTTCGCCGAAGGAGATGCTGAGCGAATACACCGCACTGGTAGGACGGCCCGAAATGCCCCCCTTGTGGAGCTTCGGCACCTGGATGAGCCGCATCACCTACTTCAGCGAAGCAGAAGGCCGCGATGTAGCCCGGAAACTGCGTGAGAACAAGATACCGAGTGATGTCATCCACTTCGATACCGGCTGGTTCGGCGTGGACTGGCAATGCGACTACGCCTTTGCCGCCGACCGCTTCGACAATCCCCGGCAGATGCTCACCGACCTAAGGTCACAAGGCTTCCGCACCTGCCTCTGGCAACTCCCCTACTTCACTCCGAAAAACAAGTTCTTCCCCGAGCTGGTGGAACGCGGTCTGTACGTACGCAACGGCAAGGGACAGCTCCCTTACGAGGACGTGGTGCTGGACTTCACCAACCCCGAAACCGTACAGTGGTATCAAGAGAAGCTCGGCAATCTGATTGAAATGGGTGTAGGCGCCATCAAAGTAGACTTCGGCGAGGGTGCCCCGCTGGATGCCATCTATGCCAACGGCCGTAGCGGACTGTACGAACACAACCTCTACCCGCTGCGCTACAACAAAACCGTGGCCGACATCATCAAGAAGCTGCACGGCGAAAACATCATCTGGGCACGCTCTGCATGGGCAGGTTCACAACGCTATCCGCTGCACTGGGGCGGTGATGCCGCCACCACCGAAACCGGTTTCGAGGGAACCATCCGCAGCGGCCTCTCCATCGGATTGAGCGGGTTCTGCTTCTGGAGCAATGACATAGGCGGCTTCGTGACCCAAAGCCCCGAAAGCCTCTACCGCCGCTGGCTGCCCTTCGGCTTCCTCACCAGCCACAGCCGCGTGCACGGAGCACCTCCCACTGAGCCGTGGTACTACGGGAAAGAGTTCACAGACTATTTCCGCCGTTGCGCCGAGTTGAAGTACAAACTGATGCCCTATGTATACGCACAATCCAAAGAGTGCACCGAGAACGGCTGGCCGATGCTCCGCGCCCTACTGCTGGAGTATCCCGACGACCCGGGTGCATGGCTGGTAGAGGACGAGTACATGTTCGGCTCCAACCTCCTCGTGGCACCCATGCTCGAAGAGGGCAGCGGACGGGATGTCTACCTCCCCGGACGGCAGAAATGGATAGACTACCAGACCGGAAAGGTGTATGCTCCGGGATGGAACCATATCGAGTGCGGCACCCTGCCCATCGTCATTCTTGTAAAGGACGGTTCGGCCATCCCCCATATCCCCGTGGCACAATGCACAGACCAGATGAAATGGGACAAGATTACGTGGAAGAAGTATCTGGCAGACGAAAAGAAAGCTGAAGGATTGCTCTGCCTGCCGCAGGACGGACAGTTACAACGGATATCAATCCCATAACCGGTATATCAAACACATTAAACCCTAATACCCCATGCGAAACAAGTTATTGTTCCTCGCCTTGCCCCTGCTATTCGGCTTACAGGCAAGCGCACAACACACACAAGCCTTTCAAGATACCACGCTCACCGACGAACAGCGCGTGGAACATCTCCTTTCCATCCTGACATTGGATGAAAAGATAAACCTTCTTTCCACCGACCTCGGTGTCCCCCGCCTCAACATTCCCCGTTGCGGACACTACGAAGGACTGCACGGGCTGACCCTCGGCGGGCCTGCCATGTGGGGCGGACGCCAAAGAACGGAAGACGGGAAAGTAGTCCCTACCGACTGCCCCACCACCATATTCCCCCAGTCCTACGGTCTGGGCTCCACATGGGACACCGATTTGGTGCAGAAAGTAGCGGAACAAGCCGCTGAAGAAGCCCGCTACTACATGCAGACCACCGGTAACAAGCGTCATGCCCTCGTGATGCGCGCTCCGAATGCCGACCTTGCCCGCGACCCGCGCTGGGGACGTACCGAGGAGAGTTTCGGAGAAGATGCTTTCCTCACCGCCCAACTCACCATTGCCAGCGTACGCGGCCTGCAAGGCAATCATCCCCGCTACTGGAAAACTGCCTCTCTGATGAAACACTTCCTTGCTAATAGTAACGAGGACGGACGGGACAGCACTTCCTCCGACTTCGACACGCGGCTGTTCCATGAATACTACGCTTATCCTTTCTATAAAGGCATCACCGAGGGAGGCAGCCGCGCCTTCATGGCCGCCTACAACAGTTGGAACGGCATCCCCATGTCCATCCATCCCTGCCTCGAAGAGATTACCCGCAAGCAATGGGGCAACAACGGTATCATCTGTACGGACGGCGGTGCCCTGAAACTGCTGATTGAAGCGCACAAGAGTTTTCCGAGCTTTGCGGAGGGTGCCGCTGCCGTAGTAAAAGCCACCACAGGACAATTTCTCGACGCATACGTTCCTTACGTCAAGGAAGCTCTGGAAAAGGGATTACTGACCGAAGTCGACATCGACAAGGCTATCCGCGGGAACATCTTCGTCGCCCTCAAGCTCGGCTTGCTGGACGGGGACCACTCCCGTAACCCTTATCTCTCCATCGGAAAGGACAGTACGGAGACACCGCCTTTCATGACAGCAGAAGCCCGTAGGCTGGCACGGGAAGTCACCGCCAAGTCCGTGGTGTTATTGAAAAACAAGAATCTCCTGCCACTCGATGCCGGAAGCTGCGTAAAATAGCCGTTATAGGCCCGTATTCGGACAAAATCGTGCAAGACTGGTATAGTGGTACCCCGCCTTACGAAACAACGATTCTGAGCGGCATACGCAATGCTGTAAAGGAAGATACCGAAGTCATCCACGCCGAAGACAACCGCATGGACCAGGCGGAAAAGGCTGCCGCAGCCGCCGACATCGCCATTGTATGTGTAGGAAACCATCCTTACGGCACACGTGCGGACTGGAAGTTCTCTCCCGTCCCAGTGACGGCCGCGAAGCCGTGGACCGCAAATCGCTGATGCTGCCCGATGAAGACTTGGTGAAGCTGGTGCTCAAAGCCAATCCCAATACCATACTGGTGCTCGTCAGCAGTTTCCCCTACACCATCAACTGGAGCCAGGAGCACGTGCCTGCCATCGTCCACATCACCCACTGCAGCCAGGAGCAGGGCAACGGACTGGCCGACGTACTCTTTGGCAAGGTGAATCCAGCCGGACGTACCGTACAGACGTGGGTGAAAGACATCACCGACCTGCCCGACATGATGGACTACGACATCCGCAACGGACGTACGTATATGTACCACCAGGGCTGTGCTCTATCCTTTCGGCTATGGTCTGAGCTATTCCGACTTTACGTACGAGAAGATTGAATCCGTCAAGCAAGACAAGAAGAACATCCGCGTGACGGTATCAGTGAAGAATACCAGCGGACGCGACGGAGAAGAAGTCGTACAGCTCTATGCCAGCTATCCGGACTCCAAAGTGGAACGTCCTTCCAAGCAGTTGCGCGCCTTCAAGCGTATCCCCATCAAGCTGGTGAAGACCGGGAAGTGACGCTTACCGTTCCCAAGGAGGAGCTCGGCTATTGGAACGAAGAAAAGCAGATGTTCGTTGTAGAACCCGGAACGGTGAAGCTGCTGATAGGGGCTTCATCGGAAGATATACGGTTGGAGGGAAAAGTCAAACTATAAGAAACCAGCCGTGTTTTGAAACAATCCGGATGAGGATGTGTCGAAACTGGTATTCACCACCGATTACACAGATTTACACAGATAAGCATCTTTGATTATCAGTAGATTAAGCTCATTCTGTGTTAATCCGTGTAATCTGTGGTGAATTTTGACACACCCCTATCCGGTTATTTCCCTTTCACTATCCTCTTTATATCATTCAGCTTGTTCAGTGCCTCCAGCGGTGTCAGGTTATTCACATCCAGATTCAGTATCTCATCGCGTATCTGGCACAGCACCGGGTCGTCGAGCTGGAAGAAGCTGAGTTGCATGCCGCCGCGCGTCTCTCCTACTTCTGCCATCGGCTTGTTGGAGATTCCCTGCTGGCGATTGTCCGTTTCCAATTGTCTCAGTATGTCGTTGGCACGCTTCACGATGCTTTTGGGCATACCTGCCATTTTGGCTACATGGATACCGAAGGAGTGTTCGCTACCGCCGCGCTCCAATTTGCGCAAGAAGATGACTTTGTTATCTATCTCCTTCACCGAAACGTTGTAGTTCTTTATACGCTTGAAGCTCTTCTCCATCTCATTCAGCTCATGGTAGTGCGTGGCAAACAAGGTTCGGGCTTTTGCCTTGGGATGCTCGTGTATATGCTCCACAATCGCCCAGGCGATGGAAATACCATCATATGTAGAAGTACCGCGCCCCAGCTCGTCGAACAGCACCAGCTGCGGGGAGAAAGGTTGTTCAGGATATCCGCCGCCTCGTTCATCTCCACCATAAAGGTAGACTCGCCCACGGAAATATTATCGCTGGCACCCACACGGTGAATATCTTATCCACCAACGA
>ENA-OQEB01000385-OQEB01000385.1-human-gut-metagenome-genome-assembly--contig:-NODE-385-length-18798-cov-2.233464_pt1 | contig 18798 bp, 27 predicted proteins | sample MGYA00242787_ERZ504619 | MGnify/ENA primary metagenome ERZ504619 (study PRJEB26092, sample SAMD00036317) | human gut metagenome | host: Homo sapiens | study: EMG produced TPA metagenomics assembly of... | reverse complement strand
AATTATTCTACACGATTTGTCTTTTGATGTCAATATTAAAATTGAGAAAATTTGGATAGTTACAATAAATAAGGAATGTAGTATTAAAAACTATATAAAATAGAAAATGATATAATTTTATCTTGACATGAATACCTTAAAGGGCTACTATGTATATATGTTGATTATCAAATAATTTGAATATCAAACATAAAAATGAAATTTATACATGTTCGGAGGTACATATTATGTTGAGAGAACTGAGAATCGGAGATATGGTTGCAAAGCTTCCTATCATTCAGGGAGGTATGGGAGTTGGAGTGAGTCTTAGCAGACTGGCCGGAGCTGTTGCTAAGGAGGGTGGTGTAGGAGTGATTTCCACCGCGCAGATTGGCTTTGAGGAGCCGGAGTTTGAAAAGGACCAGGCAAAGGCTAATCTGATTGCTATCAAGAAGCATATTAAGAAAGCAAAGGAGCTTGCCTGTGGACATGGAATGGTAGGAGTCAATATCATGGTGGCTTTAAAGCATTACAAGGAGCATGTTCTGGCTGCGGTTGAAGCAGGTGCTGATGTTATTATAAGCGGGGCAGGACTTCCAATGGAACTGCCTGAGCTGGTCGATGAAAAGTCACATACAAGGATTGCTCCGATTGTTTCTTCAAAGAGAGCAGCAAATCTGATTCTTAAAATGTGGGCACACAGATACAACCGCACAGCGGACTTTATTGTTATCGAGGGACCAAAGGCCGGAGGACATCTGGGATTTTCCAATGAACAGCTTGCAGATATGGAGCATATGGATTATGACAGCGAGATTAAGGAGATTATCAGCTGTGCAAAGGCATATGAGGAGAAGTTTAAAAAGCACATTCCGGTAATTGTAGCAGGCGGAGTGTTTACACATGAGGATGTCATGCACTGCATGGAGCTTGGAGCCGACGGAGTGCAGGTGGCGAGCCGTTTTGTGGCGACAGAGGAGTGTGACGCATCTGATGCTATAAGCATGCTTATCTGACGCGAATGAGTCTGATGTGCAGATTATACAAAGCCCGGTCGGAATGCCGGGGCGTGCTGTCAGAAATGAGTTTATCAGGGGTTTGGAAAAGAAAAAGCAGCCTATCACAAAGTGCTACAATTGTCTTGAGAAATGTAACCCTGCAACAGTGCCGTACTGTATTACGAAGGCACTGATTGCAGCGGTTAAAGGAGATATGCAAAACGGTCTGGTATTCTGCGGTGCCAATGTGGGCCGCATAAACCGGATGACTACGGTCCACGAGCTTATGAGTGAGCTTGTGGGAGCATAGGCAGTACATCCTCACAGTAGCAGCGAAGCACTTCACCTACACTCCATGCCTGCGCATAGCAGCCACGGCCGGTGTGAGGGGCATCGCCGTCAAATATCTCGCATATTGAGCCGATACAGTTGTTGAGCAGATGCTCCCTTACAGGGTCAAGCAGCTTGTCAGCGCATAAAGCGGTCGCCTTAGTGCGGCCGTTTACCTTTACATAGGCACTGATAAAACCACCGAGCAGAAAGCCCCAGGCTGTTCCCTGATGATAGGCGTGGTCGCGCTTTGAGAGAGAGCCGATGTAAATCGGATGGTAATCCTTGTGGTCTGGATCGAGCGAACGCAGTCCGCAGCCTACGTACAGCTTATCCATTACCGTATCCACAATTGCTTTTTCACGCTCCCTGTCAAGCATGGTAAATGGCAGGCTTACGGCATAAATCTGGTTTGGACGGATTGTATCGTCATCCTCGTCAACCACATCATACAGGCAGCCTGTGTTTTCATTCCAGAAGCGCTTGTTGAAGGAAGCCTTTACGAGAGAAGCAAGCTGTCTGTAGCTGTCATCGTTATCGCCAAACTTAGCCTGAAGCATATCCATGGTGCACAGTGCGTTGTACCAAAGTGCATTTATCTCGACAGGCTTGCCGTGACGAGGCGTAGCAACCCAGTCACCGACACGAACATCCATCCATGTTACCTGGTCGAGTCCGCTTCCGGCATGAATGAGCCGTCCGTGTCCATATATATGGAAAAATCAGTGCCTTTTTTATAAGTAGATATGATATCCTTTAAGCATGGATAAATATCCTTCTTTATAAATTCATAGGCATCGGGAGTGGACACATATTCAAGATATTTGTAGACAGCATAAAAATACCACAGTGATGCATCTACAGTATTGTAGAGAGGCTCAAGTCCGCTGTCCGGGAACATATTCGGGATGAGCCGTCCTTACAGTACTTGGCAAAGGTCAGTAGTATATCGTGAGCTTTTTCAAAACGGCCGGTGCAAAGTGTCAGGCCAGTGTATGAAATCATAGTGTCACGGCCCCAGTCTGTAAACCAAGGAAGTCCGGCGAGCACAGTGTCATAGCCTGTTGACTGTCTGTGTGCGATGAACTGGTTTGCAGCCACAGTAAGCTTCACGCAAAGTCATCAGTGAAGCCGCTTCTTTTAATCAGCTCATCGGTGTAGTCAAGCTGCGCATGTAGTATTTCAAAAGCACTTTCGTTATCAGAAACAAGGTGTTTGGCGAAGGCTGAACCTGCGTTGCCGTTACAGGCTTCAAGTGGTACGATATCGCACATTACAGAAAAATGCATTGATTCACCGGCAGGAATATCCACGCTCACGTCATATGGGCAAAATGCACAGTCGAGGCCAGGAACTTCATTGTCCACCTCGGTCTGAGCCTCAAGGTCACAGATATATTTGTCGTCTCTTTCAGTAAGCTCCCCGCCTGAAAAAGCAATGCGGATACAGTGGTCATCATGAGCTTTTGGGATGAGACTAAAGCCATGCTCCTGCTTTTGGACCTCGAATTTTAATGAATCGACGGTGGAACTTTCAGAGTGCTCACGGAAGTTCATAAGAGGCGTGATCAAAAGCTTAGCCGCTTCGCCTTTGTTTTGAACCTCATATGCCACGGCAGCGAGATTTTTTCCCTGTGCCAGTGCGATGTGTTTTTTTATGGTGATATCACCGGCCTCATATGTAAAGCATATGGTTCCGTCGTATGTGAAATCTCTTATATATTGGATGCCGTCTGTGTGGCACCCGCCCTTGAACTGGTCACTTGAGAGGTCGTAGGTGTGGCTGTCTGTGACTATTTTTTCGTTTGTCTTTGAGAAGCAGACGTATCTTTGCACAGGTGCATGAAGGCTTGCAATCAGATAGCCTGATGCGTACGGTTTATCGCACCGGTGACTGAACCGCCGGCATATCCGCCAAGGCCGTTGGTTAAAGCCCACTCCCTTCTTATGTTGTTTTTGAAATCGTTTTGTACTTTTATGTTAAATTGCATCGTAACCCTCCGAAATTTCACTAAAATTTTATAATATTTTAACCTATAACTGTGAAAAAATCTATACGAAACGGCAAAAATCTGTTATCATTATAAAGATATATATTTTCAATATGCAAAGGAGAATTATAATGGAAGTATTTACATTGATTGCGCGTAAAAAAAATGTGGCGCTGGTATTTGTTTCGTACCTGCTTGTAGCTCTTGCTGCGATAAGTCTTCTGACTATCTGCATCGGCTTTGCACCGGGTATTTTATTTGCAGTAGTATTTGGACTTATTGCATATCTTATGATAATGGCACAGAACACCGAGTTTGAATATTCATATTTTGACGGAGAGCTGCGCTTTGCCAAAATTAAAAACAAGAGCCGCAGAAAGCGCCTTGGAATATACAGCATGGAGTCTGTAGCAGCAATCGCACCGGCAGGTGACAGAAGTGTATACAATTACGAGAATGGAAATGAGATCAAGAAAATAGACTATACCTCAGGTCAGAAGGATGTACCTTATTATGATATCGTCATCAAATCGCCTGATGAGAACGTACTTATAAAGGCGGAGCTTGATGACAAGTTCCTCACAGAGGTTGAGAAAAAATACAGATCAAAGGTTAAAAGAAGAGAGGAGTAATTACTCCTCTCCTCCAAATGGTACATTTTGGATTTTGTTTTGCCGGCATCGTATCCGGTTGAGTATCCTTTGTTGCCGTTTAACAGTCTCAGACATTTGGGACAAAGAGTGCCGAAGGTAACAGGTGCACCGCACCGCTGGCAGTGAAGACCGGCTATAGTGGAGGCTGATTCAGACTGCTTGTACTCGATGCGTCCGTCCTTTATCCAGCTCTTTACCTGTCTAAGCGGTATCTTAAAATGTTCTGCAACCTCGTATTCATTTACGTCGTGGGTACGGATAAATTCCTTTACCTCGCGGAATAATGCCAGATCAAGGCATCGTGGGCAGAGATTTTCTTTATAGTCATGTGGCAGAGGCCTTTTACAGTTTTCACATACTTTTGTGTTGTTGTTAAAAAGACTTTTAGGATTATCCATAGGTGCCTCCTTAAGCTTGTTTTATTCATTATATCATAACAGATTTTATAAAGAAAGTAGGGACTTTTTATAATGTCAATTGCAGTTTTCGATTCAGGAGTCGGCGGAATAAGCGTCTTAAAGAGCTGGTTGAAGTGATGCCTAACGAAGATTTTATATATTACGGTGATTCAGCAAATGCGCCTTATGGTACCAAAACACTTGAGCAGGTGCGAGCTTTGACCTGTGAGCATGCAAAGGAGCTGATTTTGAATCAGCATGCAAAGGGGCTTGTTGTCGCGTGCAATACAGCCACCAGTGCGGCGGTGCGTATATTAAGAGAGCAATATCCGATGTTCCTATCGTAGGGATAGACCTGCAGTCAAGCCTGCGATGCTTTTTATGGAAAATCCGAGAGTGCTTGTGATGGCTACACCTATGACTATCAGGGAGGAAAAACTTAAAAAGCTTATGGACAGATACAGACACTTGGGTGAGATTATTCCATTGCCTTGTCCGGGGCTTATGAATTTCGTTGAGAGAGGTGACTTGTACGGTGATGATGTGAGACAGTATCTCGAGGAACTTTTGTATTCATATTCGCATGGTGAGATTGATGCGGTTGTGCTGGGATGCACACATTATCCGTTTGTCAGAAAAATGATACAGGAGGTGCTTGGAGATAGGGTGCGTGTGTTCGATGGAGGAAACGGTACAGCGCGTGAGATGAAAAGACGTCTCGCAGAAAAAGGTCTGCTGACAGACAGCACCGCTGCAGGTATTGTGGATTTTCAAAACAGCCTGACCGGACAGAGCCATGAGGATAAAATACAGCTCTGTAAGGCACTTTTTTAACAAAAAAATTTAGTTGTTATTTACAGAATATTACAAATCTAAAAAAAATATAAAATAATCACGGTTTTTTTAATAAAATATTTCTAAAATGTACATTGTTAGGACATAATTACCACATATACTTGTACTTGTAAGAGGAACAAAACCTTTTACATTATTCCCTTTTTATTAATAAACATTTTCATAACTAAACTCCTCGAGAAAGGATCGCGTTGTTACCGCGTGTAACATCGCGGTCCTTTCTCACGTTTTGCATGCAGGCTGCGGAGCCGCAGCCTTACTGTTTTAGCTATGCACAACGCTTCCACATATATCGTTCAGCACACACATGTCACAGTGCGGTGTGGTTCGGGCAGTACATACGGCGCGTCCATGATCAACCAGCCTGTGGCAGAAGTCATTGCTCTCCTCGGGTGGGATGATTTTCCAAAGCTCCATCTCCACTTTTTTCGGGTCCTTTATTCCATCTACGAGCCTATACGGTTGCAAAGGCGTATGCAGTGTGTGTCGGTGACGATGGCAGGCTTGCCGTACACATCACCCATAATCAGGTTGGCACTCTTTCTGCCGACTCCCGGCAGCTTCAGCAGATCGGTCATATTGTCAGGCACAAGACTGCCAAAATCATCGCGAAGCATTCTCATGCAGGCACTTATATCACGTGCCTTACTCTTTCCCAGGCCGCATGGACGTACAATTTCTTCTATGTCGGAAACATCAGCATCGGCGAGAGCCTCGATGGAAGGATATTTTTTTGAACAAATCCACCACGACTACATTTACGCGGGCATCAGTGCACTGGGCTGCGAGCCTGACTGATACGAGCAGCTTCCAGGCCTCGTCGTACTCAAGAGTGCAATCGGTGCGAGGATATGCGGTTTTTAGTCTTTTTATTACTTCAATGGCTAATTTTTCTTTTGTCATATGAGCCTCCTTATATTTGTTTTGTAACTATTCAGTAACTTTATTTTATAGTATACAAAAATGCACAGAGATTGTAAAATGTAATTATGCGAAACGGATTACGTGATAGGAGCAGTATGAAACTGGAAAATATGAATAACGCATATGCAAATAAAAAATGTACAAATAACATATATATAAACAATAGATATACAATAGAAGTGACTAGGAAAAGAATAAAAAACATGTATCTTCGTGTGAAGGATACGGATGGCACACTATCAGTGAGTGCTCCTTATGGCATGAGTGATACAGAAATCAGGAAATTTGTGGAGAGCAAATCAGACTGGATTGAGCGGACCATGCAGGAAATGCTTGTCGCAAGGCAGCTTAAGGAGCAGGAGCCGGTTATGGCACCCTTCATGGAGAGGGAGATGCGTCTGCGGCTTAAGATGCAGCTGCAGAGGTTTATCGACAAATGGGAGCCGGTTATGGGAGTTAAGTCAGCCGGCTTTACGATAAAGAAGATGAAGACAAGGTGGGGATCCTGCAACGTGAAGTCACATCATCTGAATTTCAACCTTCTGCTGGCTAAGGTGCCGTCGGAGTGCGCAGAGTATGTGGTGGTTCACGAGCTTACACATCTGCTTGAGCCAAGCCATAATGCCAGGTTCTGGTCGCTGATGGAATATTATCTGCCGGAAAGCAGAAGCTGCGTAAACAACTTGCTGGCTTTTCTGCGCAGGATATGATATGATATTATTAAAGACTCACTTAGAGAAAGGAAGCTTCAAATGGAATTTTGGGATATATACGATAAGGATAAAAAGCCGACAGGCCGTACAATGAAAAAAAACGACTGGATACTTAAGGATGGAGAGTATCATCTTTCAGTGCTTGGCGTGATTCATAGACCAGATGGCAGATTTCTTATCACACAGCGTGTCATGACAAAGGCATGGGCACCGGGCTGGTGGGAGGTTTCAGGAGGAGCCGCACAGGCAGGTGAGAGCTCATTTACCGCAGTCTGCAGAGAGGTGAAAGAAGAGGTGGGTCTTGATGTATCACAGTGTCCGGGAGGGCTTGCCTATACCTATCACAGAGAGAATCCGGGCGAGGGTGACAACTATTTCGTGGATGTTTACCGCTTTGAGCTTGATTTCAAGGAGTCTGACGTACAGATTCAGACAGAGGAGGCACTTGGTTTAAAATTGCCACACTCGATGAAATAAAAGAGCTTGCTGCGCAGGGTGTGTTCCTGCACTATGACAGCATAAAGCAGGTATTTGAAAATTAATTGCTATGATTATGATAATAAGATAACATAGAATTATAAGATAACATAGAATTATAAGATTACATAGAATTATAAGGAGCAGATTATGGCATTACCAAAGGATCCGGTTATGCTGCTTAGCTTTGTAAACACACAGCTTCGGGACAATTATTCAGGATTGAAGGAGCTTGCGGCAGCATATGATATTGATGAGAAAGAGCTTTGCGACAAGCTTGCACAGATTGATTACAAATATGATGAGACTGTTAATCAGTTTAAGTAGATTTTCAGCATACATATTAAAAGTGATGGAAGGATAAGATAATGGAGACATGCTGCGATTTTTGTGCATACAATGAATATGATGAGGATGATGAGGAGTATTATTGCTCGGTAAATATGGACGAGGATGATATGGCGAGATTTGTCCAGAGCAGCTATAAGCGCTGTCCGTTTTACCGCTCAGGCGATGAATACAGGGTTGTCCGTCACCAGATGTGAAGCATTATAACAAAATATAATAAATATAATTAAAAAATAAATTGCATTAATCAATTTAAGGCTGTATAATAAGTTGGTTATTTTAAAAATTAAGAATTTACAAATATACAAAGCATATTGATAAGGAGGAAAATTATGCCTGTAAAATACGTGTTCGTCACCGGTGGAGTTGTTTCCGGTCTTGGAAAAGGAATTACCGCAGCGTCTCTTGGACGTCTTTTAAAAGCTCGTGGATACAAGGTGACAATGCAGAAGTTCGATCCATACATTAATATTGATCCGGGTACCATGAACCCTATTCAGCACGGAGAGGTGTTTGTAACAGACGATGGAGCTGAGACAGATCTTGACCTGGGACACTATGAGCGTTTTATTGATGAGAGCCTGACAAAGAACTCAAACGTCACCACAGGAAAGGTATACTGGTCAGTATTACAGAAGGAACGTCGTGGTGACTACGGCGGAGGAACAGTACAGGTTATCCCTCATATCACCAATGAGATAAAGAGCAGATTCTACAGGGATTTCACATCTGAGGATACCACAATCGCAATCATCGAGGTGGGCGGTACAGTCGGCGATATCGAGAGTCAGCCGTTCCTCGAGGCAATCAGACAGTTCCAGCATGAGGTGGGACACGACAATGCCATCCTGTGTCATGTGACACTGATTCCATACATCAAGGCGTCAGGAGAGCTCAAGACAAAGCTACACAGGCAAGTGTAAAGGAGCTTCAGGGCATGGGAATCCAGCCGGATATCATTGTATGCCGTTCAGAGCATGAGCTTGATCAGAAGCTTAAGGACAAGATTGCGCTGTTTTGTAATGTACCGAATTCACACGTATTACAGAACCTTGATGTGGAGTATCTCTATGAGGCACCACTTGCCATGGAGCAGGAGAATCTTGCAAAGGTTGCATGCGAGTGCTTGAATCTCGACTGTCCTGAGCCGGATCTTGCAGACTGGAAGCAGATGGTTGAGGATCTCCGTCATCCTGATAAAGAGGTAAAGATCGCACTTGTCGGAAAATATACAGCACTTCACGATGCATACATTTCAGTTGTTGAGGCACTGAAGCATGGCGGTATTCCTGAGCATACCACAGTTGATATAAAGTGGGTTGACTCAGAGGAACTTAATGATGACAATGCAGCAGAGGTATTCAAGGGCATTCAGGGAATTATCGTTCCGGGAGGCTTTGGAGACCGTGGTGTTGAGGCATGATTGCAGCAGCTAAGTATGCCAGGGAAAACAATATCCCATATCTGGGACTCTGCCTTGGAATGCAGGTGGCAATCATCGAGTATGCGCGCCACGTATGTATGTTCCATGATGCACACAGTATAGAGCTTGATCCAAACACTACTCATCCGGTTATCGCACTTATGCCTGACCAGAACGGAATAGAGGATATCGGAGGTACACTTAGACTTGGCTCTTATCCATGTGTACTCGACAAGACATCAAAGGCATATCAGGTATATGCACAGAGAATATAAGCGAGCGTCATCGTCACCGTTATGAGGTCAACAATGACTACAGAACAGCTCTCACAGAGCATGGCATGAAGCTTTGCGGTACATCACCGGATGGCAGAATCGTGGAGATGATTGAGATTCCGGAGCATCCGTGGTTTATTGCCACACAGGCACATCCTGAGCTTAAGTCACGTCCGAACCGTCCACATCCGCTTTTCCATGGCTTCATAGAGGCGGCAAACAAGGTGAACAGATAATTTTTCGTTATATTTAATACAATATTTAGAAAGTGCGGTTGATTTTGACCGCACTTTTTCTTATAATAAAGTGAAGCTTCACACTTTATATATTGTGAGGAGACGGTTTCATATACAATATATTCCTTGGAAAATAAGAAGTCTGTAATGATATTTTTCGGGGATAGGGTTTCATGGGAATGACTATAAAAATTACAGGTCAAAATTGCCTTGAAGCTTGTAATAAATAAGAAAAGAACGGAGAAAATATGGATAATCAGGGACCTAATAACTATAATTACAACAATGGCCCGGGCAATAATGGGTCCGGTGGAAACGGGAATAACGGTGGTAACAGACCTGGTGGAAACGGTGGCAGAAACAACCGTGGCGGACAGGGCATCATGGCATTTATCCTGCTGACACTCGTGGCATTGTTTGTGTATGCACTTATATCAAACAGCATATCGCATGCCAGCACACAGGAAAAGTCATACAGTGATTTCATAAAACAGCTCGACAAGGGTAATGTCAAGAGCGTGGAGTTTGATTCCTACGAGATAGACTACAAGCTTGTGGATGACGGACACAAGGATTATGACATCACATATTACACAGGCCGTGTGGCTGATGATGAGCTTGTGCCGACACTCAAAAAAGCAAAGACCTCAGAGGGCAAGTCTATTGAGATAAAGGCAGCGATACCTGATAATACATCTACATGGATTTTTAATATATTAAGCTTTATAGTTCCGCTTATTTTACTGTGGGTGCTTTTAGCATTTGTTTCAAAGAAGATGGGCGGCAGCATGGGAATGGGAGTCGGCAAATCGACTGCAAGGTATATGTGGAGAAGTCCACAGGCGTCAACTTCAAGGATGTTGCGGGACAGGATGAAGCCAAGGAATCTCTCCAGGAGGTTGTTGATTTCCTTCACAATCCTAAGAGATATACAGATATCGGAGCAAAGCTTCCTAAGGGTGCGCTTCTCGTGGGACCTCCGGGAACAGGTAAGACACTCCTTGCCAAGGCAGTAGCAGGAGAGGCAGGAGTACCGTTTTTCTCACTTGCAGGTTCAGACTTTGTGGAGATGTTTGTCGGAGTCGGAGCTTCGAGAGTGCGTGATTTGTTCAAGGAAGCACAAAAGATGGCACCATGTATTATCTTTATCGATGAGATAGATGCAATAGGAAAGAGCCGTGACAGCAGATATGGCGGTGGCAATGACGAGCGTGAGCAGACACTAAACCAGCTCCTTGCAGAGATGGATGGCTTTGATACATCAAAGGGATTACTTATATTAGCAGCAACTAACCGCCCTGAGGTGCTTGATAAGGCACTTCTTCGTCCGGGACGTTTTGACAGAAGAATCATTGTTGACAAGCCTGACTTAAAGGGGCGTCTGGAGACCTTAAAGGTACACTCAAAGGATGTCAAGATGGATGAGTCGGTAGACCTCGATGCACTGGCACTTGCAACAGCAGGACTTGTTGGCTCGGATCTTGCCAACATGATTAATGAGGCTGCCATCAATGCAGTCAAAAACGGCAGACAGCTTGTAAACCAGTCAGATCTCTTTGAGGCCTTCGAGCTTGTAGCAGTCGGTGGCAAGGAAAAGAAGGATCGTGTCATGAGTGATAAAGAGAGAAAAATCGTTTCATATCATGAGGTTGGACACGCACTTGTATCAGCCTGCAGAAAAATACAGAGCCTGTACAGAAAATCACAATCGTACCACGTACCATGGGCGCACTCGGATATACACTCCAAACACCTGAAGAGGAGAAATACCTTGAGACAAAGGATGAACTTCTCGCCAAAATCACAACATATATGGCAGGTCGTGCAGCAGAGGTGCTGGTATTTAACTCAGTCACAAGCGGAGCCGCAAATGATATAGAAAATGCCACAAAGATAGCCCGTGCCATGGTAACTATGTACGGAATGTCAGATAAATTCGGCATGATGTGCCTTGCAACAGTACAAAACCAGTACTTAGAGGGCGGAGCAGGATTAATCTGCGGAGAGAATACAGCATCGCAGATAGATGATGAGGTACTCTCAATCATAAACAGCAGCTACGCAGAGGCTATGAAGCTCCTCGATGAAAACAGAGAAATCCTCGACAGTATATCAGATTATCTCTACCAGAAGGAAACAATCACAGGTAAGGAATTCATGAAGATGTTCCGCGACATGAAGGGACTCCCTGACCCGGACGAGGAGAACAAAGAGCAGGAGGCCGCACAGAATGATGATGCACAGAAAGATGTGACATCGGCAACAGATCCACTCCTCCGTAACGCCATAGACAAGCCTGCAGATACAAATGAATCTTCCGGATATACAGCGCCGGATGATACATCAAATAATTAGTACCTTATAGGGCAATTTCGCGCAGCGAAAGAGCGTAAAAAAGAGTGCAGTAAGAAAAGAGTTTCGCACACATAAACTGAAAAAAGCCGGAGGGTACACAGTGTGTTCAGAAGGAAAATATGAACTGCCGCGGGCTTCCGGGCAAGAAAAGGGACGAAAAAGCCTTGCAAACAAAGAAAACCAAACGGAGAGAAATCCCGCGGCTGACTTCATATTTTCCTGAGGAATACACTGTGTGCCATGCCGGCAACTTCACAACCTGAAGGTGCGAAACTCCACAACAACCCAAAAGAGCGAATATGGAAAAAACATTTGATATCAAAGAAGAATTAAAAAAAACTCCCGGATGCCCCGGGAGTTTATATTATGCCATGACAAGGATGATGTAATCATATATATCGGCAAAGCCAAAAGCCTGACGAAGCGAGTACATCAGTACTTTCAGGCGAGCCACAATGAGGGCATCAAGAAAAAACAGATGGTAGAGCATATAGATCATTTTGAGTATATAGTCACCGACTCTGAGCTTGAGGCCCTTGTTTTGGAGTGCAACCTGATAAAGGAGCATACACCAAAGTACAATACTATGCTTCGTGATGACAAGACATATCCGTACATCAAGGTGACACTGGGAGAGGACTATCCGAGGGTGCTGTTTTCGCGTCAGATGAAAAAGGACAAATCCCGTTACTTTGGTCCGTATACGAGTGCCTCTGCAGTGAAAAGCTCGATAGATCTGATAAACAAAATCTATAAGCTTCGCACCTGCAACCGCAGGCTGCCGCGTGATATAGGAGCAGACCGGCCGTGCCTCAACTATCATATACACCAGTGCAGTGCACCATGCCAGGGGTATGTGACGAAGGAAGAGTATGCCATATCTGTAAAGGGCGCGATAGATTTCTTAAACGGCGACTATGAGCAGACAATAAAGGCTCTTAGCGATAAAATGCTAAAGGCTTCAGAGAGCATGGAGTTTGAAAAAGCGGCTGAATACAGGGATCTGATAAACAGTGTGAAACAGGTAGCACAGAAGCAGAAGATAACAAATGCCGACGGCGAGGATAAGGATATCATAGCACTGGCAAATGACGATACTGATGCAGTGGTGCAGGTATTTTTCATAAGAAACGGAAAGCTGATAGGCAGAGATCATTTCCATGTGAGGGTCGGAAGCGAGGAGGCTGCGGATGATGTGTTAAATAACTTTGTGAAGCAGTTTTATTCAGGAACACCTTTTATACCGCGCGAGGTCATGCTGCAGAGTGAGATAGAGGATATGGCTGTTTTGGAGCAGTGCTCAGTGAAAAGCGAGGCAGGCGTGTAAATATAAAGGTGCCGCAGAAGGGCATGAAGGAAAAGCTTGTTGAGCTTGCCTACAAGAACGCACTCTTAGTGCTCAGCCAGGATAAGGAGCGGATAAAGAGAGAAGAGGGGCGCACAATAGGAGCTGTAAAGGAAATCGAGGGACTTTTGGGCTTACATGGATTAAACCGTATGGAGGCCTATGATATTTCCAATATCAACGGCTTTGAGACTGTCGGCTCCATGATAGTGTATGAGAAGGGCAAGCCTAAAAAGAGCGATTACAGAAAGTTTAAGCTTCGCACAGTTACAGGACCTGATGATTATGCGTCAATGCACGAGGTGCTCACACGCCGCTTTACACATGGCATGGAAGAACAGAAGCAGCTTGAAAAAGATGGCTCTCCACAGGAAATAGGCAGCTTCAACCGTTTTCCGGATATTATAATGATGGATGGTGGAAGAGGTCAGGTAAATATATGCCTTCAGGTGCTTTCCGAGCTGGGACTCGACATACCTGTGTGTGGCATGGTGAAGGATGATTTTCACCGCACAAGAGGTCTTTATTACAACAATGTGGAGATACCTATCGACCGCCACGGCGAAGGCTTCAAGCTCATCACGAGAATACAGGATGAGGCACACCGTTTTGCAATAGAGTTTCATAGGTCACTGCGCTCAAAGAGTCAGGTACATTCGGTGCTTGATGATATTGAAGGCATAGGGCCGGCGCGCAGAAAGGCGCTCATGCGCCGTTACCAGTCGCTAGAGAAGATAAAGGAAGCAGATGTCGAAGACTTATGCAGACAGAGACCATGAACGAAAAAGCAGCACAGGCAGTGTATGCATTTTTCCACTCTGCCACGTAGATTTTGAAGATAATCTGTGGTATACTAAAAAACAAATATACATCAAGGGGGACCGCGAATGGATGCATTACACTCAGTATCAGTTGCAAAGGTAGCAGAATTGCTCGATCTCAACAATCTCACAAAAGAGATGAACCTAAAGGAGAGGGCGATAGAGTGCTCGGACGTCAACAGACCGGCGCTTCAGCTCTCAGGATATTTTGATCATTTTGAGGAGAGACGAATACAGATTATCGGAAATGTAGAGTATACTTATATAGAGAAGATGAGCGACAGCGAGAAAAAAGAGCGCTATAGCCGCTTCATGGAGTTTGATATACCATGTATCATCTTCTGCAGAGATTTACAGCCGGATGAGATATTTATGGAAGAGGCCAGAGAGCACGGTATTCCGGTGCTGTCAACAGGCCGTTCCACATCAAGCTTTATGGCTGAGCTCATCTATTGTCTTGGTGAGCAGCTCGCACCGTGCATTACAGTGCACGGCGTGCTGGTAGATGTATACGGCGAGGGAGTAATGATCACAGGCGAGAGCGGTATCGGAAAGAGCGAGGCCGCACTCGAGCTCATCAGACGAGGCCATCGTCTTGTGACGGATGATGTGGTGGAAATCAGAAAGATCAACGAGCATACGCTCATGGGCACATCGCCTGAGATTACCAGACACTTTATAGAGCTTCGAGGCATCGGAATCATCGATGTCAAGACACTTTACGGAGTAGAGTGTGTAAAGGAAAAACAGCAGATAGACCTCGTAATCAAGCTCGAGGACTGGAAAAAGGAGGCAGATTACGACAGACTCGGCCTCGAGGAAGAATATGCCGAGTATCTCGGCAACAAGGTAGTGTGTCATTCACTGCCAATCAGACCGGGACGTAATCTGGCGGTCATCGTAGAGACAGCAGCAGTCAATCACAGACAGAAGAAGATGGGCTACAATGCAGCTCAGGAGCTGTATCGCCGCGTCCAGGCAAATCTTACAAAAAATTCGGAGGTATAATAAATCATGGCAATAGAAAAGAAAAACGCCTGGGAGAAGTATCCCCAGGGACCTGAAAGAGAAAAATTATTTGCATTTGCAGAGGATTACAGAAGGTTTATATCCGGCTGCAAGACAGAGCGCGAGTGCACGGCAGCAGTTTATGCTGACGCCACAGGACACGGCTTTGTGGACCTTGATGAGCTCATCGAGACAGGAAAGAGCGTAAAGGCAGGAGATAAGATCATAGCAAACAATATGGGAAAGGGACTGGCACTGTTTATCGTGGGCAGTAAGCCTCTTGAGAAGGGTATGAATATCCTTGGAGCCCATATTGATTCACCTAGAATGGACTTAAAGCAGGTGCCTTTATACGAGGACACAGACATGGCACTTTTAGACACACATTATTATGGCGGCATCAAGAAATATCAGTGGGTTACACTGCCGCTTGCACTTCACGGAGTCATCTGCAAAAAGGATGGCAGCACAGTGACAGTCAATATCGGAGACAAGCCAAATGATCCTGTAGTGGGTGTGAGCGATCTGCTTATTCATCTGTCAGGCGAGCAGATGGGCAAGAAGGCTTCAGAGGTCATAAAGGGCGAGAGCCTTGATGTGCTCATTGGAAGCATACCGGGACCAGAAAAGGACGAGGACGACAAGGATATCAAGGAGAGAGTAAAGGCCAATATCCTCACAATACTTTCACAGGAGTACGGTGTGGACGAGGATGATTTCCTTTCAGCAGAGATAGAGGTGGTACCTGCCGGAGAGGCAAGAGACTACGGACTTGACAGAAGTATGATCATGGGTTACGGCCATGACGACAGAGTGTGCGCATATCCTTCATACAGAGCTATGCTTGAAATAGAGGGCACACCGGAATATACAAGTGTATGCCTGCTCGTGGACAAAGAGGAAATCGGCTCAGTGGGAGCCAGCGGCATGCAGTCACGCTTTTTCGAAAACTGTGTGGCAGAGGTGATGAACCTGGCAGGAGACTACAGCGAGCTTGCAGTCAGACGTGCACTGAAAAACTCAAAGGTACTCTCATCAGACGTATCAGCAGCCTTTGACCCGAATTATCCATCGGTTATGGAAAAGAAGAACTCGGCATACTTTGGAAAGGGCCTTGTATTCAACAAATATACAGGCGCCAGAGGCAAATCAGGCTCAAACGATGCCAACGCAGAGTATGTTGCAAGGCTTAGAAATATCATGGATACAGCAGATGTTTCATTCCAGACAGCAGAGCTGGAAAGGTAGACGAGGGAGGCGGCGGAACAATCGCATATATCCTCGCAAACTATGACATGAATGTTATTGACAGCGGTGTGCCGGTGCTCAACATGCATGCGCCATGGGAAATCATCAGCAAGGTCGATTTATATGAGGCATTCAGAGGCTACATTGCATTTTTGAAGGAAGCATAGGCTAAAGGAATATAAGATGAATCAGACATTTGTAAAAAGTGTAACAGAACAATTGCCGCAGCTTGGTCTCCTGCAGGATGAGCCGATGAAAAAACACACGACCTTCCGCATAGGAGGCCCGGCAGATTACTATGCAGAGCCTGATATGAGCCGGATTTCAAAGCTTATAGAGATGGCTAAGGCATGTGATATGCCGGTTACAGTGATAGGAAACGGAAGCAATCTGCTGGTAGGAGATAAGGGCATTAGAGGCCTTGTAATTGGTATTGGAAAAGGCCTGTCCGAAATCGAGGTGACAGAAGCTGTGGCGCAGGATTTCACAGCACAAGACAACTGTCATATCATCACAGCGGCGCCGGGGCTATCCTTGCGGCAGTGGCGGCAAAGGCAGCGGAGGCATCGCTTTCAGGTCTTGAGTTTGCATCGGGCATCCCGGGAAGTGTTGGCGGAGCGGTAGTCATGAACGCAGAGCTACGGCGGAGAGATAAAGGATGTCCTAATCGATGCCACAGTGCTTACAGCAGATGGCGAGCTAAAGACTGTCACAAGGGATGAGCTTGACTTATCCTACAGGCACAGTATAGTCCCGGAAAAGGGCTATATAGTGCTGTCAGCCAGATTCAGGCTCACACCAAAGCCAAAGGATGAGATAAAGTCATATATGGCAGAGCTTCGCGCAAAGAGAGTGGAGAAGCAGCCGCTTGAGTACAAGTGCAGGCAGCACCTTTAAGAGACCGGAGGGCTATTTTGCAGGGAAGCTTATCATGGATGCAGGTCTTCGAGGTTACAGCGTGGGAGATGCACAGGTGTCTCAGAAGCACTGCGGCTTTGTAGTCAATAAGGGCGAAGCCACTGCAGCGGATGTCATGGCACTCATAAAGGATGTGCAGGAAACAGTTTTAAAGCAGTTTGGAGTAAAGCTCGAACCGGAAGTTAAGATGATTGGAGAATTCTAGTGAAATTTGTAATAGTGACGGGCATGTCAGGTGCCGGAAAAAGCACAGCAATGAAAATGATGGAGGATATGGGATATTTCTGTATAGACAATCTGCCTATACAGCTATTAGATAAGCTCATAGACTTTTCAAACACCTTCCACAGTGATGTGTCCAAGGTGGCAGTCGGCATAGATGTGCGAAACGGCTCAGGAATTGATGCGATTCCACAGACACTCGAGCAGCTAAGGCAGAAAAATTTTCCGTATGAGATACTTTTCCTCGATGCTGAGGATGAGGTGCTCGTCAAGAGATACAAGGAGACGAGGCGAAACCATCCTCTCGCAGGCAGTGAGCGCGTCAATAAGGGCATCGTGCTTGAGAGGGAAAAGCTGCAGTATTTAAAGGACAATGCTGACTATATTATAGACACAAGCCAGCTTCTCACAAGGGAGCTTAAAATTGAGCTGGAAAAGATATTTGTGCAGAATGAGGATTACAAAAATCTGTTTATCACGATACTGTCCTTCGGCTTCAAGTATGGCATACCGTCAGACTCTGATATAGTTATGGATGTGAGGTTTTTGCCAAATCCCTACTATGTGGACGGACTGCGCGCGAAAACCGGCAATGATAAGGAGATACAGGACTATGTCATGCAGTTTCCGGAGGCAAATGAGTTTATCGACAAGCTTGATGATATGATAAAGTTTCTCATTCCAAACTATATCTCTGAGGGCAAGAACCAGCTTGTTATATCTATAGGCTGCACCGGAGGCAAGCACCGCTCGGTAACGCTTGCAAACGAGCTGTACAAGAGGCTTAGCGGTTGTAATGACTATGGACTTAAGATAGAGCATCGCGACATAGGAAAGGATGCATTGAGAGGTAAATAACATGTCATTTTCCAGTGATGTAAAGGAAGAACTGGCAAAGCAGATATCAAAGAGCAGGCACTGTCAGCTAGCTGAGCTTGCAGGCATCATAGAGCTTTCGGGCCGTATCAATGAAAAAACAAAGGGACTTGAGCTCGACACCGAAAACCTGCTGCTTTTAAATAAATATGCCACACTTATGAAGCGTGCCTTTGGCACAGATACCACAAAGGCGCTGGATGAGCAGGATACTGGAAAGATACTTGCAGCGCTTAAAATCACGGCACAGCCTGTCAACAGACAGACCGCAGACGGACTGCTTCTTATGCAGACATGCTGCAAGAGAGCCTTTATCAGGGGAGCCTTCATGGCAGCAGGCTCGATAAGCGACCCCAACAAAGCGTACCATTTTGAGATAGTGTGTCATACGAAAGAGCAGGCAAAG
>ENA-OQEB01000384-OQEB01000384.1-human-gut-metagenome-genome-assembly--contig:-NODE-384-length-18825-cov-1.751578_pt1 | contig 18825 bp, 16 predicted proteins | sample MGYA00242787_ERZ504619 | MGnify/ENA primary metagenome ERZ504619 (study PRJEB26092, sample SAMD00036317) | human gut metagenome | host: Homo sapiens | study: EMG produced TPA metagenomics assembly of... | reverse complement strand
GGATTAGACAACCGATCTTTCAAATCTTCCGGGTAATAAACGGATATACCGGCGGGAGAATCATCGATAGCATTCAAGTACAAAGCAATGATCAATTCCCGAACGGCTGGATAAGCCGTTAGCAGTCCACTAGCCAAGGTACGGTAAAAATATCCCAACAACTCCATCACCGTCAGATTATAATGCGCCGCCAACTCCTTTAACACGGAGAAAGCGAACTGATGGCGGGAATATACGCTTCCACTTCTACCGAGAATAACCTCGAAGATAAACACCCATTTCAGCACCCGGAAATCATTCCCGGCTTTCCCTTCGAGCATGCCCAATTCCTTCTCCTTATCCAACGCTCTCGCATAGTCGATGACAAACGGACTCTCCGCAGGGATCACCTGTTCCACGATCAGGTAAATCTGTTCCTCATTATACCCGGATAAGAAAGTCAAGCTCTTCTCCCGCCGCACGAGCAAAGCCTTCAATTCTTCCAGAGAAAAAAGAGAGAAATTTTTAGTGAATTCCTTTTCCGATAATGTCTCTAGCCGGATATCCTTCAAAAGCGACAGTAACTCGGGCATGAACAAGCGGGTAGAGGCGAACTTATCTAAATCATACGTCAGCATCCCCAGTAAATCCACAAAATAAATGGAATAATAGCCGGATAATTCCCGCAGTGCGTACGTCACCATTTGTTTCCGGTTGAAATAGCCTTGATCCTGAGATAATAAATATCCCCATAGGATTATCCAGATAGCGTTTCTGTAATCATTCTTCCCTATCTCCGGACGCTTTATCTCGGGATAAGAGTCTTGCAAGAAACGGGCATAAGCGTTTATAAACGAGCTTTCCGAGGGTACCACCACATGTACCAAACGTTCTTGATAGATATCATCCAATTGAAAGACTAGACGTTTACGAATGGTAAGCGCCTTTCCCTTCTCACGCAGGAAATGACTTAATTCTATCGAAGATGTTCGTACTAATTTATCCAGAAGCTCCGGTAAGGTGAGTCGCTCCTCTTCCAGCCAAGGCCAATACCCGTGCGACATATAATAGGTAAATACTTCCAGCCAAGATTGCCTGATGGGAACAACTGCTATTCGGTCTGGATGCTCTTCTTTACTTCGCAAATAAGAAGCGAAAGTCTCGTCCAGTCTCTCCGCCAGTCTACGGGGGAATTGCTCATAGAATTCATCTTCTTCTAGCTCACCTAGATCCAAATCTAAACTCTCGATCCGGATCAACTCATCTTCCGTATCATAACGGCTTAAAATCTCATCCACGATCCCTTCTAAAGAGGTTCGGTTAAAGGTATCCCAACGACCATATAAATCATGAACGAAAGGTTCCCGATCCGCAACTAAATCTAGTTTTAAGGTGCCTATTGTTATCATATGGTTTGCAGTATTTCAGTCTTTATTAGATGCATGCAATATCTATATTATTCTTCGATTAAACAAGTATTATCCAGATTCTTTTCCACAAAAACATATAAAAGTTGATTGTGCCAGAATAAAACTTATGCGTACCTATAGGTAAACCTGATCGGTACCTATTCTATTCTTAAATTATCGCCACTGATTTTACAATCAGCGGCGGCATTTGTATATTCAGCGGCTGTGAATATAAATTCAGCGCCGCCAAATTAAGAAATAGAGCTTATCCGACAAAGAATATATAGGCTCTTGGAGAAGTATTTCCTAGGGAGAGAAGCGTTTTTCCTCCAACAGAGAGAGATATCAAAGATATTTACGTAAATTTGCCATTCAGTTACAATTTATCAACCTAAATTCTTTATTTACATGGAATCTGTAATGAAAAAAACAGCCGCCACAAGCTTGTTAGCCTCTTGTGCGGTATCGCTGGCCTTGTTTTCCTCTTGTGCCAGTCAAGAACAAAACACACTTACTCCCGAGGAAATCGCTGACGGATGGGTCCTGCTTTTTGATGGAAAGACATTGGATGGTTGGAAAGATTACAACGGGACTACATTGACACAGCCTTGGCATGTAGTGGATGGTTGTATCCAAGCCAAAGGTGATGGCAGCGACGCTAGTGGCTACATCGTAACCGATAAAGAGTATGAGAACTTCGAGCTTTCTTGGGACTGGAAATTGTCCAAGGGGGGCAATAGCGGTATGTTGTACCACGTGGTAGAGCGTCCCCAATACGCTGTTCCTTACGTAACAGGGCCGGAGTATCAATTGATCGACGAGCCGAACTTCCCGGAGCCATTGGAAGAGTGGCAGAAATTAGGCGTAGATTACGCGATGCACTTGCCGGATAAATCCAAGATGAAGGTGAATCCGCAAGGCGAATGGAACAACTCCAAGATCGTATTCGATAACGGACATGTGGAACATTGGTTGAACGGACAAAAGATCGTTGAGTTCGAGGCATGGACAGACGATTGGCACGCTAAGAAAAATAGCGGTAAATGGGCCAACGCACCGGAATACGGATTGGCGAAAAAAGGTGTGCTTTGTTTGCAAGATCATGGTTATCCCGCATCTTTCCGTAACTTGAAGATCAAGGAACTTCCCCGTAAGACCGGTAAGGAAGTGAACTTGTTCAACGGCGTGGATTTGACGGGATGGGAACCATACGGTACGGAGAAATGGTACGTAAAAGACGGCTTATTGGTCTGCGAAAGCGGTCCCGACAAACAATACGGTTATCTCGCTACCCGTGATTATTACGATGATTTCGATCTAACCGTAGAGTTCAAGCAAGAGGCTGACGGAAACTCCGGCGTATTCATCCGCTCTTTCGTAGAGGAAGGCGTGAAAGTAAACGGCTGGCAGGTAGAAGTAGCTCCGAAGGGTCACGATACAGGTGGTATCTATGAGTCGTACGGACGTGGCTGGCTGGTTCAGATTCCGGACGAGAAAGAGAATATATTGAAAGAGGGCGATTGGAACACGATGCGTATCAAGGTACAAGGCGACAACGTACAGACTTGGCTGAACGGACAGGAAATGGTAAACTTGAATGACGAGAAGATCGGAGCCGGCAAAGGCCGCATCGCCCTTCAGATTCACGACGGTGGAGGCATCAAGGTTCTTTGGCGTAATTTAAAACTTACGACATTATAATAGAACGAAACTAGATTATAAACCCAATAAGGTGTTTCAAAAGAAGTCTTTTTGAAGCACCTTATTTTTATCATTGATAACACGCTCTTTTATCACTGGATTTTATGAATAAACTTATCTTTACAGCTATCCTTTCGGGATTTGCCGGTCTCTACGCCATGGGCCAGAACGAGATCCGGCTTATGGACATGGACCTAAATAAATCCTACCAAACCTACGGTGGCGCCGTCAAAGGGAAATCAGTTACCAACGAGCCCGCCTCCATACAAGGAAAAACGTATGATGACGTGATCGGGGTACAAGCCAAAAGCCATATCAAGATCGATTTACACAAGAATGCGTCACGCTTTCAAGCACAGGTCGGGATCGCCGACTCACATATCGATTATACAGATAAAAGCCTCACGGTTATCCCTTTTGTTGACGGAACGAAAATGTATTTCGATACCCGAAAAAACGCCAAGACATTTGTTGGTCTAGAAGGTAAAGACGGAAAGGTACATCCGGGCTCGGTCTTATTTATCTTGAAAGGAGATGACAAGGAGCTTTATAACAGCGGTATCGTCAAACTTGGCGACGCCCCGAAAACAATCGATATCCCCCTAAATGGCATAAAGATATTGGACCTTATCGTAGAGCTACCGACGATGGCCCCAGCGGAGATCATGCCTTATGGATCACGCCCCAAATAGAGTATATGGAGATCATCCCCTCGATCATCTCCACAAGCTATCAAGGGAAAGGGCCGGAGGTATCATCCGGTACGGAGAAGAAATTACTTGATAAAATCAAGCGATTGCCCCAACAAGGGCTTCCTTTGGAAAACACCTCTTTCGACTGGCTTTTACAACCCTCACGATCCAAAGCCGGCATATATGCGACTCCCGATGGCAAAAGCATCTTATTGTCAAACGGAATGGTAGCACGTATGTTCCGTGTCTTGCCCAATCTCTCCACTCTAGATATCTTTAACCGGATGACCGGAGAAAGTATGCTTCGTGCCGTAAGTAGCGAAGGCAGTTTGACGATTGACGGGAAACGTTGGGAACTTGGCGGGCTGGCCGGCCAGCCCGAGCGCGGATACTTCCAGATGGAATGGGTCGAGCAGATGACTACCCGCTCCGGTTCTTTTCTCATTGAGGATTTCCGCATAGAGGAGCTGCAGGAAGATATCAAATGGGCCAGAAGCCGCTGGGCACTGAATAAGAACGTACCACAGGGAAAAGACTGACTTTCGTATTGAAAGGAGAGAAAGAAACAGAAGGTGTCACCGTAGAACTCCATTACGACTTATACGATCATATCCCGGTTATCCGGAAAAGTATGGAGGTTACCAACAAGACCCCGCAGTCCATAGATATCGATGCCTTTCAATTGGAATATCTGGCATTCGCCGAACCGGAGTCTCCCGGCGGTGGAGATCCCTCCAAATTCAGGCTCCCGAACATACATATAGAAAGCGATTATGCTTGTGGCGGAGAGTTTACCGAGCGGGAAACCGATATCACGGAGAAATGGGTAGCCGATCCGGAATATACCTCCCAACGCAACTATCCTTTGCTCACGCCTTGCATATTAGACGTATCGCCCAAGCTAGGTCCCGATTATACCCTAGCGGCGGGCCAGGAGTTCAAGTCCTTCAGCGTATACGAGATGCCGTTCGACAGCGATGACCGGGAACGGAAGGGCTTGTTCAAACGACGCTTTCATTATACGGTAGCTCCATGGGCTACGGAGAATCCGATCTTCATGCACCTTACCTCTTCCGATCCGGATGTTATTCGTACCGCTATCGATCAATGCGCTACCGTGGGCTACGAGATGGTGATCATCAGCTTCGGGTCTGGATTGAACGCCGAGGATATCTCGGAAGAAAATATCGCCAAATATAAATCCTTGGTAGATTACGCCCGCGGCAAAGGTGTAGAGTTAGGATGTTACTCCCTCTTATCAAGCCGTTGGATCAGCGACGAGGTGGATGTTATCAATCCCAAGACGGGCAAACGGGGAGGCATGCGTTTCGGTAGCGCTCCCTGCCTGTGCAGCGATTGGGGATATGAGTATTTCCATCATATACGAACCTTCTTCGAGCGTACGGGCATGCGTTGCTTCGAGCACGACGGCTCCTATCCCGGCGACGTATGCGCCTCCACCCACCATACCTATCATAAAGGGCTGGAAGATTCCCAATGGAATCAGTTCCATAAGATAACCGATCTCTATCGTTGGATGTGCGAGAATGGCATTTATATCAATGTTCCCGATTTCTATTTCTTGAACGGGTCTACCAAGACAGGCATTGGTTACCGTGAAGCCAACTGGTCGCTTCCCCGGGACCGGCAGATCATCCATGCCCGCCAATTGAATTATGATGGTACATGGGATCGGATGGCTTCGGCATGCTGGAGCTTCGTTCCTCTCGTGGAGTATCAAGGAGGAGGAGAGGCCGCCACCTTGGAGCCCCTCCACGAACACTTGTTCGAATACAAAACACATATGATGCAAAATTACGGAGCTGGTGTCCAAGCTTGCTATCGAGGGCCACGCCTATATGATACCCCGGAAACCCAAGCGGCCGTAACCGAGGTTATTCAATGGTATAAGAAATACCGCGATATACTCAACAGCGATATGATCCACTACGCCGGCCGGACGCACGAGACTGGGACGGGTTCATACACGTCAATCCTCACAAGAAGGAGAAAGGTCTAGCCATGTTCTTCAATCCGACCCATCAAGAGATCACCCGTACGATCCATATTCCACTCTATTATACCGGCCTGACACAAACAGCCCGCATCCGGGAAAAAGAGTAAAAGCCTGTCACCTACAAACTGAACCGGGACTATACGGTGGAGCTTACGGTTAAAATCCCTGCCAACGGATATACTTGGTATGTGTTGAAGCAGCCGATTAGAACTAAAATGGCCGGGATAATCGCTACCCCGGCCATTTTATCTATCTATAGACTTCTTTATCTACGTCCGTTACCTAGATGTTTTCTGCCATGTTTATTCCCTTTAGGCTGCTGTTTTTCCAGATATTGTTTGTATTGTTCCTCCGTCAATATTTTTTTCATCTGGGCGTTCTTATCCTCACGCATGGCCAACATCTTTTCCCGTTGCTTCTCACGCTCAGCCTTCATCGCCTCACGTTCTTTTTGAGCCTTTTCCATATACTCTTTTTGAAGTTTACGGAACTCCACCGCTTGTTTCTCATCCAGCTTCAAGTCGGCGATCATCTTCTCGCAACGTGCGGACGGATCCATCTTACGCTTGTCCATACGCCTGTTCTCACGAGCGAACACAGAAGTTGAACTCAACAATACAACCAAACACAATCCTATTACCTTTTTCATAAACTACTACTTATTACTTTTATTATAAATTACCTGTTTATGAAGCGCTTCGAAAGAATAGACATCGATAAAAAGGAAAGGTTTAATCGGAAATAACATTTAACATCTTACCACAGGCCATTTAACATCTCGGAATCTCCAAATCATCCTTACTGGGTAATGCCGGGAATTTAGCGTGTGGTTCCGCCTGATACCAGAAAGTAGTCGATGAGATATCCGACTTCTGGTTATTATACCTACCGTCGTGCCGCCAACCCAAATCTTGAATCGTAACCTTCAGATCCTTTTCAAAACGAACCGGGTCCAAGATATGCCAGCGATACAAGCCGAACGCCGTAACAGCCCGATATAGGCCATCCGGACGGATCACTTGGTGCATTCCCGCATAAGGAGTGGTGAATTCTTGGTACTGATGTGTTTTCTGATTCTCGAAGTTATACGAACCGCAGAAATAATCCTCCGTACCTGTTCCACAGATTGTCGGGTATTCCTTGTCGCCATCCATATAGAACTTGATCTCTCCTTCACCCCACCAACAGTTATCATTGACACGCCAAGCCAAATAAGTTCCAACATATTGTCCCTTTCCCTTGATTCCATCCACCAACGTATGGCTAGAGCCTTGTGTCGGGTTGGAACGACGGAACTGTGCATGGAAATATCCCTCATCCTCCGGCACTTCCGTCAAGGTATAATTAATTTGGTAATACAAACGCATCTCTTCCGCATTGTTAATATTCTCCAATGTTATGCGTGCTTTCTTACGGAACGGCATCTTCCAGTAGCAATTGAAAGCGCTCCCGGGGTTTACACAGACCGCTAACGAAGATAGTTGGGCATACTCATTAAAAGCACTGGCGAAGAAATCCCCGACCGGACATTCAACCGAAGGCTCTTTCTCGTCGTCCCAATACATACGGAGTATCGAGAATCGCCAGTTGCCAGTGGGAGTCATCCATATCTGCTGGATAGCCCCCGGGCCATCAATCTCCGCATGGTAACTGTCTCCCCCGGTTTCACGATAATAAAAGGATTTACTTTCCAGCCTTTCCCCAAATCTTTCGCTGGGCCGGCCGCATTCGCCTTATTCCGGACATCCTTATCTCTCACGGGATCAGCCATCGCTCCTTTCCCTTTCTCCCCCGTAAAATTCTCCGGACTGATCGAACGACTCTGCGCATTCGACAAACGAGAAAGGTTTCCCATATTCATATCCAACCCGTTAAAAGGATACTGCTGGGCATTCGCCCAAAAACTTAACAGCAAAAAGGCTAACAGCAAAACATTGATCTTCTTCATAATGACTTTTATTATTTAAAATTTATACATCGTCTACCTATCATCCGCCTCCAAAATTAAGATCCAATCATTTCCCCTCTCTCCCGCTTCTCCGGGCGCATTGAATGTACGAATTCCCTTATTCTCGACCGGTCCGATCAAGGTTCTCGCCCCATTCCTCGGATTGAACCAATAAGCTTTACCTAAAGATCGCAATTTACTCATTTGTATTCTTACATCCTGCCCTTGACTCAAATAAACTAAAATAAAAGTCTTATCTTTTGCTAAAACGGGAGTGATATAGCTTGCGTCATTGTAATTAATTCCGAACAGGACGGATAGATCCGGACGGAAACGATCTAACGGATACATCGTAAACAAAGACTTTACATAGCGCATACATTCGGCTCCCGGCCTATCCAACGCACCATCCCAAAACGTAAGGCATGGTACATGATATTTACCACCCGGCTTATACATTTGCCAAATAGCGTTATTCCCATATGTATATCCGGCAGCTCCAGAGAAATAAGTCCAATAAGCCTGCATACGAATATCATAGTCATCGTAAATTCCATCCGTAAAATAAGTCGTATCCTTAATCAATCCGTTATCACCTATTATGTCCTCCTTTTTCTTCCCGAACTTAGCATAATCAAAATATTCCCAGAAAAGAACCGGTATGTCCTCGTATGAAGTTCCGCGTTTACAAACGGTTTAATCGGGTTCAATTGAGCATACATACCCGAAAAACGATATACCGGATCCATCCGGCGGTAATGCCCGCTTTGGAGAATATTGAATGATAGCCAAGACTCATTGTGGAACCAATAATGCGAGGAAATCTCTCCCGTCGGATGATAGGACATTAGTTGTGTTCCTCCATTTCCCTCCTGAATTCCTTTCGCCATAGATTGCCAGATCTCGAACTCCTTATCCGTAACCACATTTCTATCACCACCAAGAATCCATATTACAGCTTCATTTTTATATCGGGTTCCCAGTATTTTCCCGTATGTATACGCATTATCTGGATTAAACAATGCTGGATTTCCGTCTTTCTCTACCACATTGTTTGCCCAAGTAGGTAGAAGCCCTATATACATTCCTCGTTTGCCGGCCTCTCGAATCACAAAATCCACCAACTCAAAGTACCCTTCCGTGATTTGGGTAGGGTCTTTATCAACCAAGGGCAAATATCCATACGCATTCGGTTTATCCAAACCATCCAGTTCAGATAAGATAACAGCCTGTATTACCGTAAAGCCCTTTTCTTGCCGGTTATCCAGATAATGAACGATCTCCTCCTTATCCAATACATGAAATAACTCCCAAGCCGTATCCCCCAGCCATAAAAAGGCACCGCCTCTTTCTTATAAATAATAGGATCGTTCGGACGGACAATCAAATCTTGAGCCAAACAACCCAATACACAAAAAAGCTAGACAAAACAAAAGATATTTTTGCATACTAATTCTTTTTAAGATTAAAAACTTACATTATAAATCTCCACGGACCCCACATTATCGAAACAAGAGGCTGGGCCAACTTTCCCATTCTCACAATCTAACCGAACATTCCGTAAAATCACTCGATCTAAATTATGAAGGTAAAGCCCCCAGCAAGGGAGCGCACGATAATCGGTCAATGGCTTCGAGGGAGTACGTCCTACTATTTCTTGATCTTTGTTTCCAACATACGATAAGGAAACATCCGAAAGCCGGACATCTTTCAAACTACTATCTCCCCAACTCTCTACCGAGGCGGCCGCTTTCATTAAACGTGTACCTCTTATATGCTCCAGACAGATCCGCTCTCCCCGGTTCCCCTCATTCAATGTGACTAGAAACGGATTATCCAATTGATCAAAAGAACAGCTAGATATCAATATATCCTTACTTCCCCAAACGCAGGGAACCATGCGCCCCGGTTGGAGCAATATCCCAGAAAGCATATTCCTACGTTTTTGTTCACCGGAAGTCCGATGTGGATATTTTCCCGGACCTCTAAATTCACAATCAACGATCTTTAAACCAGTAGCCGGCATTATCAACCTTATCCCATTGCACGATGAGTTCATATAGCAATTCTCTATTACCATATTCTTCCATAGCCCACCCGCAACAGCATCATCACCCGTATAAAAACGGCAATTTCGGATACGGATATCTTTTCCGCCACGAATATGAATCCATCCCATCCTCCTCCACTAAAGATTATCGAAAGAAGCCCTTTCAATATCATAACTCATAAAAGCATAGTTCGATGCTCTTCGTAGTTTAACTCCCGATATCTTAATCCCTTTCGATCTCGACAAAAAGAGAATATGAGGGCCTCTCATCCCTTCTTCACCTTTTTTATCTTGAATATGGGCACCATCGATTACCCCCTCTCCTGTAATTGACACACCTTCAACTTGATCTCCTAAAAGCAATGCCTTGTTCCAATTCCGGGGTTTTACTTTATAATAAGCCTCATCTTGATTAAGATCGGATATAGAACGGTACTTTTCCAGATTATTTATGCCTTTCACTACGGCATTACTTTCTAAGAATAAGTTTACTTTACTTTTCAGCAGAATACTTCCTGTCAAAAACGTTCCCTCCGGAATGATAACCGTTCCTCCCCCTCTCAAGGAACAAGCTTCTATTGTCCTGTTGATGAACTGGGTATTGTCTGTTATTCCATCTCCTTTAGCTCCAAAATCCACGATATTATAGGTGCTATCATCATTTGAGGCCCAACCTATCCGCATAAAGAGCATAAGCAATACAAAGAGACTCCCCCGAAAGACTCTTACTTTCGATACATCTATCATCTTCATTATTCAATAAGATTTAATATGATCATAAAGGAATAAAAAAAGAATAGGATTAGCGATCCCAAGAGAACTATCCTATTCCTTTTCTTTGATGAACTTTTCAACAAGTTATATCTACTCGTTCTCGTAACCTATGCTTTGTGTCATATTCGGATTATTCTCCATTTCAACCTTGGGTATCGGGAAATACAAATCTTTCGCATCATAATGCGGATTACCAACACGTGTCTTTCCATACCAACGGCTAATCTCCTCATCCAAGACCTTCCAGCGGCAAACATCTTGCCAATGTTGTACGCCCTCACCGCAGAACTCCATGAAACGTTCCTCCCGAATCGCATCTCTCAAAGCTTCTCCACTAGCCGTTATATCATGGGAACTATCTCCATTATAAGCTCTTCTTCTTACCAGATTCATATAGTTCCGGGCATTTACCTCATCTCCCGTAGCCTGACAAGCTTCCGCATACATCAAATATACATCCGCCAAACGCATCAAATACATATTAATACCAACCCTAAATTCAACTCATTCACCGTACTTTTCAACGGATTGTATTTTCGCATGCTCCAACCTTGAATGTCAGCCTCCGTATCCTTATATTTCAGAACCTGCGTCTGCTGTCCATTCATAATAACAGGAGTTCCCGGACGCAAAGCGGCGATATCCAGACGAGGATCTCCATTAAAACGTTTAATATTCGCATCATGAAAGAAAATATTACCCCAACCGGCCGCCTCAACATCTCCACTTGCGTTCTGGAAACATAAGGCAGCGATCAATCCATATTGAGAACCTTCTCCATACCAAAAATATCCGGAAGTATCCCCATTACGGAAATTAATCTCTAAGATCGATTCTCTATTAAATTTCTCCTGATCCTCTTAAACATCTTCGCATATTCATTGAAAAGGGAGCAATTCTTTTCCGGAAGAATCAATAACCTCTTTCAACGCTTTCTTTGCCGCATCATAATTACCCATATACAAATTCGCTTGCCCGATGTAACTAGCAACGGCAACAGAGGTTGGACGTGGATAGTCCGCCCGCTCTTCCCATACGGCAGGTAGCAAAAGTTTGGCTGCCTCATAATCTTTCAAGATCTGATCGTAAACCTCGGCCACCGTGCTAGTTCTATATTTAGCATATCCGGAGTCGATGCTACCTGTAAACGAACAGGTACACCTTTTTTATCGCCATCCCCGTTGCAAGGATATCCCTCCCCAAAAAACGCTACTAACTGTTGGTGTGCCCAACCTCTCCAAAACAAAGCTTCTCCCTTCATCTGCGAAAGTCTTGCTAAATCCGCATCCGTAAACTTCTCCTTGTCGATTCTTTCCAATTGCTCCAATACGGTATTCGCACAAGAAATCATTTTATAATAACCAATCCATAACGTCCCAATGTAAGCATTATCAGAAGTCACTTGATTGGTCGCCAACTGGTTCCAGTTGGCGTCACCAGTCCAAGCCATATCTACCGTATGATCACACAGAATGTCCCTTTCGCCATAACCCTTTTTCCATACAAAGGCACAGCGACCATATTCGCATAAACTGAAGTTACGATAGTCTCCATATCCGCCATAGATTTAGGGTAGACACTTGGAGATAACGCACTGGGATTTGATAAATCCAGAAAACTATCCGAACAACTATTAAAAGTTAACGCAGCAGCTAATAATATAACTAATTTCTTCATCTTCCTATTAATTTAGAGGGTTAAACTTAAACCGCCCATAATGGTGCGGGTGGAGGGAGCCCGTTTCACAGAATACATATTTCGTTCCAAATATCCACCACCCAATTCAGGATCTCCTTGGAACTTTGTGATAATAAATAAATTATCGCAGTTAATATAAAACTTCAAACCTTCTATCTTCAAATGAGAAAGTATTGATTTCGGTAAATTATAGCCGAAATGTAAATTCTTCAATTTAAAGAAAGAACCATCCTCCACAAAATAAGAGGAGACATTCTTGAAGTTTCCATTCGGATCCTCTTTCGTTACTCGAGGATGTGAAGTAGCCCGGTTCGTCGGACTCCACGCCTCATATACCTTATAAGTCGTATTATAGTCGCCATAGAAAACTTCTTTCATAAAGCTTAGCGCTATTAAAGACATCAACACCTGCGTTTCCTAACCAGCCCATACTTAAATCAAAGCCTTTCCATGACAAATTTATATTCAATCCATACATCAAATCCGGCCAAGGATTACCGATATATGTCTTATCCTCATTCGTCACCTTTCCGTCTCCATTTAAATCCTTATATTTCAAATCACCCGGAGCCGTACCTGCTTGTTGGTACAATCCATCCGGAGATTGAGCGTTTAAGGCATCGATTTCCGCTTGGTCTTGAATAATGCCATCCACTACATACCCATACATCTGTCCCATCGGTTGCCCATTTTCCGTACGATAAATAGAACTATTCAAAGCCGCATCGCTTCCAGCCCAAATGATCGGATTCACTTGGTCACTTAACTTTACCACTTTGTTCTTGTTGGTAGACAACGTAAAAGCCACGTCATACCTGAAATCTTTATAGGAATCCCTCCATTGAACCATCCATTCGAAACCTCTATTGCTTATCTTTCCGATATTAGCCCGATAAGAAGAGGTCTCGCTAAATGGTTCCGAAGAAGGCCCGGCAGAAGGTGGCACACCTACTGAATACAGCATATCGGAAGTTTTCTTATCATAATACTCGATTGTCGTATTCAAGCGATTATCCAGAAAACTTGCGTCAACACCTATATTCCATTGGGCCACGTCTTCCCATTTAATCGTAGCATTCGCAACATTTGAATACCAGAATCCTCTCTGCGTATTTTGCCCATCATATGAATAATATAGATAATTATTCGTAAAAGAAGGTTCATACAAGAATTGAGGAATTGTATTGTTACCAATTTTACCATAACTTCCTCTCAGTTTTAATTGAGACATCCATGTTATATTATCCTTTACAAAGCTCTCTTTTCCCACATTCCAACCAACAGAAGCCGAAGGAAACACACCAAACCGATTCTCTGGACCAAAGTTATCATAACCATCCCGACGAATACTAGCCTCTAGCAAATACCTGTCATCATAAGCATAGTTTACACGAGCGAACTGGGATAAACTACGACCTTCCGTTTTCGTTCCGGATACATCTTTATCTCCCGTACCTAAACTAATATCATCCGAAGCTGAACCAAGAAGCCGTTTTTCCAACCACCTGCCGAAGAAGCCGTCGCCCGATAAGCCTCGTAGCCAACCATACCTTTTACATAGTGTTTCTCCCCAAAAGTATGATCATAAGTCAATGTATATAACATACGTAAATCATAACCGGAGCCATAATCTTTCGAGTAATAATCCTGTTGAGACAAAGATCCCAAATTCCATGATTCTAAGAACAAATTATTCGCATGGGAGTCAAAATTGGCAGAGAAATTCGCTTGGAATTTTAAATCATTGATAATCTCCCAATCCAAAATCGCATTTGCCCGGGCCCAAAACCTACGTTCATTCGCATGATGCGACATTAGTGTAGCCACATGATTAGGTCCCTCGTAGTAACCACCTGCCGGATGTTTCCCCCAACCTCCACCAGCTTCGTTGGTATTATCATAAGGCACCATCGTAGGAACTTGGCGGTAATAAACATAATCATTATTCGTCTGCCCATACAAATGGGGATCCGTATTATTAAAACCAACAGTCAGGATCTCAGAAAATTTCACACGTTTACTTATATTTGTCTGGCTAGCCACACGAAAATTACCCGCATCCTCAAATGAATAACGTTCGATAAACTGATTCTTGTAGAACTCCGCAGACATATTAAATGTAGTTTTCTCATTACCACCTGTCATCTGTAAAAAATAGTTTTGCCTAAAAGCATTACGCCAAACCAGATCTTCCCAGTCTGTATCTGGTAGCGAAGCGGGATTATCCCAGCCGGAATTGGGATTATTAGGGAAGCCTGCCGCCAGTTTCCGGTCAATAAAGTCTGCGGTATGCAGCATATCCGGCAAATCGATCGGAGTCTCTATTCCAAAGTTTACTCTCGCATTAATAGAAAGTTTCCCTATCTTTCCTTTTTTAGTGGTAACAAGGATCACACCACCTGCTCCCCGGGCACCATAAATAGCAGTAGAAGCCGCATCCTTCAAGATCTCGATAGATTCTATATCATTAAAATTAGGAGCGCTACCCGGCACTCCATCCACGATCCACAACGGATCCGCGCCATTGATAGAAGCCGCTCCACGAATGATAATGTTCCCATTGGAAACATTGACACCAGCCACACGTCCTTGAATAACATGCGACACATCCATATTTAAATCATTAAAATCATCCGTCTTAATAGAAGCCACAGATCCCGTTACATTCGACTTCTTCTGCACGCCGTAACCAACAACGACTACCTCATCCAGTTTTTGAGTATCTTCCTTCAAGTTTATCATTAAACTTGATTTTCCGTTCACTGCTACATCTTGAGTATTAAACCCAATATACGAGATCTGTAAAATACCGGTATCATCTATATTTAATGAGAAATTTCCCGAGATATCCGTTACCGTTCCATTCGTAGTCCCTTTCTCAACAACATTCGCTCCGATAATCGGTTCGCCGTTACTATCCACCACAGTACCAGATACCTGCTTTACTTTACCTGCAGTCTTTAAAGTTACGACAATTGAATGGCCTGTCATCGTATATTGCAAGTCCCTTTGATGCAATACATCATCCAACAAACGCTGAATCGGCTGATTCGTCACGTTTAAAGTTACCTCCTTCTTTCCTTCCACTATAGCATCCCGATAAGAGAATATATATGTGGTTTGCTTCTCTACAGCCTCAAAAAAATTGCTTTAATGTAGCATTCTTCATGGAAAGAGTGACACTTCCTGTCTGAGCTAATACCAAAATAGGATTAAAAAACAGAAATAGAGCCAAAAAAATTATATAGCTACATTGATTTTTTCTACTTTTGAACATATATTATTTTTTTAAATTGATACAATCCGTTTTATGGCCTAATCGCCATTCTCGTAAATGGAGTATTAATTGGGGAACCGGAAAATCTCGACCATTTTTCGGTTCCGTTTTTATTATGAAGAATCTTGTCGCATAAGAACTGATTTAAGGTTGTACATTTTTATTTTCACTCGCTCAAGGATGTATAAAGATATCATCTCCTCGTACATCATATGTAAAGTCATAATGCCTCTCTAAAAGGTCCATTACCTCTACGATATATTCACTATCAAAATTTCCGGTAAATAAGTCATTCGCTAAAGAAGAATCATTCAAATGGATATTCACGCCATATCTACGCTCTAGTTTAGCCAAGACATCACTTAATGTCGTTGATCGGAAAACGAGATCTCCTCTTAACCATGCCGTTTCAAATCGATTATCTGTTTTCTCCACGGTTATAATACCCGATTCTTTATTGAACAATGCTTTTTCATTCGGTTTTAGATAAACGACACGAGAAGGCTCTGAACAAGTCTGTATCTTGATCCGTCCCGATATCAAGGCCATTTCCATGACATTCTCCCGTTCATACGAATACACATTAAAACTTGTGCCCAACACTTCTATATCCAGATATTTTGTATGTACCACGAAAGGTTTATCCTCATTCCGAGTCACCTCAAAATAGGCCTCTCCCTCTAAATTAACCTGTCGAAGCTCTCGACCGAAATCGTGAGTGTAACTTAAGCTCGATTCCGCATTTAGTTTTACTTGTGTTCCATCCGGTAAGTCCACCCCGATCTTACCCTCTAATCGGCATGAACCACTAAATTAACCAATACCCTCCTCCATGATTGACTGGATTGAAATATAAATAACCAGACAATACACTTAATAAAGGTATTAATAGTATTGCGGCGATACGAGCCAGTTTCCTAAACACCATAACGAATCGTTCTTTTCTCGTTCGATTTTGAATCCCGCTGAACATATCTCGTATGATTCTCTCATCAACCTCTTCAAAGGGTCGCCCATTTTCCCATAAATGAGACAATGACAACGATAATTCATCATCATCAGACAAATTAACCAAAAGCCGTAGTGTTTTCAACTCTTCCGTAGAGATCGTATGATCCATGTACTTTGAGAGCAAATAATATGTATGTGATTCCTGCATAATACCCTTTTTATAAGGTATACACATGAGCCGTTAATTTATAACATGTCTTTTTAGATGTTATAAAACATAAGAATATTATTTTTTCAATTTTATTTATCCGATAAAGAAAAGAGAGAACAGCAAAGCATACTTACCGAGCTCCTTTCTTAAAACATGTAAGGCTTGCGATAACTGGTTACGCACAGATTGTTCTGAAATAAAGGCTTTAGCCGCTATTTCTGTTATAGTTATACCTTGTTCCTTATTTAACTCAAACAGTTCTCGTTGGCGAGGTGTCAACTTTTGTTTCGCTATTTCCAGTCTATGGTTAAATTCCTCAAAAGATAATTTACGTTCAATCGCTGTTTCCTCTCCATCTCCAGACTCATTCAGTACAACATCTTCCAAAAAAAAGTGGACTATTTGCTTGCCTACGAAACTCATTCAATAATTGGTTCTTGGCCATCGTAAATAGGAAAGCACTGAAAGACATATCTAAATCAATCTGTTCTCTCCGCACCCACACTTTGATAAAAGTCTCTTGTACAATATCTTTTGCAAGAGCATCAGAATGAGTCAAGTGCAATGCGAACGCATATAAGCGTGAAGCGTATGATTCATACAGTTTCGTAAAGTCTCTGTATGAACCGCTTCGTAATCGTTCTAGGTATATCCGTTCTACATCCATCTCCTCTAGCACATATTGACCGAACAAATATAAAATAAAAAAATAAGAAGAGGTTATTTCCTCTTGAAAAGAAATAACCTCTATCTATTACGGATACTCTTTAACTAAATGACATCCAACAGTAGTTCACGACCTTTCTATGTTCTCAGAATGGCATACTAGGTAAAACTAAAACCATTATTATAAGTATGCTTAATCCACTCATTCGCAACATCAAGAGCATTAAAGTCCGCAAAACGACGATCAAAACGAGGATCACCATCAACAACTTTAAAATCATCAACTGTTACAATCTTAATTGTGTCAGTAGGAGATATATTGGTAAATTTCATATTCTCTCCATCCCATAACAATTCTCTATGTAGTCCATGAAGACCAGAAAGACGTACCGCAAGAACTCCCATTACTACCATTTCATTAAAAGGTCCGGAGAATTGGAAATTTGAAGATGATTCTACTCGGTTTTCTGGAGATTCTTTACAAGCACGAATCCAATCTTGCTCATGGGCATTCGTAGCCCAAATATTGCCATTACCAACCTTTAACTCTTGGTATTGAAGGCTTAGGCTGATTAAAATGTTCCATATCAGATACGGGCAATAAAGTTGGATTCATTCCATAACAGCCAGTCATGATTTTCCCTTTTGTCCCAATAAAAATAATACCACCATTTTCATCTCCCATCATTTGTCCATCTTTTAATTCCTCTGGACGAGGAGGCATTAAACCTCCATCATACCAATATACCTTAACCTCGGGCATTTTTGTGTTTCCTTTTGGGGGACGAGCTGGAAACGTATAAGTTACAACTTGTGCATGAGGTGGCGAATATAAATTGCTCAAGGTTGAACTACCTATCACACTTATCGGATACTTCAAATCAAGTGCCCAATAAAGTGGGTCCATAATATGGCAAGCCATATCTCCTAAAGCACCCGTTCCAAAATCCCACCATCCTCGCTAATTCCAAGGCGTATAAACTGGATATATGGTCTTTTTTGCGCTGGCCCAATAAACAAATCCCAATCAAGAGTCTTCGGGCATTTCAGATTATCGCTAGGTTGCATCAATCCTTGAGGCCAAATTGGACGATCTGTCCAACAATGAACTTCATATACTTCCCCAATAACACCGGATTGAATCCACTCTGTTATTTGACGACACCAATCAAAAGAATTTCCTTGATTACCCATTTGTGTCGCTTACTTTATATTTTTTAGCGAGTTTTGCTAGTAAACGAGATTCATAGACAGAATGGGTTAAAGGTTTTTGAGTATAACAATGCTTCCCTAATGTAATAGCATGAGCAGTAACTCCCGCATGTGTATGGTCTGGAGTAGCAACCAATATCGCATCAATTGATTTTCCGAACTCATCGAACATAACACGCCAATCTTTAAATTTTTTTGCTTTTGGATAATCATTGAAAGTCTTCTCTGCATATCTCCAAT
>ENA-OQEB01000383-OQEB01000383.1-human-gut-metagenome-genome-assembly--contig:-NODE-383-length-18830-cov-6.374058_pt1 | contig 18830 bp, 23 predicted proteins | sample MGYA00242787_ERZ504619 | MGnify/ENA primary metagenome ERZ504619 (study PRJEB26092, sample SAMD00036317) | human gut metagenome | host: Homo sapiens | study: EMG produced TPA metagenomics assembly of... | reverse complement strand
GCGCGCCGGAGCCCGTCGCGTAGTACCAGGTGCCGCCGTCGAGGACCCATCCGGTCGCCATGCGCCGGACGAATTAAACCAGTACAGGGAGCCGTTGCACTCGTGGAGCCCGGTAGCCATGGCGCCGCCCGCGTCGGGCTCGAGCCAGTACCACGTGCCACTCTGAAACAACCATCCGGTATACGCCTTGCCGTTGGAGCTGCATAATACCAGGTGCTGTCAATTAGTTGCCAATGATAAAGAGAGACATCAACATACGCGTAGTTCATATCAACGTTGCCGTTGATTCCAGGGATTTTTCCGTTGCTCTTATACTGCCAAAAACTGTAATTACCGGTATAGTCACATTGCGAGTTATATTGAGCAATCCAATGATCCCAAGAGCTACTCTTAAAAACAGAGTCAGTCAAAATGTTGTTAAACCAATTTAAATTTGCATAAATACCAGGCTCATATCCTGCGGCAGAAATCCTATTACAAAAAACCTGCGCCCTCGATGCAATTCCGGTTTGACGTCCATTTGCAATTATCGAGTTATCCTCAAGATCGTAATACACCGGCAATCTTGGATTATGCCCAGAAAGGCAATTGATCACCATTGATGCCTCATCGGCTGCCTGCTGATTATCAAAAGCATATGAATAGATATAGACGCCGTAGGGAATTCCGAGTCGCTCGCACTCAGAAATATTTCGATTAAATTGATAGTCAACTCGACCGCCCCAAGATGGAGCGCCAAATCCAACACGCAGAATAGCGAAATCGATACCAGAAGCCTTAACAGCATTCCAGTCAATACGTCCTTGATGCTCACTGACATCGATACCCTGCGCCGTAGCCCCATCGGAAGAATGTCCATGGACAATAAGGCTATTCCATCTTCATCGGAAGAAGCATCCTCTGCGACCAATTGCCCATCCTCATAACGCCAGGAATTCTCAACTAGGGACCGCGCAGCTTCCGCGTTCGAGGGAAAAACAAACACAGAAATGGGCGCAAGGACAATCAGCACCAACAATGCCGAAAATAACTTAAGATGTTTGCTCATGTAAACCTCGTCATTCGTTCTTGTTTGCGTCTAGCTTACAGCATGGCTGTGAAAGATTCCCGAACATCCAACTGGACAAGGTGCCATCTAGGACGACAAATAACTGCACGCAATACCACAATGTAAACAAGAACTTCCCAGCAGGGTGAAACCAAGGACTCCTAGTCCCTACTCTTTGCCCAAAGAATGCCGACATCAGTTAGCTTTCAAACCAGATGTCAAAAAGGCAGGGAGCCCAGAGAGTCCCCTACAACTCGGAATTCTAACGAATCAATATTACTTTCGATGGACCCAAAGCAGTCAAACCAGAAATACGGTTTCCATAACCGTCACTATGCCAAAACAAGTTTTCGCTCGGCGAATTGCCCCAGAAAAAGCCAATGTGACTATCGTCCGCATATGGGTTGTAAGGATTGAAGAACACAATGTCCCCCTTACGAGCCAAACCGCTACGTAGCAACTCATCAATAGAGTTGAAATAAGTCACGTTTGCGCACGTATCGATAGCGTAGCCGTACCAACGATAAGCGTTAACGCAGCCGCCCCTTCCGGGACCACCACTCCAAGGGGAATGGCTCTGCTCGGCGGCAATTGGAGCTAAATTCCCGCCCGCTTTCATATATGCATGCGATACAAATCCGCCGCAGTTCATACCGGTATACCCGTCCCAACGAGGATCACCCTTTGGATACATGCATGTTTCTTGGCTAAGATGCGTATCATAGCGTGTTCCACGGTAATAGCCATCGTTCTCGTGGCTCATAAGCCAATTGACCAGGCTGGACCTATTAACCCCTAAAACAGAACCAGACGTATTCAACCATGCACCACTTGCATTGAAGTAATAGTCAACACCATCGATTTTCAGCCACCCGTTAGCAAACATGGCGCCCGAAGGCTGGAGCCAGTACCACGTACCGCCGTCATTAAGCCATCCAGTTTCATCTTGAATGTGGAAGGTCCATCCAATACCACGCACCGTTGACATATTGCCAACCAGACTTAAGGACACCATTGGAAGATGCGTAGTACCAAGTATTGCCACTTTCGCCAGAAGCGTCTTTCGACAAAATCCAACCAGACGCCACGTTAATGGCACCATTCGCATCCGCATAGAAAACCGAGTCTCCAATATGAATGATACCCGGCAACGAAGACGAGTCGACGCAGCCCGATGCCACAGGGGACCCGTCGGGTGCAATAGGCAATGGATCATTCAACGCACCAGAAGAATCCGCCCATGACATCCCGTCGCTCAAGTTGATCCAACACGAAGAAGCCATCGCGCCGGAGCCAAAAGAATAATAGCGCGTGTCGCCTACCGTATATTCACCAGTGCGCATTGCGCCGGATACGTCATCAAGGTAATACCAGGCGCTTCCGGACTTTATCCATCGTCCTCGTTGAATAGCTCCGCTTGATGCGGCGTAATACCAAGTACCATCAGCAAGTGCCCAGCCTGTTGCCATGGCACCTGAGCTCGTAAGGAAATAGGTGGACGAGCCCACTTGAACAAAGCCCGTAGACATAACATGGCTTCCTGGATCCAGGTAATACCAAGAATTCCCCAGAAGTAACCAGCCTCCATGCAGCAAACCGTTGGAGTCAGCGTAATACCAGTTGTTGTCAATAAGCGCCCACTGGGAGGAGAGCATGGACCCTGAACTGTTAAAGATATAAGGGGTGCCATTACATTCTTTCAACCCGGTGGCCATAGAACCGTCTGCAGGATCAAGCCAGTACCAACGACCCCCATCCGAGAGCCAACCTTTTACCAGGGGCCAGAGCCGGAGAAATAGTGCCAAACGAAAGCATCAAGATGCCATCCGATAAGCATCGCACCAGAAGAAGAGAATCCATACGTGGCTCCCCCGATCTGCAGTATCGAGTCGTGGACCATCTTGCCTTCATCATCCAGCCAATACCAGTTGCTGCCGTCTGAAAGCCAGCCTTTTACCATGGCGCCAGAACCGGAGAAATAACGCCAAGCAGAAGTGGAGCCCGTAGAATCTAGGTACCAGCCGACACGCATTGCGCCCGAAGAGGAGAAGGCATACGTCGCACCCCCGACTTGAACCAACCCATCCTGAGCCATTCGACCTTCGTCGTCGAACCAGTACCAGCTACCGTTTATATGTCTCCAAGAAGAAACAGCGATTGTTCCGTCAGACAAGCCCCAACGCCAAAAACCAGCCCCCTCTTCGGGCGATATCCACCCCTGATGCCAAATAATTTGATTTGAATCCTCAGAAGGGGTCTCATTATCCACCTGAGAGTTCTGCTCGACGGCAAAGGTCGATTCGCGATGAGCATCAACGCCTGACTCGACAGAAGCAATAGCAACGTTAGATGCGGGACCTTCGTCAGTGTTATTCAAATCAAGGGCGTATAACATCGAGGGCGAACCCAAAAGGAGCCCCAAAGAAACAAGGCCCGAAAAGACCAGCACCTCGAATGAGCATTTCTTCATAGCAGCACGGTATCCAATCACGCAGCGACCCCGTCACCTCAGGGCAACGGGGCCTCAATCAAAACTAGCTCAGTAATGTACTAGCCAATTTGCTGGCAGTTTTTGCACTCTCGTGAAGCGCCACGCCTCTGGGCCTCCTGGATAGAGATCTGCGAATAGCCCTTTGCGTCCTTGCCAACGGTACGGCACTTATGCGTATGGTAAACATGGCTACCGCTCTTGTACCAAACTAAACCGTAGCCCGGAATCCACTTGCCGTCCTCGCCGACATAGTAGGAGCCAACCCAGGCATTCGTAGCCATGGCACCGGAAGACTGGAGGTAGTAGTCGCCGACCCAGGCGTCGTGGGCCATAGCGCCGGAACCGCTAAAGTAGTACCAGGCGCCGCCGACCTGACGCCAGCCGGTGGCCATCGCGCCGGAATCGTCGAACCAGTACCAAACTCCACCAACGTTAGCCCAAGAGTTAGAGGCCATAGCGCCCGAACCTCCGAGCCAATACCACGTGCCGCCATTGCTTAGCCAGCCGGTTGCCATGCGCCCGAACCGCTCGCATAGTACCAAGAGCCGCCTGCCAAGAACCACCCAGTGGCCATTGTACCGGAGTCGCCGAACCAGTACCAGGAGCCGCCGAGGCTGCGCCAGCTGTTAGCGACCATGCGCCCGAGCCGTCGAGGTAGAACCACGTACCGCCGATGTTGAGCCAGCCAGTGACCATCGCACCGGAGGCATTAGTGTAGTACCAGGTACCCAAATCGTTGATCCAGCCAGTCAGCATGACCCCAGATTCGTTGAAATAGTACCAAGCCCCGCCGAGATTATGCCAACCGGTCAATAGCTCACCGTCGGAGGTCGCATAGGACCACTTTCCGTAGATGGAGTCGTAGAACCAGCCACTATGCTGCATGCGGCCATCGGCGTTGGCACCAGGGGTGTTCAGGAAGTAGTTCTTGCCGTCAATCTGAACTCGGCCGTATGCCATATCATGGCTTTCGGGGTAGAAGTAGTACTTGTCCCCACCGATAGACTGCAGCCCGAAACTGCGTCCCGTCAGCATCAAAATAGTACCAGACAGCTTCGTAATCCTTATGCCACTGGTTCGTGACCATGGCGCCAGTCTCGGGATCGAAATAGCGAAGGTTGCCGTCCTCGAACCGAACGAGTCCGGTCTGCATTAAACCATCTTTGTTGAAATAGTATGTACCTGCGGGACGTGATATAACTCCAGAAGGATCGGTCCGCGAGGCGCTCTTATCGATAGAATTTAAGCCTACTAGAAAATCTCTGTGAGCAGTCCCCCCGGCATTGCACTCGACGCTATACCGCGTAAGAGGGCCAGACATCTGTTCATTTTGAGTGCCGTTCCAACCGTCATATCCCCAGTAAGAAATCGGACGGTTATCACCAACGCACCATTCCGTGGGCTCGTCTACCGAGGCGCTACCCCCTCCAACACCGCCAATAAGTCCTGCTTTTGCGGTCAATGGAGCGCAAGTAAGGCAGGCAGTTGCAAATGCGGCCAAACCGAAAGCCTTTAGCCCGCGCCATCTCCTTCGAACATCTTTCATAGAACATCCTTTCCACGAATCCGGCGGAATCTATATGTTATTTTTAAACTAGCAACTGGTGAATTCAAGCGTTTTCAAGTCAGAGACCGAAATATATATTTGACTAGCCCCATTAGCATTCGCATTCAAATGTAGACAGGGCACCGCTCTACCCGAGACAAGAAGGCCCACCCAGCAAAACGCGCGGGCAGGCCACAGCAACAAGCAAAACGCAACGACGACGATGGTTTAACTAGACAACAGACATGGCCGCTCCGATCTACACATCTCTCTTTCCCAGGATATTCGCGGCCATGCGTTTGCACGCCCGAAGGAACCCAGACCTCAAAACGTCGTAATCGAACATGAGCCTCCTGCACGCACGGGCGCTGGGCGCCTTGTTGGCAAGCGCTGCGCGGAATATGGCAGCAACAGAAGGAGCACATTGCGCAAGCGCAGCATCGCTCCCCACAGCGGAACCAGCGAGCACCGTAGATACAGCATCGAATACTTTGCCGCAGCCCGTACCCAGCAACCTGATTGCATCGTACAGCACCAAATCACATAGAAAGTATGCCAGGTCATCGGCATGCTGCGCGTCAAGGTCATCGCGATGCCAGTCAGCTAACACCGCGGAGTAAATCTTCACGTGCTCCAGCAGACGTGTTTCGTCATCGTAGCGCATGGTGTCCATGAGCGAGCCTTGCGCGCCACACGGTAGTCATACAATTTATTCGAAATCAGCGTTGTTTTTCGCGAACGACCATATATCGCCATTTCGAAAACTTGATCTTCACCATAGCTGATAGATTCATCGAACTGAATAGCGTTATTCGCCAGAAAATCACGTCTGCAGGCAGTCCGCCACACAAAGGGACGCGAATTCTCTTTAAACAATAATTCGAAACTATATCCATGAAAAGAAACGTCCCGTGGACTCAAAACCTGGTTAAGCCACGGATACCCCGCCTCCAGCGGATACGGATTCGCGCCAAAGGTCAAAACGTCGCAGTCCTCGCGCTCAAAGGCATCGACGATCACGCGGCATGCATCGGGCGTGAACCGATCATCGGAATCCAAAAACGCGACGATAGCGCCGTGGACGCAGCAATGCCTGCATTACGGGCGCTCGACAGGCCGCCGTTCTCCTTATCGACCAGGGTAAAGCGCGCGTCCTTTTCGCAATAGGCAGCCGCAATATCGCGCGAACCATCCGGCGAGCCATCGTTGACCAGCACGCCCTCCCAATCGGGCATGTCCTGCGCAAGCAGGGAGTCCAGGCACCAGGCCAGGCACTCCTCCACCTTATAGATGGGAACGACAACGGAAATCTTGGGGGTAGTCATAGCCAAGTGCTCCTACTGTGCGGCCGGCACGTCATCGGGATGCGGATTATCGCCGTAGGTGCGCTGATACGTCAGCACGCGCCAGACCAGCGGCAGGCCGCCAATCTTAAAGTAGTGCTTAAACGTATTGAGCTTGCCGGGCTTCTTAAAGTCAAAGCGCGAATCGATATAAGCACGGGGCGACTTGACCATCAGGCGCAAGTCGGTCTCGCCGCGCGGATCGAACAGCGACAGATCAAAGCGACCGGCATCCCAATCGGCCTTGAGCTCGGGCGAAGCCTTCTCCCAAAACTGCTCGCGCAGCTCATCGACCAGACGCTCGTCATTCCAGCGATACGTATCGACCTTCATGCGCATTAAAATGCCCTGGAGCTGAACCTTGAGCTCGGGACGTTCATCCAAAAAGCGCTGCATCTCGGCGTATTCGTCGCACACGCAAAATACCTTGTTGGGCGAATTAACTGAGCTCTTCTCGTTGTCTTGGCGATAGCACAAAATGGGGTCCGCGATAAACGCTGCACGCTCGGCGCATGCCCAAACCTTAAAGTTAAAGCCTGCGTCCTGATACGAGGCGCCCGGCGTGGGAAGGAACCGAACCTGATTGTCGTTGAGGAACTCGCGCCGATAGATGGCCGACCAAATGGAAGGTTTGCGGTAGAAGATGCCCGGGCGATCGACGGGGCGATACGCGGCGCCCGTCATATACTCGCCGATGATCCCAAACAGCTCACGGCGCTCGCTGGGCGTGGACCAATACAGATAAAAGTCGCCCTTTACCACATCGGCATGCTCAGCATCGGCCTTGGCGACCAGCTTTTGGAGCGAATCCTCAAACATAAAGTCGTCGGACTCAAGAATGCCCACGTACTCACCGCGCGCCATCTCCAGACCGCGGTTCATCGAGTCGCCGTAGCCGCTGTTGGCTTTGTCGATCATCTTTACACGGGGGTCGCGCTCCATGTACTCGCGGATGATATCCGGCGAGCTATCGGTGGAACCGTCATTGATACAGATGATCTCGATGTCCTTGAGCGTCTGCGCCACGGCGGAATCGAGGCACTCGCGCAGATAGCGCTCGACATTGCAAATGGGGACAAGCAGCGAAACTTTAGGGGTATCAGAGTTCTGCAAGAGAACCTCCTGTTGAATAGCGTGTAACAGGGTTATTTTAGCAGCCGGGTTGCGGCGGGCGGCAGCGCTTGGAATTAGATAAAGCGCTCCAGACAGGCTTTGAGACCGCGAGTCGAAAGATAGAACAGCGTGGCGTCTGCCATCGAAACGCCCGAGGTCGCCGCAACGAGCTTGTGGGCAACACGGCGAACGGCGCCCTTAGCAGGCATATCCGCCCACGCCGTTCCCAAAAACGTCGTGAGATCCATGTTGACGCGAGCCGCCACGCGATGGAAACCATCGGCATCCAAGCGCGCCAGGTCGAACACAATTAGGTCTAAAAACCAAGTTATCAGCTCGCCGGGGCACAGGTCCAAAAGACCGTAGGCCGCCCAGTCCTCCAAGACCTCCTCGAGCATCCTCATGTGGGCGTCAAGCTTTTTGGCGCGAGCATCGGCACTGTTGAACTCGTGCGTCGCCGATTCACTCTCCATCACGTAGTGGTAGAACTTGTCCGGCATGACGACGGTCTTGCGGGCAAGCGCATAAGCCGCAAATTGGAAGACGACGTCCTCGCCCAAAGCCAAACCGGGGGCGAAGCGAATGCCTTCGCGATTGAGCAGCTCGCGCGAAAAAGCCGCACGGCAGGCATAGGGCTGCGCATTCGAATGGAACAGCAGTTGGGGATCACGGGCGCCGAAGGTACCGGCTTTGGGCTCATGAGTTGCTGGACGCGTTTGGGGGCAGCATCGACGGGTTCACAGACACCGCCAAAAACGGCAGCCTCGGCATCTGCAGACTCCATGGCATGCAGCACACGCTCGACCGTCTGGGCATCGATGTAATCGTCGGCGTCCACAAAAAAGACGGTCTCGCCCACGGCGGCATCGATACCGGCATTTCGAGCACACGAGACGCCCGCGTTTTCCTGGTCAATCACCAGTACGTGATCGTCGGCCTGCGCGATCTGGCGCAACACGTTCAACGAATCATCAGTCGAACCGTCGTTGACGCAGACAACCTGAATCGAGCGCTCGGACTGGGCCAACAGCGAATCGAGACATCGCTGAATGGAGTGCGCAGAGTTGTAAACGGGGACGACAATGGTAGCTTTAGGACACGAGGCCTCTCCCATGCCGACCTACCCCCTCAGCGATTCGATGAGGAAGGCAGCAACCACGCCTGGGCCTCCAACCGAGGCGTAATACTTAGCACGCCCCAAGGCACCATCCGTCGCAAAACTCGGGTGCTCGTCAACCCAGCCCTCAGGATCTTTGAGGATGGCAGCGAGATTTGCGCGCTTCCACGGCTTGAGGTCGTCAAGCGAAAAGTCCCCGGCGTCCAAGGCCGCCTGAAATTCCTTGGCCATCTGCACCAGGAACTCCTTATAGAACTTAGGCGCCAGGCGCACGTAGTTCCACATGTACGAATCGTACTTAATGAGCTGATTGAACTTGAGCATGCGCGCGACATCGACGCTTGCGTGGTCGCGGGCATAATCCTCTCGAATCCAACGCTCAATCTCGGCATACTCGGTATTGACGCAAAAGACCTTAGCCGAAGAATTGACCGAGGAATTCTCGTTGTCCTGGCGATACGACAACACGGCATCATGCAGGTAAACAGCCTTATCGGCGCACGCGATCACCTTAAAGGCGAATGACGTGTCCTGAAAGGATGCCCCCGGAGTCGGCAGGAACTTAATGCCGTTGCGCTCAAGAAAATCACGACGTACACGGCCGACCAAATCGACGGCTTTTGCTTAAAGAACTGCGTCGTATCGCTCGGGTGTACCGACTTGCCGCAGTCCTTGGCTTTAAACATCTCGTGCAGCGAACGGCGCTCCTCGGGCTTAGACCAGTAGAAATCAAAGTTCGCCTTCGCAAAGTCGGAATTATTGCTTTCGGCGGTCGAGACAAGCTTTTCAAGTGCGTCGGGCGCCATAAAGTCATCGGACTCCAAGATGCCAACGTACTTGCCACGTGCCATGTCCAGTCCGTGGTTCATCGAGTCGCCGTAGCCGCTGTTGGCCTTGTCGATCATCTTGACGCGCCCATCGCGCTCCATATACTCGCGGATAATCGCCGGCGAGTTGTCGGTCGACCCGTCGTTAATGCAGATGATCTCAATATCCTTGAGCGTCTGCGCCAGGCGGAATCGAGGCACTCGCGCAGGTAGCGCTGAACATTGTAAATGGGAATAAGCAGCGACAGAACAGGGCTGTCAGAGGCGTTAGTAGACAAATGTGCTCCTTAGGAAATACCTGTCGTTTCATGGTATCAAAGGGTCAGCGCGCCAGCGGGCGTTTATATAATCTATGGAGCCTCTTGCGGGCAAAGCAGCCCCACGTCATGCGGCGGGCCCATGGCAGGTTCCTGCGTTTTATTCAAAGCTTGCCGCTAAGGTGCGCCGAGCCTTTACAATAGGACAGTCCCAAGGACGTATTCGATAGCTTCCGTGCAGCGCTCGCCCGCCGCGCGTGAAAGGATATATTGCCCCATGCCTTCAACCCTTCCCGCCCCCATCGACAAGCTCGCCATCGTCGTCGTTACGTACAAGCGCCAGGAACTCCTGGCCAACTTGTTCGACTCCATGACCGAGCTCACGGCCGCGCTTGGCGCATCGTGATTGTCGATAACGAGAATTCACGCGAGACCGAGGCCATGTGCGCCGCATTCAACGAGCGCCTGGCCAACCTGTGGGGCATCGACACCGAGCAGCCTGACGCGCAGGGCGGCACCGACCGCGTCATCTACGCCCCGCAGCTTGAAAACGGTGGCGGCGCGGGCGGCTTCTCCGCCGGCACCAAGTGCGCCTACGACCTGGGCGCAGTGGTTCTGGGTGATGGACGACGACGTGCTCGTCATCCCCGAAGGCATCGAGCGCTTGGCCAAGTGGACCGACCGCTACGACGTCATCCAGGGTTCGCGCCTGGACTTTGACGGCGGCGCCTTCTTTTGGCAGTACCAGCTCATCCTTTCGCTCGGCATTCCCAACCCCGTCGCCAAGTGGGATTTAGGCCCCGAGGCTATCGCGCCATGAACCAGCTGTGCTTTGAGGGCGGCATGTTCTCGCGCCGCGTGGTCGACAAGATTGGCCTGCCCGACGCGCGCTTCTTTATCTACGGCGACGATGCCTGCTACGCTACGTAGCCAGCCAGCACTTCCCCGCCGCCGTGGTCGCCGACGTGGTGCTCAAGCGTGCCCGCGCCGTCTCCAACTGGGATATCGCCGGCAAGCGCCAGCTCAACTCTACGAGCGACACCAACCGCTACTACATCATGCGCAACCGCGGTTATCTGGCCCGCTACATGCAGATTTACGGCGACTATCACCCCGTGCTGTTCCGTCTGGGCAACGCCGCGACCTTCTGCAAGGAGTTCATTCGCCTGGCCGCCGTTGACAAGTGCTTTAAGACCGGCATTCCGGCGCTGCGCCGTGGCATGAAGGACGCCCGCAAGATCGTTAAGGATCCCAACTGGAAGCCCATGCCGCCCATGAAGGACACCGAGTAACGGAAGCCGGAAACACCTCGGCGCTTAAAGCAGCTGGCACACCGTAGCCACATGCTGCCCATCAAAACCGAACCCCCAGCGCATGCGACCCACGCCGGGGCGCGGCACACGGATTTCGTCGATGCCGTCGCGCTCTATGTCGAGTAGCGACTGCACGGCCAGCAATTCCAACCCTAGCGCATCCACATCGGGGTCATACATCAAGTTAATCGTTATCAGTGGGCGCTCGTCCAGCATGCCAATCGTGTCTGCTACGTCGAACACAGCACCCGTAGGGAAAACCTGGATGTCCCAGCGACCCGCGCCACACTTTCGCCTCGAGGCAGGATTGGCATAGCCCGGCAAGCCAAAGCAGAGTCCCTGCAAGAGCAGATGATATGGTAGCGGCTTATCTGGGTCGGTCTCACCGATTCCCGCATCCCCCAGGATGCGGCTTAGCGCCCGCCTCACCGTATCCTCGTTCCCACGGCACAGCCCGTCGCGAAACGCATCGACGTCTCGAATGTCTTCGGCAGCGCACTCAAACCACTCAACAATCACTAGACGCAAGGCCTGGCGAAGCTCGTTATTGGGCAATCGCAAAGCACGGAGCCGATCGCCATGCTCTGGCTCCTCAGTCATATCCGTCGTGAGAAAACCGGACAGATACAGCGCTGTCCACATGCCATCGTCAGGCGAGACATCTGGCTCTGCAGTGCCCAAACAAAGCGGGACCTCAGCACACCCATAGGCCTCGAGCAAATCAAACAAGACCGAAAGGCGGTCGAGATTCCACCCGGCAACTACCCTACTCAGGCAATCCGCATACCCATACAGATCGGCGCGCACAGCGCCGTGCAGCCTCGGTCCAGAAAACCGATCACACGCGCTGGACTCGAGCAACAGGCCCTACCAAACCGATATCCCTCGAGCCATTCACGCGCATCATCAAGGTATTCCTCGCGCCCAGCATGATTCAACAGAGCCCGGACCTCGGCATCCGAAAAGCCGAACCAACGGTCACACCACGTCGAAAGCGGCGTCGTCAGACAATACGAGCAGCCATGCAAAGGAAGCGCCGCTTCGGCAGGGCCGGGACGCTCCCCCATCAGACACGTCAGCCGCAACGAATCGCGCGCAGTGGCAATGGCGTCGAACAGCACGCGATCGAATAGCCCTGCCGGATCGGCGTCGGAAGCGTCCCTCGCGCTCGCACGGCGAGACCACGCCGCATCGTACCCATCAACGAGCAATACAACCTGCTCATCGCAGGCCATCTCCAGCAGCTCAATGAGCACACCGAGCACCGAGTCAACCTCGTCCGCGCTCGCCACGCCACGCGCGACGCGTTCGATGTGACGCACCTTATCTCGAGCTAAATCAGGAGCCTCCAAGAGCGCCAACAAGCGAGCGCACTCGCCCGAAAGGGCATCGCGCACGACGTCGGCAATAGCGGCACCACGCCTCGCAGCGCCAGAAAAGTCCAGCGATATCACCGGATAGCAAGCATACTCATCCCGATAGCGCCCACCGTCTGCATCCCAAATCTGAGCATTGGCAAACAAACGCTGATCAGCGCGACCAACCGCTGGACGCTCCAGAAAAGCCCTGAGCATCGACAAGTTCATGCTTTTGCCAAAACCCTCGGGTCGACAGCACACCACAACGGACGCGTCGCAGTCCAACGCATCGGCAATAAACATGGTCTTGTCGACCAGCGTGCAGCAACCAAGAGCCTCCGCATAGTCGTGCATGCCAATGGGCAAAGCCGCATCGTCGGCACAGCCGATCAAACGCACGCCAAAGCCAGCAGCACAATCAACATTTGCCTGTTCAGACACCAAAACGTTCCCCCTAAATCGCAGCACGATGCCAATTGTAATGACCGCATCGCATGTACCGATGTCGCCGCGCAAACATATCGGGCAACGGTAGTAACAAGAGGTGTGAGGGGGCACAATTAATCGTTGCACAACAAAACGGGGCCCGATACATTCGCACCGGACCCCGTCCCGACTATTTAGTTATCTGGCAACTAAGAGCTACTCCCCCGAGTCGTCCTCCCCAGAAGCCTTCTTCTGCTGATCGAGCTTATACTTACCACTTACGATAGACGTAGCGCCCAGCGTGGCCAAGCTCGCGCTGGCAAGGCTCGCCATAACGATAAGGTCGCCCGTCTTGGGCATGTTACCGCCCGAAGTCTTAGTCGTTGTAGTGGTGGTTGTAGTGGTCACCGTCTTGGAGTCATTTTGCTCTTGGTTCTGGTTGTCGGTGTTGCCCTTACTGCTGTCCTCGCCCTGCTGCTTTCCGTCCTCGGTCTTGTCCTTGTTCTTGTCCTTCTCCTCAGATTCAGACTTCTTGTCCTCGTCCTTCTTCTGAGCGGACTTGTCGTCCTTCTCATCAGAGCTAGAACCCTTATCGGATTCAACCTTCTCGGAAGCCTTATCCTTGGAGTCGCCCTTTACGGCTTCGGTCTTTTCCGTGGAAGCCTGATCAGAGTTGTCCTTGTTCTGAGTCGAACCATTATTGACGCCAGCCATCAGCGAAGAGCCCAGCGTAGAACCAAGCTGCTCGGAGAAAGAAGGCTTCTTGTCCGGCGAAGCAACGGGAGCGTCCGGCGCCTTATTCGAGTCGTCCTTGGAAGCATCGGAATCAGGGGTTGCGTCAGAGCCGGAGCCGTTGTTAGAGCCGGTGTCAACGGACGAATCGCTCGAGCCGGTAGATGAGTTAGAGGTGTCAGCGCCGGTCGAACCAGAAGCGTCGCTGTCCGTATTGCCGGCAGAGCTTGAAGACGAATCGCCCGCAGCAGAGCCGTTCGAATTGGAGCCGTTCGAGGTAGAGCCGTCGTTGGTAGTGCCACCAGCCGAGCCATTACCGTCAGCATCGGTCGAGGGCGTATCCATCCTGTCATCGTTGGGATCGTCACTCGAGTCGTCATTCGAATCAGGTGTCGGCGAGGGCGCCGGTGTGGGCTCGGGCTGCACGGGCGTCGCAGCGGCTGCCTCGTCCTCGGCGATATAAGCCAAGCAGTCCTTCAGCTCATTCTTATAACGATTCTTCCAGCCCTCATGATACTGGGGCTGGCTCGAATACTTGGTCGCCACGTTATTGACCACGCTGTTGGAGAGCGCCGTCACAAACTCGCGGTCGGACATATCATTGGAAAGATTCGCCCAGCGGAAAAAGTCCCTGCAGCCACCGGTGCCGCACATGTTGGTAATGCTCCACACCATGCCCTTGACGCAATCGGCGCGGCCCGAAATATCAATACCCAGGCCGCTCTTGAGCCACGCCTCGGTCACCGCATAGTACGAGTTGTACGCATACGCATCTTGAAGTGCTGAGAACTCAACAGGATCGGTGTTGTACGCACCTTGGAAGGCATCCTGCGCGATATGGCCCAGCTCGGTGAGCTGGCCGTTCTCGTACATGACATTACTCGTGTTGGAAATCTCGCTGCCGCGATCAATCGCATCCTTGAGCATGCTGTATTTTTCGGGGTTGTAGTTGTAGGCCTGCTTCATAAACGGAATGAGCGACCAACGACGGTCGAACTGGTAATAACCCAGCGCGTTATAGCCGTCACCGTACGAAAAGCCCTGGTTGTAGTTGCCATGGCTCTCGTACTTGGTAAAGTACTTCATCTCGGGAGTCACGTTGACAAACGAAACGCCCTGGACCGACCTCAGTACGCCCGAGAAAGACTGCTGGGTGTAGAGACCCTTATCGATATCGGTGGCATCCGAGGCAACGCCCGGCGTGGGCTCCTCGGCAGCAGCGGGTGCCGGCGCGGAAATGGCGCCAAACGAAAGCGCCAGCGTCAGGCCCGCGACAATCGCGGAATGCTTGGGCTGCATAAGATCCTCCCTGCATTGGTATAGTTAAAGTGCAGTTTGCAAAGATAGAAATAAGTATTGCAGCTCGCCCGTTGTTGCACAACAACCCCTCGGTAAACGGCAACAACCCTCCGCGAAATCTTAAGGAATTAAACAAACTGGTCGTCGGGCGCCATCAGAAGCTCGCCGTATCGCTCCATCAGCCCGTCCCTCAACTGACAGAAAGCGGGGATATAGACGTTCAAGATGCGCTGAATCAAGTCTTGAGCGAGCTTGTTGTCGTAGATATGGACGTTCGTATTGCGGTCTCTGAGCATATCTACCAGGCTGCCTCATCAATAAAGTCGTAGAATCGGTACGACTCCTTCAAGATGGCACGAGGAGACCCCGACGCGGCAAGCGTGGCGCCTTCATACTCGAGCAGACGCTTAAGGAGCTTCCAGCTCAGTTCAAATTGAAGATTGAACTTATTAATCAATCCACTCTGAACAAAATCATTGTTGAGATCCTGATTGGGCGCATCCTCAAGATTCGCCAAGGCGCTGGCAAAGTTCTCATATTTTTTCATACAGAATCACACCATCCCTGGCAATTTCATCGAGCAATTGCTGCGATAAGGCTCATCGAGATTGACGACATCTACATCTAAAAGAGTATCAAGACGCTCCTCGATCAAATATGACAACCGGCCGAAATCCCGGCAACCTGCTACTGCGATGTCAATATCGCTCTTAGGCAAGTTGTCACCTCGAGCGCGGGAGCCAAACAGCACAACCTTCTCGGCGTCACACTCCCGAGCAAAAACTTCAATTTGCTTATACACCTTGTCGAGAGATGCCATTTGCAGCCCTACAGCTTAATGTCAAAGTTGATTTCGGGGACGGCGGCCAGGTCGGCCAACGTCACGCCGTCGACGTACTTTTCGATCACGTCGTCCAGGCCGCGCCAGAACTTGACGGTCGAGCAAAGATCGCTGCGAGTGCAGCTGTTGTCGATGCCATCGCACGCCACTGGAGCCGTGCTGCCCTCGACGGCGCGCAGGATGTCGCCGGCACGCACCTCGGCCGGGTCCTTGGCCATCATGTAGCCGCCGCCCTTGCCGCGCACGCTCTTAAGCAGGCCCGCCTTCATAAGCGGACGAACCAGCTGCTCCAGATACTTTTGTGAGATATGCTCGCGGTCGGCAACCTCGCGCAGGGCAATCTTGCCCTCGGCGTCGCCCAGCGCCGCGATATAGATCATCAGCCGGAGGGCATAGCGGCCCTTGGAAGAAATGAGCATACCTACCCTCCCATCGCATCTGGGACAACATAACCAGGTTTGTTTGTCCCAAATCTTAAGTAAATGGGACAAACACAACAGGTTATTTTGTCCCAGAATTTGAAAAGTCGAGTGGATTAGTCGGGTTTTCCCTTGACTAACGCCGAACCCATAGTAACTTTATTCCGAGAAGATTCCTAGGGTTTAGTACACCTATGAGTACACCATATACAGAGAGGGACAGCATGAGCGCAAATCCGCTGCTTTCCATCGAAGGTCTTACCGCCTCCGTGGACGAGAAGACCATCCTCCACAACGTCAACCTCAACGTCGCCGCCGGCGAGACCCATGTGCTGATGGGACCCAACGGCGCCGGCAAGTCCACCCTCGGCCACCTGGTCATGGGCGACCCCGTCTACACGGTCAACGACGGCCGTATCGTCTTTGACGGCCAGGACATCACCGAGCTCACCACCGACAAGCGTTCGCGCGCCGGCCTGTTCCTGAGCTTCCAGGCCCCGGTCGAGATCCCAGGCGTGCCGCTGTCGAGCTTTTTGCGTGCCAGCATCGCCGGCCGTCCCGGCCTGGAGATGAAGGGCAAGGAATTCCGCCGTCGCGTCAAGGAGCTCGCGGCCGAGCTCAACATGGATACCGCCTACCTCAACCGCGAGTTGGGCGTAGGCTTCTCGGGCGGCGAGAAGAAGAAGGTCGAGATGCTCCAGCTTCTGCTGCTGCAGCCCAAACTCGCCATCCTGGACGAGACCGACTCAGGCCTGGACGTCGACGCCCTGTCCACCGTCAGCCACGGCATGGACGCGTACCGCAAGAGCTGCGACGGCTCCATGCTCATCATCACGCACAACACGCGCATCTTGGAGCACCTGGATGTCGACCGCGTCCACGTTATGGTCAAGGGCCACATCGTGCGCGAGGACGACGCCTCGCTCATCCCCTGGATCGACAAGAACGGCTTTGAGACCTTCGAGCGCGAGGTCGCCGAGCAGCGCGCCCAGGCCGAGTCTGCCGCTGCCGAGCAGCAGGCGTAAAGGGGCGACGCAATGACCAAGAACCGCACCGAGGTCGCGGACATCGACCGCAGCCTCTACGACTTCACCTATGACGAGGAGGGATTCGAGCGCCTCGACGCCGGCATCACGCCCGACATCGTGCGCGAGATCAGCGCCAAGAAGGACGAGCCGCAGTGGATGCTCGACCTGCGCTTAAAGTCCCTCGAGATCTTTAATCGTTTTCCCGACCCGACGTGGGGCCCCTCCATCGAGGGCCTGGACATGGATAACATCGTCACCTATGTCAAGCCCAACACCGACCAAAAGCACGACTGGGAGTCGGTGCCCGACGACATCAAGAGCACCTTTGAGCGCCTGGGCATCCCCGAGGCCGAGCGCAGCTATCTGGCAGGCGTCGGCGCGCAGTACGACTCCGAGCTCGTCTACCACAACATGCAGGACACCGCGTCTAAGATGGGCATCGTCTACTCCGGCATCGAGGAGGCCCTGCACGACCCGCAGTGGGAACCGCTCATCCACGAGAAGTTTATGACGCTCATCCCGCCCACCGACCACAAGTTTGCGGCCCTGCACGGCGCCGTGTGGTCGGGCGGCTCGTTTGTCTATGTGCCCAAGGGCACCAAGCTCGACTTCCCGCTGCAGAGCTACTTCCGCCTTAACGCCAAGGGCGCCGGCCAGTTTGAGCACACGCTCATCATCGTCGAGGACGACGCCGACCTGCACTTTATCGAGGGTTGCTCCGCGCCCAAGTACAACGTAGCCAACCTCCACGCCGGCGCCGTCGAGCTCTTTGTGGGCAAGCGTGCGCACCTGCGCTACTCGACCATCGAGAACTGGTCCAAGAACATGTACAACCTCAACACCAAGCGTGCGCGCGTGGACGAGGACGGCGACATCGAGTGGATCAGCGGCTCCTTCGGTAGCCACGTGGGCTACCTCTACCCCATGAGCGTGCTCAACGGCCGTCGCGCCCGCTCGAGCTTTACCGGCATCACCTTTGCCGGCGCCGGGCAGAACCTCGACACCGGCTGCAAGGTCGTGCTCAACGCGCCCGAGACCTCGGCAACCGTCGAGACCAAGGGCATCTCCAAGAGCGGCGGCATCCAGACGTTCCGCAGCTCTATCGTTGCCACGCCCAAGGCCGAGGGCTCCAAGGCAACCGTGAGCTGCCAGTCACTGATGCTCGACGACCAGAGCCGCTCCGACACCATCCCGGCCATGGACATCCGCGCCAAGAACGTCGACATCGGCCACGAGGCCACCATCGGACGTATCGGCGACGACAAGGTGTTCTACCTGATGAGCCGCGGTATCCCGGAGGAAGAGGCTCGCACCATGATCGTCAACGGCTTTGCAACCCGGTCTCCAAGGAGCTACCGCTTGAGTACGCCGTCGAGATGAACAACCTGATCAAGCTCGAGATGGAAGGAGCGATCGGATAATGGAACAGACCACTAACACCGCTGCTACCACCCTTGAGCAGGTCAATGCGATGCCGGCTGCCACTTGGGGTTGGCTCAAGATGAACCAGACCAAGCTCGAGCTCTCTGACGAGCTTGCCGCCGCTCCCACCGAGGCCGTTGAGGTCGAGGGCTTGGACGAGCAGTTTACTGGCGTGGCAGCGCGTCGAAGCCGCCATGGAAGCCATGGCCGAGCGCTTCCCCCGAGCGCCGCGCCTCCGCCCCCGGCGATG
>ENA-OQEB01000382-OQEB01000382.1-human-gut-metagenome-genome-assembly--contig:-NODE-382-length-18848-cov-5.616260_pt1 | contig 18848 bp, 22 predicted proteins | sample MGYA00242787_ERZ504619 | MGnify/ENA primary metagenome ERZ504619 (study PRJEB26092, sample SAMD00036317) | human gut metagenome | host: Homo sapiens | study: EMG produced TPA metagenomics assembly of... | reverse complement strand
CCGACTGGATGTTTCGCCCCGCTGAAAGGCTTGCTTTCCGGGTAAATTCCCCCAGTCACTGGAGGAATCAAGATGCTGAAGCGTGCGCCAGCGGGAAGCTTCCTCCACCGACTGGATGTTTCGCCCGCTGAAAGGCCCACTTCCGGGAAGATCCCTCCACCGACTGGATGTTTTCGGACTCTGGGATGCTTACAAACGGGAAGATTCCTCCACTGACTGGAGGAATCAGGACGCTGGAGAACCTTGCCGATAGTACGGATGCGGAGTACGAGGAGGATAGGCCCGAGAAACAGTTTCTACGCAAACTGCAGTGGATGTGGGAGTAGACATGCGAGCATCAGAAAACAAAAAAACCTTGGAACCGGAGTTCCAAGGTTTTGTCTGTGCCCCCTCAGGGATTCGAACCCTGGACACGCTGATTAAGAGTCAGCTGCTCTAACCAACTGAGCTAAAGGGGCGTTGGTTTTGCGAGGTTTTGTTCTCGCTGAGCACGAGAAGTAAATATACTCAGAATCGAGAAGAACGCAACTCTCGGCGTGTCGCGATTGTAGAACCGCTATTTTTCAACGATTTCAGCATATTGCATAAATTACAGAAAAATGCGATCCAGCCATCATGTTCCCTATCTAAACAGCACAGCCAAGGCAGGAAATCACAATTTCTTCACAACTGTCGTTCCGCGTAATCCAATCGCCCCAAACACTTCCGCCAATTCATTTCGCTAATTTATTTGCACGGCCATGCAATCATTCTCCCCGAATCCATTGTCCGAACACCATGCACGCGCATCAGCCACCGAACCGAACTCCTCCCCGGAAAGAAGCACGTAATAATCGGCCTCATGCCCATACCGCGTGTAGTAGCTGTAGTCCGCGGCCCACGCCAACACCGCCTTCGGCCATGAAGCGCGCAATGTAAGATACTGCGCGTAAATATCGCGGTATTGCTGGGTTTTGCCGTCGACTTCCATACCGTATTTACGACTGAACAGCTGCGTTGTCGGAATGTCGTACAGTCCGGAAACCGCCGACCGGTCATGAGACAGCTGCCAGCTCAACGCCAGCTGCGCATAGCGTTCCGCATCGGAGTCGGCAATGTTCGCACCACCCCTTGCGTCTCCCACACTCGCAACCGCATTACCGTTCGGCGTCGCACCCTTCTGCACCACCATGCTGGTCGACTTGGTTTCGATCTGGTCGGACGCACGCCAGTACTGCCCTATCGCGTACGCCAGCTCGAGCGTCGCTTTGCCGCTTGTGAACTGCATCGGATCGGATGCGAAGTCGTACACCGCGGACGCGATCACCTCATTGCTGGAATCCTTGATGGAGATTGTGACGTCTTCGCCTTTCCACGCGGTGTCACCGCAGGCGTGTGCAGAGAACGCGACGGTCGCAATCATCGTGGTTCCGTTTTTCTCGACACTCTCCAAGCCCGCGTCGGGCGTTGTCGCGCAATCCTTGGTTTGCTTGGCCGCATCGTTCTGCTTGGTTTTGTTGGATTGCTCATCCGCGTTTTGCGCCGTCGAAGAACCGTTTTGCGCCGAATCGTCACCGCTATTACGATTGGTTGATTTCCATACAACAAATCCCGCGATTAACGCTATCACCGCAATAATTACAATAATTGCGATGATGATTGGCTTCTTGCGGTTCTTGCAATCATTGGCTTGCGGATCAGATTGCGTTCCGGACTGCATGTCTAGCTGCAGGCTTGATGGCGCGGGCATGGGAACCGGAGGATATGCGCCGTTGCCGGCGAAACATCGATTTGAGTGGTCTCAGCCGGCTGAGCACCTTGTGTCCCCAACGGAAAACCGCAGGAACCACAGAATCGCATATCTGCGGTGACGGAGACGCCGCACTGCGGACACACGGAAGGAATTCCCGCAGCCGCATGGCCATCCTGCAATTGCGCGGCGCCGCACTGAGGGCAAAACCGTCCATCTCCGTTCCACTGAAATCCACAGCGAGCGCACTGGCCGGTATACTGCTGATTCCGCTGCTATTGCCTGCCGTACCGTTCGTACTGTTTTCCATATCTTCGTTCGGTGGTGTCACGGCTTCGGTTTCCGGGCAATCCTCCTACACGCTTTCCCTGTTCAATGTCGCCAGCGTCACCCAATACGCTTGGGCACTGTGGATTTGCTTTGTGCTTTTCATCATTGCAACGATTTACATTGCGCTTCGTGAGACGGCCCGCAACATGTATGACCCGTATTATGCGAAGTGGGAGAACACATGGAAGCTCCTGTCGCCGTGATGGTGTTCTGGCTTGTCGCGGAATTCCTGTGCACGAATTTCCTTGCCGGATACAGCTCGAATACGGTTTCGACGATGGTGCCAATGTGGTATTTCATTGTCGCCGGCGTCTGGGCTTTCCTCGTTGAAGTGATTGCGATGACGTTTGGTCCGACGTTGGTTGCGTCGACGCCGGGATTGTGGAAGATTCTTGTTGGCGGTACCGTACAGCAGACTCCGCAGAACGTCGTCGATTACGTCAAGGCTTGCGATCCGCATTTCGGCCAACCGAAGGCAGCCAGGACCGCAGCTTCCGCGCAGACCACGCAGACCGCGCAATACAACGCGCAGTACGCCAATCCGTCCGCGCCAGCAACGTCACCAGCCGCACAGACCGCTCCTACGCAAGCGATGCCCGCTGTTCCAATGCCAACCGCGCCAATCCCAGCGCCAGCCGCTTCGGTTCCACCAGTGCCGCAGTCAACGGCTTCGGTTCCTCCCATGCCACAATCTCCGGCCGACATTCCGATGCCAGCCGTTCCACAGGGTGAAGGAAAGCCACTCGACCCAAAAACTAAGAAGACGATCCTGATCGGCTGCATCGTCGCCGGTGCACTGATCGTATTGGGCATTGTCTATGGTGTGCTCAATTCGACCGTCTTCAGCGCGAAATCCATGGCGGAAAGCTATGTGTCGGCAATCGCCAGCGGCGATTACGACAAGGCTAACGACATTGCCGATCCTCAAGTGGGTAAAAACCAACGCAAGCTGCTTTCCAACAGCGTCGCCAAGACCGATAACGCGACCATTTCGAATGCGCATGTCAATGGCGTGAAATCCGGCAATGGCACAACCACCGCATCAATCAGCTACTCGTTGAACGGCGAAACCGTCGATGAGGAACTCACGATGCACAAATCCGGCAACAAATTCCTGATTTTCCCGAACTGGCAAATCACCACGCCACTGATCAAGTCCATCAATGTTTCCGTGCCAAGCAGTGTGGAATCGTTGACGGTCAACAAGGTTGCGGTCACAGCCAAAAACGCGGAGAAGACGGATTCCGGCGAATGGCAGTTGCGCGTATACCCGGGCACGTACAACATTTCCGTTACGAGCACGGATTATATCGTCAGCGAAACGGTGGTATTCCGCACGAACGAAGACAGTGATTCGCCGACCACGCTGAAGGTGACGACCACCAGCAAGTTCAAGAATGCATTAAGCACCGCTGTGAACAACGCGCTCGACAAGTGCGCGGAATCCACCGACTATGCGCCGGAAAACTGCCCGTTCGGCTTCCGCGTATGGGATGAGGATAATTACCGTAATTTCGCGTGGTCGATCAGCATCTATCCGAAAATCGACGAAGTCGACCTTGATTATGGCGCTTTTGATACTAAAACCGGTAAGGCAAAGTGCACATACGAGGTGAAAGACGGCGATTCTTGGGATCCGGATGATGATAGTACGACGTTCAATGCGAGCGGATCGTTCGCTATCAAGGATGGTAAGGTCACGGTCACGCTTGATGACGGTGGCTACAGCTATTAAATAAAGTATGAAAATCCCCCTGCATAGCTGTTTTCAGCTGGTGCAGGGGGATTTTCCATGCTTAAGCTCAGACGTATCTCAGTCTGAAGTCATTCGCCGTAACCGCAATGAATGCAGCCATAGCGAATGGGGCCGAATCACTCAGCGACAACCTTCACGGTGAAGGAAGCGGAGATTTCCGGGTGCAGAGCGACGGTTGCAGCGAACTCGCCGGTGGTCTTGATCGGATCCACGGTGATGTTCTTCGGGTTGACGGCAGCTTGGAAGACAGCGCGATGGCGATCTTGTCGGCGGAGATGCCACCGAACAGCTTGCCGGACTCGGAGACCTTGGCGGCGATTTCGACGACGGAACCCTCGATGAGTTCCTTGGCGGCAACAGCCTCTTCGCGGGTGGCAACGGCCTTGGCCAGACGAGCGCGCTTCATGGCCTCGATCTGGGCGGCAGCGTTCTTGGACCATGCGAAGCCCAGACCCTGCGGAATCAGGTAGTTGCGAGCGTAGCCGGCCTTGACGGACACGACGTCGCCGGGTGACCCAGGTGATTGACGGACTTGGTGAGAATAACCTTAGTTTCAGCCATTTTTCAAACCTCTCTAAGATCAGCGACCGGAAGTGGCGTACGGCAGCAGAGCCATCTCGCGGGCGTTCTTGATAGCCTTGGCGAGCTCGCGCTGTTCCTGCACGGAAACACCGGTGATACGACGGGAACGAATCTTGCCGCGATCGGAGATGAACTTGCGCAGCAGGGCAACGTCCTTGTAATCGATCTCGGTGACCTTAGCGGCCTTCAGTGGATTCGGCTTCTTCTTAAACGGCTTGACCGGCGGCTGCGGCCTCTTGCGTGACATCTTGATGTTCTCCTTAAAATCTGGAAATTGCTTTTCTTTTAAGCTGCGATCCGGGTCGGATCAGAATTCCGGTTCGTCGCTGCTTCCACCAAATTCGGAGGAGCCAAAGGAACCGAACGATGAGGAACCGGAATTATCCGAATTGCCCCACGGATCCGATGCCGGAGCAGGCTGCACGGCGGGCGCGGCATTGGCTGGAGCGGCAGCCCCGCCTGATAGCCAGCGCCACCGGAATACCCGGCACCGCCTGATATCCACCGGCATTGCCGGCGAAGCACCGTTGTTGAACCCGCCGTTGCCGCCAGCGAAAGCATTGCCGCCACGATTGCCGGCAAAATTACCACCGTTGGCACTGGAGGTTCGGGTGACCTGGGCGGTCGCATAGCGCAGGGACGGACCGATCTCATCGACCTGAAGCTCAATAACCGTGCGCTGGGAACCATCGTTCGCCTGATAGGAACGCTGCTGCAAACGACCCTGCGCGATCACACGCATGCCCTTGCTCAGGCTCTGCGCGCAATGTTCGGCCATGTCACGCCACGCGGAGCAGCGCATGAACAAAGCCTGACCATCTTCAAACTGGCCCGTATTACGGTTCCAGGTGCGCGGAGTGGAGGCAATCGTGAAACTGGCCACGGACGAGCCGTTGCCAACCGTACGGATTTCGGGATCAGCCGTGAGGTACCCACCACAGTGATAATCGTTTCGCCTGCCATCGTTACCTACTTACTTTGCAGCTTATTGTTGTGCAGCTTGAAAAGCTTGGAATTACTTACTTGCGAAGAATCTTCGTACGGATGACGGATTCGTTCAGGTTCAGCAGACGATCGAGTTCGTCGCTGGTGGCCGGCTCAGCGGAGTAGTTGACCACAACGTAATTGCCTTCGGTCTTGCCAGCGATCTCGTAGGCAAGCTTGCGACGGCCCCAGATGTCGATGTTCTCGACAGCACCGCCTTCCTTGGTGACAGTTTCCAGATACTGCTCGGTCAACTTCTTCAGACCGCGCTCATCCAGCTCAGGATCGGCAATGAACATCAGTTCGTACTTATGCGCAGACATCACCCACCTCCTTCGGACTATCGGCCATGGACCTTCCATGGCAGGAGTGTGTATGCGTACTGCCTTCACGCATCTATATATGAAAGGTATAAAGATACAGTTCAGACAACCTGTTCAGCATAGCCCTTCTGCTGGACGAGCGGCAATTGCGCACGTTCTGTGGTGCAGGCGCGTCATGGGCACCCGCATTGTTATATTGAATACGGCTATTTTTGTACGGTTGGTACCGTATTTACGCGACTCTAGATTTGTGGAAGGCGAAGCATGTCGGCGATTCTCGAAGGCACCCCGGATAAGAAATTGGCTTTGGTGACGGGTCGTGCGTACCCTGAGCAGGCCCATGAAACCGCGAAATACCTGGGAATCGACGTACTTGAGACCACGGCTTACGATTTCGCCAACGGCGAGATGTATGTGCGTTACACCGAGCCGGTGCGTGGCGCCGATGCGTTCGTGATGCAGGCGCACACCGAGCCGATCAACAAGTGGATTATGGAGCAGCTCATTATGGTTGACGCCATGAAGCGCGCTTCTGCCCGTTCCATTACCGTGGTCGCGCCGTTCCTTGCTATTCGCGCCAGGATAAGAAGCATCAGGCCGCGAGCCCATCACCGCCCGACTGATTTTCGACCTGTTCCGCGCAGCCGGCGCCGACCGTATTATGACGGTCGATCTGCATGCCGCCCAAGAGCAGGGTTTCTTCGATGGACCGGTCGACCATCTCACCGCCACTCCGGTGCTGCTTGACTACGTGCGCAACAACATGCCGCTTGAGAACACCACCATCGTGTCTCCGGATGCCGGCCGCATCAAGGTTTCCGAACAGTGGGCCGCGAAGCTGGGCAATCTGCCGCTCGCGTTCATTCACAAGACCCGTGACACCACCCGCCCGAACCATGCCGAAGCGCATGGCATTATCGGCGAGGTCGAAGGTCGCGACTGCGTGGTGGTCGACGACATGATCGACACCGCGGGCACCATCTGCGAGGCCGTGCGCACACTGAACAACGCTGGTGCGAAGTCCGTGACGCTGGTTGCCACGCATGGCCTGCTGTCCGGCCCGGCCGTGGAACGCCTGAGGAATTGCGGTGCCAAGGAAATCGTGCTCACCGACACCGTACCCGTTCCGGAAGAGAAGCGCTTGCCGAACATGACCGTGCTGTCCGTGGCTCCGCTGTTGGCCGCCGGCATCCGTTCCGTGTTCGAATCCGGATCCGTTTCCACGCTGCTCAACGGTCTGCCCGAAGACATGCGTCCCCGCAATATCTACGCCTGATTCGCGCAATCTTTTCAACGTAACAAAAACTCGCCCCCATCCGGTCGGCGAGTTTTTTTAATGTCAGATCTTCCCAAAACGGGTGCGCATCCTACGTCGGTAGGATGCGGCACCCCGCGTATCAAGAGAGAAAAGAGAAATCTGGCTAGCGTCCGATAGGCATCCTCGCTTCCGCTATTTGGCGAATGCTTCGCGGATTTGCGCGGCATTGCGTAGGAGGCCTGCGCACCATACCCTGTGGCGGCGTATGCCGAAACATACGAGGCAAGCTCGGCCGCTTCGGAAAGCGCCATGCCCGAGGCAAGACCGGCCAGCACCGTGCCCATGAAGGAGTCGCCGCAGCCGGTGGTGTCCACCGCGTTCACATGCACGGGGGCAATGCGCTGGATCGGCGTTGCCGAAGTGGAATCCAATACCACGGAACCATCGCCGCCGAGCGTCACGATCGCCTGTTCGAAACCGAATCCACGCATTGCTTCCAGCGCATGATTCCAATCGAAACCGTCCCAATCGTCGTTTTCCGGCTCGTCAATGCCGAGCAGCTGCACCATCTCATGCTCGTTGACGAGCAGAATATCGGATGCTTCCACCAGTCGGACGGCAGCGACGGGGTGAACGGCGAATCGTTGAGCAGCACTTTCACGCCCGCTTCATGGCACATGCGCGCAGCGGCCGTCACCGTTTCGATCGGGCTTTCCAAGCACAGGCCAAGTACGGAAGACCGTGCCAGCGCATCGCGCACGGATTCCACATAATCCACGGTGATCTGCGCGTTGGATCCCGGCGAGTACACGATGGTGTTTTCGCCGGTTGCGTCCACGGTAATCACGGTTGTGCCGGATGGTCCGAGCACGCGGCGAACATGCGTGGTGTTCACGCCCGCCTCGCCCAGAGCGCCGAGTAGGAAGTCGGCGTTGGAATCGGAGCCGACCGCACCGAACATCTGCACGGTTGCGCCGATGCGCGCTGCGGCGGCCGCCTGGTTGCCGGATTTTCCGCCCGGCAGCAGCTGCAGCGGACCGCCGGTGATGGTCTCCCCCGGCCCTGGCAGACGCTGTGCGGTGACGGTGTAGTCCGCGTTCATCGAGCCGATTACGGACACTGTGCCGTGGATGCGGTCCAATGCGGAGAGAACTTCAGTCGCGCTCATCTTTACCTTCCTTACATCAAAAGAAGACTTATGAAAATGGAGATTTGCGAAATAGTGTTGTTCAGTAATCGCAATTATCGCAAATCCCCATTTTTACTATATTGAGGATGTAATGTGCGATTACTTTGCCGATTCCTCGGTTTCCAGCGCATGGTTGCCTTCGTAGATCTTCTTCTTGAAGACGAAGAACACGATCAGGCCAAGCAGTGCGGTACCGGCGGCGACCAGCAGCAGGTTGGCATAGTTGGCGGCAGTGCCGGTTGCGCCGGTAATGGAGCCGCCTGCGAGGCGTTGGAGCCGAGCAGGCTGCCGATGATGCGATGCCGATGGACGGGGAAACGTTCATGGCCAGATCGTTCATGCCGACGCCACGGCCGGATTCGTCCTTTTCAATGGTGCCCAGCACGGTGGAGACCACCGGGGAGTACATGAGGCCGCAGCTGCGTAGAACACACATGCGCACAGGTCAGCACCACGAAACCGGAGTTCACGCAGAATGCCGCACCGGTCCAGCCGAGGAACATGAGGGTGCCTGCGGTCACGATGCCGGCCTTGATTCCGATCTTGCGGATGATCATGCCGGAGCAGGTGCCCACCACGGCGGCGACCACGAAGGCCCACACAATGTGCAGGGAGACCTGGGTGGTGGTCATGCCGTAGATGTTGGTGCCGATGGCGTTGAAGATCGGGCTCAGTGCGTAGTTCACGAAGTAGAACACGAGAATCAGGCAGATGGCGCGCAGCCAGCGGGGTGTTCTTGAAGAACGCCGGGGTGATGAACGGGTTGGAGGCCTTGTTGATGTAGAAGCGAATGCCACGAACAGCAGCAGGGAGACCACGAGCATCCACCATGCCATGTACGAGAAGAACAGGGTGAGGAATGCGGTGGCGAAGCCGAAGATCACGAAGCCGAATGCGTCAACCTTCTGGCCGTTGCCGCTCTTGGACGGCAGGGTCTTGAGCAGGATCGGCAGGAACAGGATGGTGACGGACGGGATCAGGAACAGGAACTGCCATGCGATGGAGCTGAGCATGCCGGCTGCGAACACGCCGATGGATGCGGAAAGCTGGTATGCGGCGGTGAACAGACCGAAGAAGATGACCTTCAAATCGTTACGCAGGTACTTGGTGGCCACCACCAGGAAGGCGGAACCTGCACCTGTTCGCCTGCGGTCTGCAGCACGCGTGCGATGATCACGGTCCACAGGTTTGCGGCGAAGAAGTAGTTTGCCACGAAACCGAAGATGGAGCCGACGAACAGCGTCACGAGACCGACGGTCACAAGCTTACGCAGGGAGACGAAATCGCCCAGGGAACCGTAGATGAAGCACACGATGCCGAGCACGATGCTCGGAAATGCGGTGATCAGGGACGCCTGGTTCGGTGCGCCGACGTCGGCGCCGACCTGCTGGAACACCAGGTTGAAGCCCTGCAGGCACAGGGTGCCGAGCACGAAGGTGATCAGCAGCGGGATCAGGGCGCGGATGGCCATCTTGTTGCTGGTCACCGGATCATCGAACGGATCGGCGGATGCGGTGCCGGTCACGGCGGTTGTGTTGTTAGACATAATAAAAATCCTTGATTCTCTCGAATTGCGCGATATGCGATACGCGATTGCTTGGCCGGTTACGCTTATTCAGCCTTGGCTGCGAGGCCGGAGATGCGGGTCATGAATTCGTTCAGGAAGCGCGGCACGTCGACGCCGACGGCAACCTTCATGGTCTTGGCCGGGTCATTCAGGCGGGTTTCGTCGCCGATGGTGCGTCCGCGGGTCGGGCCTTCCACGTCGACCTTCATATTGATGTCGAGGGTGGTGACGAGGGTCGGGTCCACTGCCACGCCAACGGCGAGCGGATCGTGCAGGCCGCAGCCGCCCAGATGCGGGGACGTGGTTTCGTAAGCCTTGATGTAGAAGTCGGTCATGTCGGCCAGGAACTTGCCGGCCTTGGTGCCGAGGTCGCGCCACTGCTGGGTTTCCTTGTAGGTGAGCAGGGTCTGCAGGGTCACGTCGAGACCGATCATGGTGGTCGGCGCCCCGGAACGGAACAGGTAGTCGGCGGCTTCCGGATCCTGCGAAATGTTGCTTCCATGCAGGCGTTGCAGTTGCCGGGTACGGTCAGTGCGCCGCCCATGAGCACGATTTGGCCGATTTCATCCTTGATTTCCGGTGCTTTCTTCAGTGCGGCTTCGATGTTGGTCATCGGGCCGGTCGGCACGTAGACGAGATCCTTGCATAGGTCTTCACTGCGTCGATGATGAAGTCTACCGCGGATTCGGTTTCGACGGAACGGCTGGAATCGGGGATTTCCACATCGCCGATGCCGTTGTCGCCGTGGATGAACGCGGAGATCGGCAGTACTTCGAAGTGATCGGTGGTGCTGGAGTGCGGCAAACCCTGATACACCTTGACTTCCGGGTGGCCGAGCAGGTCGGTCACGGCCAGTGCGTTGCGCACACCCTGCTCGACGAGCACGTTGCCGTAGGTGCCGGTGATGCCGATCAGTTCAATCTCCGGGCTTCCCAGAGCATACGAAATGGCAAGCGCGTCATCAACGCCGGTATCAAGATCAAGAATCATCTTTTTCATGTGTGTGCCTTTCCTCTTTGACGGCCTGACGACGGTCCGCCACCATACGGGTGCGTCGTCAGTTATACATCGAGCGCATTCTCGATTGTGTTGTGTTGACAAGATTTATGATAAAGCGTTTTATCAAGAACGCAAATTCTTCACCTATACACGGCGTGTTGCCTGTATTCCCAACGATTACAACATATTGGAGATGCTTACGTCACCACATACCGAGATTGATCTGCACCACCCGTTTTGCACCAGTCTGCAGCATCTAAAAATGGCGGTTTACGCGCAGGCCGCCTGCACCAGTTTCGGCGTAAGCACTTCAACCTGCGGATCGGAAAGCCACGGACGGGCATCCCCTGATTCCGTACCGGACTTGGCACGAACCGCAACATCAATCCGCTTACGCAACATACCCCAACAAGCGGCGGCCAAATCAGTCACGCTCTGCTCAACGGTGGTCATACGCCAACCAAGACCGAATCGTTTGAGAATATTGTCGTAACCAATCACCTGCATATCCTCAGTAACATGCAACCCACGCTCCGCCATACGCTGACGGAAGCCAAGCGCCATCACATCGTTGCAGCAGAACACGGCCGTCGCCCCGCCATCGATGATCTGATTCGCGGCACGATAGCCGCTATCGAAACGGTAATCACCCTCAACACACAGCGAAGAATCAAAATGCTTCCCCGACTGCTCGATGGCATCCACAAAACCACGACGACGCTCCGCGGCACTCGACTCCGCAATATCGCCGGTGACAATGCCAATACGAGTATGACCACCTTCCAACAGATACTGGGCAGCCAAACGACCACCAAGATAGTTGTCAAAACCGACGGCATCGCACCAGCCGCACTGCGTCAAACGGTCGATCAGCACCACCGGGCACGACACAAGCGCCACATCCTCACACAGCTGCTCAACAGCACTCCCAACACACGACTCACGCGCCGGGATCAACATCACCCCATCCACCCACGGGCAGGAAGACGCTGCAACAACTCATGCTCCGCAGCACGCGAATCATCGGAATTGGCCACAATCAGCGAATACCCCTGCGCGGCGCACTCATCCTCCACACACTTGGCAAGCGCCGCGAAAAACAAATTCTCAATATCAGGCACGATCAGCGCAACCAGCTGGGACTGCTTGGTCACCAAGCTACGCGCGCTCTGATTCGGCACATAATTCAGCTTCTTCGCCGCGTCGGCAATGGCCTTACGCTTCTCCTCAGACACGCGAGCCGGCCGATTATTCAACACCAGCGAAACCGTCGTCACAGACACCCCCGCGGCAGCGGCCACATCCTTCAACGTCGCACGATACGCCATTCAAACCCCTTAAAACGTTTCTCCTTCCAGCATAAATGCCACGCACTCCTGACGCGCCCAGCACCCCCATCCACAAACAAATTCCTTTCATAGCAAAATAATCCACATTATTTCCAGTGGTAAATCGTTTCTCGGAAGTGTTTTTTGTATACTCGCAACGTTTTGCCCGAAATGAGAACCGCACAAGAAGAAAGGAACCAGCAATGCAGCCAACCACGCAGAAAAACAATGCGAGACAGCGCAAGACCATCGCCATCGTCGCCGTGATAGCAGTGGTTGCCATCGCGCTCGCAGCCGTTGCCATCATCGCAGTCGCCAATAAGCGCGAAATGACGCAAGCCGCCAGCGACACCTGCACGTTGAACGCGAAGGCGCTCGCCACGCATCAGCAAAACTTCGAAGAGGCTCAGAAAGAAGCCGAAGATGCGGCAAAACTCACCGTGGACGACGTGGCCGACGGCACCACGCTGGAAACCCTGAAGGATGCGATCACGCTGGCCGAAGCCGTGGAAAATGCGCCAACATGCCCCGCGAACGGCAATGCCAGCGACTTCACCAAGGCGACAGACGATATTCGCACGTACGCCGACAACCTGCGCAACATCACCAACGAACTCGACGCGGCCGCCAAGTCGGTGATCGCCAGCCAGGAACTCAAACTCGAGTCCGCCAAGTAAGCCGTCCGAGCCAGACGAGCCGACAGGGCGCCGCCCCTAGCTCCGCCACCCCTGCGTTCAACGGGGCCAAGTTGCGTTTTCAAACAACTTTGACCTCGTTAAAGATGACTTTCGCAACGTTTTCACAACCCGATAACCGCCCATACCGCAAATCGATACCCCCTTCCACAAAAACCCGAAAGAGCTTATTAACGGGGGTCAAAGTTGCGTTTTGGACGACTTCACCCCTGTACAAGCGCTTTCGCACCGTATCTGGCTTATATATGGCAGATTCGACAGTCCGACCGGAGGCATTTCCTGACGAAATCGGCTACTTGCAACACGTTATTTCCCAATCGCCACTTACCGAACCAATTGCCAGGCTGCGCCGCATCCACCATGACGCACCGTCACAAACGTTCCCATCCGACGCGCTTTACTGGCCTTGGGCGCGGTAGCGGGCTTCGGTGGCGGCTTTGGCGGGCTCCCACCAGGCGCGGTTGTCCGTATACCAAGCGATGGTCGCTTGCAAACCGGCTTCGAAATCAGTGTGCACGGGCCGCCAGCCGAGTTCGGTACGCAGCTTATTGGAATCGATCGCGTAACGTCGATCATGCCCGGGACGGTCACGCACCCAGTCGAACGCATCTTCGGCACATCCCATAAGCCGCAGGATCATGCGCATCACGGCGATGTTACTCATTTCACCATCCGCGCCGATCAGGTATGTTTCGCCGATCCGCCCGCGTGTAAGAATCTTCCACACCGCAGAAGAGTGGTCTTCCGTATGGATCCAGTCGCGCACGTTCTCGCCTGTGCCATATAGTTTCGGACGCACGCCCTCCATGATGGAAGTGATCTGGCGTGGAATGAATTTTTCCACATGCTGGTACGGCCCGTAATTGTTGGAACAGTTGGAAATCGTGGCGCGAAGCCCGTACGTGCGAACCCAGGCACGCACCAGCTGGTCGGATGCCGCTTTTGACGCGCTGTACGGGCTTGACGGCTTGTACGGCGTGCTTTCGGTGAATTTACATGGATCGTCGAGCGCAAGGTCGCCGTACACTTCGTCGGTGCTGATGTGATGGAATCGCACGTCATGCTTGCGCGCCGCCTCAAGCAGGTGGAACGTACCCTCCACATTCGTTGTGATGAAGGGTTCAGGATTGGCGATGGAGTTGTCGTTATGCGATTCGGCCGCGAAATGCACGATCGCGTCATGACCAGGCACGATACGTTCCAGTAGTGCAGCATCGCAAATGTCACCTTGCACGAGTTCGACTTGCGATTGCTGAAGACCGGCGATATTCTGCGGATTTCCGGCATACGTCAGCTTGTCGAGCACGGTTATGTGCACATCAGGATGGTTATGTGCCACATAGCGCACGAAATTGGCTCCGATAAACCCACATCCGCCAGTCACGATGATGTTACGCGGCTTGAAAATCTCACTACTCACCATTTCAGGGTACTGGCAGGGTTGCATAGTTCATGGAGCGATTCCACAAACTGGCTTATATATGGCAGATTCGGCAGCCCAACCGGTGGTATCTCAGTTACCCTTGATTTGGTGTATAAATAGCACTTCGCTTACCCTTGATTTGGTGTATAGTTGAGCATGTTATTACCCTTGATTTGGTGTATTTACGGCGGTGAGACATGGAGACTTTCGAACGAAAAGCATACGAAGAACTGGCTTCTTGGAAGGAATCCTCCCAAGGAAGCACGGCCCTGCTCATCGAGGGCGCGCGACGCGTCGGGAAAAGCACCATCGCGGAGGAATTCGGACGACGGAACTATGCGTCGTATATGCTCGTCGACTTCTCGAAAGCCCCCGATGACGTGCTGGACTACTTCGTCGACCTGCGCAACGACCTCGACGCGTTCTTCATGTACCTGTCATCCTTCTACGGAGTGGAACTGCACAGGAGGGATAGCCTCATCATTTTCGACGAGGTGCAGCTGTACCCGAAGGCCCGCGAGGCCATCAAGCAGCTGGTGGCTGACGGGCGTTACGACTACATCGAGACGGGGTCGCTTGTCTCCATCCGCGAAAACGTCAAGGACATCCTCATTCCATCAGAGGAGGAGTCGATCCGCCTGAATCCCATGGATTTCGATGAATTCCTCTGGGCTTTGGGAGAAAAGCCACTGTCCACGCTCATCGCGGACTCGTTCAAGAAGCGCAGGCCGCTCCCCGATTCGCTGCACAGGAAAGCCATGCGGCTATTCCGTGAATACATGCTGGTCGGAGGCATGCCCCAGGCTGTGTCGAAGTACGTCGAGACCCATGATTTCAGCAAAGTCGACAACGTCAAACGGAACATCCTCCGACTGTACAGGCAAGACATCTCCAACCATGGCGGCAGCGACCGGATACGCATCACGCGCATCTTCGACAACCTGGTGGGCCAGCTTTCCAAGAAAGAGAAGAAGTTCAACATCACATCGCTGGGAAAGGAAGCGAAGACCCGCGATTACGAGGACGCCTTCTTCTGGCTTTCCGACGCGTTCATCACCAACGACTGTTTCAATTCCACTGATCCGAGCGTGGGGCTAAGCATTAGCGAGGACCATTCGACGGTCAAATGCTACGCCGCCGACACCGGACTTCTCACCACTCTCGCCCTAGCCGACTCGGAACAGACCGGAAGCAACCTATACCGGGACATCCTCCTGGAACACATCGAAATCAACGAGGGCATGCTCGCGGAGAACGTCGTCGCACAGCTTCTCCGGGCCAACGGGCACCGGCTGTTCTTCTATTCGCGCAGCGATCGCGACGACCCGTCGAACCGCATGGAGATCGACTTCCTCATCGTCGAACCGTACGAGAACGCGGCAATGAAGTACAGGGTCAGTCCCATCGAAGTCAAGTCATCGAAACACTACCGCACGGTCTCGTTGGACAAGTTCAAGACGAAATTCGACAAGAAGGTCGGCACCAGATACGTGCTGCATCCGAAACCGCTGGTCGTGGAAAATGACGTGGTCAAGCTGCCGATCTACATGGCGGGACTGCTGTAGAAGGCTTCACGCAGACAGCGCTTTTTGGTGCACTACCAGCGAATGACGCCCAACACTTGCGCGCACATATGTTGTCCACCTTGAACATCAGATCTGTTTGCCGCTTGCTGCCCATCACCCAGTTAACCGTCCAGCTACCCTTCAGACATCTACTAGACACTCGTTCGTCCACAGCTGAACACTAGAATGTACCCGGTTTAATTGTACAGAGCCCCTAATTATAAGGGGCTATCTTGTTGAAGGATGCGACGATGCCTATTTTTTCGCCTGACCGTCATGCTTGTGCGCCTTCATACGTAAAACTTACTAAGCAGCCGATTACGGGCGGAGCGTATCGCCCTCTTGCGAATGACAAAGACAGCAACGCTTGCGCTCCATCCGCCCTTTCAGGTCACCATGGTTCAAAGCTGTATACGCAGAAATCAGCAATTCACGCCATCTTCGATAACGCAAGCGTTTTCATTCCCAAAGTCGATGCGCCCCATCTGCCAAAAACGACTGACGACAAGTCCATTGACGAAGCCATTAACGAAGCTGCGAACGACAGTACCCATTCAGTTCCCCCGTCTACTGAAATTCAACTCACGCAAGCTAACGAGCATCCTCTGATGCAGGCTATCGAGGTCTGCAAACAATCCGTACACACTACGGCAAAAGCACTCTCCACCGCAGGACATGCAGTTGCAAAAGCTGCCAAAACCACCGGCCACGCCATCCGCACAGCTGCCACAGCAGTAAAGACCGCATGGCAAACTTTCACCAACTTCAAAGCTATTCAACTCATCATCAAATTCTTCAAGAAAGTATATGCACTCTGGAAGAAGCGCATGAGGTTCTCATACGCCTTCTACACCATCGTGTTCTTCCTGCTCACTTCAGCGGAAGTCATTTTCCTTCAATGGGGAATGTATTCCGAGCCCGAATATGAAAAGGGCACTGAAATTGACGAAACGACGAAAGTCCTTCAAAGCGTTGGCGGACAAGTCACCAGATTCATCAGTCAAATGTGGCTTGAGCAGAAAAACGTCTGTCTTGTCAGTTTTATGGGACTGGCTTTAATCTATCTTGCGTTAATTTTTGTAACGAACCGATTCTGGATTGCCACTCTTGTTTTTGGCGTTGCCTTACGGCTTTTGGAGTCGCCAACAGCATCAAAGTCCAGCTGCGAAATGAACCGATCATTCCTGCTGATTTGACATTCATTTCCGGCGGTGACACCGGCAGCATCATGTCATTCGTACCGAAATCCAGCCAAACGTTCGTTAATGGCGCAATTACTTTCGTAATTTGGTTCGCAATTATCATCTTCGCCCTTTTTGCTCTGGACGGCCGCAGACGTTTCATTTATTGCTCATGGAGACATCCCATTGCCAACATCAAAAACATCATTGGCAATGTCTTCCGCATACTCGCAGCAATACTCAGCGTTGTGCTACTGAGCACTTATGTCATAGGTTTAGGCACGCCCGGCTCAGGCACCTACAAATGGCTAAAGATAATGGATATGAACCCCAATTATGGAATGCCATAGGTGACGCTCAAGCCAATAATCCGGCCACCACATTCCTTAGCCTGTCAAAGGTCAAGGCTATGGATAAGCCCGACAATTACAGTCAAAAAACCATGGAATCTCTCGCTAAGAAATATGCGAAAGAGGCGCAAGCATCAACCAGACTCGGCCGAATAAGCTTACGGATAATACCGTCATCATGATTCTGTCCGAAACCTTCTCCGACCCCACTCGAGTTCCGGGTGTTTCCTTCACTCTTGATCCAATACCGAATATTCGCAATGTAAAAAACACGACCACTTCCGGACTTATGTTGTCTCCCGGTTATGGCGGTGGTACAGCGAATATTGAATACCAGGCTTTGACTGGTTTGAATCTTGCGAATTTCAATGATTCTTTGATTGTGCCATATCAGCAATTGGTGCCGAACCAGAATAATCCCTACTCCTTCAACCAGATTTGGATGGAAAAGTACGGGAAGAATGCTTCCACTGCAGTGCATCCGTTCCAGCAAAGCATGTATTTAAGGAACATTAATTACAGGAAGTTCGGCTTCTCATACCTTTACACGCTTGATAGCAAGGTTCCTCTGGAACATACCGGTTGTATCGATCGTTCGCCTTATGTGAGTGACAGCGAAGCGTATCAGAGTATTCTTGACCTGCTCGACAAGCAACAAGATTCGAATTCCTCGCAGTTCCTGCAACTCGTCACCATGCAGAACCATCTGCCCTATGGCGATTACTATGACAATAACGAGTTTTTAGACGCCAATATTTCAGAAGATTTATCTGATGGAGAGCGTTGGAATATCAACACTTACACCAAAGGCATCAACTGGACCGACCAGGAAACCGCGGATTTTCTTAATCAGCTCGACCAAATAGACAAGCCAATCACCGTTATTTTCTACGGAGATCATCTGCCCGGCATCTACGACACGGCAGACATGGATAAGAACAATAAAACCGTTTTACATGAAACGGATTATTTCATTTGGTCAAATTCCGTTTCGACTTCTCATGATACGAAGGTCAATCCCATAACTACCGCATACACGTCATCCAACTATTTCATGCCGCTGGCTGCGGAACACATGAACGCCAAGGTATCGCCGTATCTTGCAATGCTTACGGAATTGCAACAAGAAGTTCCTGCAATGAGTCGTATGATTGGCACCAACGGCGGTATCGGGCAAGGCAAGGCGACGTACTTGGACCATGCTGGCAACAACATCAAAGCCGCAGCTTTGAGCGCTAAGGCAAAGGGACTGCTCAAAGATTACAAACTAGTTCAATATGACCAGACCGTGGGCAAGAATTACCTTGAGGGCTTGGATTTTACACAGGTCCCATAGGAATCGGGAAAAATAAGGCTGCACAGGAAACCTCTGTGCAGCCTTATTTTTATGCGTAGAATCTTACTTCTTGAGGAGTGGTTCTACCTGTTCCTCGTACGCGGTCAGCGCGGTGTCGATCACCTGGTGCATGTCGTAGTACTTGTACGTGCCCAGACGGCCGCCGAACACCGTCTTCGGCTCGGCCTTCGCGAGCTCCTCGTACCTCGCGTACAGCGCCTTGTCGGCCTCCGTGTTGATCGGATAGTACGGC
>ENA-OQEB01000381-OQEB01000381.1-human-gut-metagenome-genome-assembly--contig:-NODE-381-length-18904-cov-1.995793_pt1 | contig 18904 bp, 27 predicted proteins | sample MGYA00242787_ERZ504619 | MGnify/ENA primary metagenome ERZ504619 (study PRJEB26092, sample SAMD00036317) | human gut metagenome | host: Homo sapiens | study: EMG produced TPA metagenomics assembly of... | reverse complement strand
CTTGTTTTATGGGCTTGTAATACTCAACCTCGGAATTTACGCTATTGTCTGGCAGCAGATAATAAAAAAAATACCGCTGAACACAGCTTATTCCAACAAGGCTATAACTGTCGTTTGGGGTATTTTATGGGGCTATTTGTTCTTCCAGGAGCAAATTAAATGGAATATGATAGTCGGTGCGCTTATCGTAATTGCCGGCGTGATTGTGGTGGTGATGGCTGATGAAAAATAAGCTTCTTTTCTCTCTGATTTTCATTTTCGGAGTATTGATTTCCTCGCTCTCACAAATTATGCTTAAAAAGAGCGCAATGATACAGTATGAAAGCAAAATCAAGGAATATCTCAACCCTAAGGTTATCTTTGCTTATATGATTTTCTTCGGTGCTACCTTCTGTTCGATTTTCGCATACAAGGTAATTCCGCTTTCATACGGTCCGATTTTCGAGTCGGCAGGCTATATTTTTGTGGCGTTTTTCAGCTGGCTTTTCCTTAAAGAAAAAATATCAAAGCAAAAAATGATAGGTCTTGTGCTTATAATCTTAGGCATTGTCATTTACGCTTTATAAAAATTTCCTAAACAATAAAAATCCCGTACTCTTAACATTCAACATTAAGAGTACGGGATTTTTGTTATATAACTTATCTATTAAACGATGCCCTGTGCCATCATAGCGTCGGCAACCTTCATAAAGCCTGCAATGTTTGCGCGACAACAAAGTTATCGGGAACATTGTACTTGTCGCAAGCCTCTTTCATATGATAATAAATGTTTACCATAATGCCTTTGAGCTTTGCGTCAACCTCTTCAAAAGTCCATGACGAACGAATTGAGTTCTGACCCATTTCAAGAGCCGATGTTGCAACACCGCCTGCGTTGGAAGCTTTACCGGGGATAAAGAGCACCTTGCTCTCAAGCAAAACGTTGATAGCGTCGTTGTCTGTGGGCATATTCGCACCCTCGCATACCGCATAGCAGCCGTTGTCTACAAGACGCTTAGCCTGAACCTTATTGATTTCATTCTGTGTAGCGCACGGAAGAGCTACGTCGCAGGTTACGTTGTCCCAAACTGAGCCTTCGCCGTAAACTGCTTCGGGATGAGTGTTGACATACTCCTTAATTCTCTTTCTGTCAACCTCTTTGATTTTCTTAACAAGGTCAAGGTCAATGCCGTTTTCGTCAATGATATAGCCGTTAGAGTCAGAGCAGGAAATAACCTTTGCGCCGAGCTGCTGTGCCTTTTCGATTGCGTAAATAGCAACGTTACCCGAGCCTGAAACCGCAACTCTTGCGTCCTTCATATCCTTGCCGTGATCCTTCAAAAGCTCCTCGGTAATATAAACAAGACCGTAGCCTGTTGCCTCTGTTCTTGCAAGCGAGCCGCCGAAGCTCAAGCCCTTACCTGTAAGAACGCCCTCTGAACGGTTTGTAAGCTTTTTGTACTGACCGTAGAGATAGCCGACCTCTCTTGCGCCTGTACCGATGTCGCCTGCGGGTACGTCCTCATCTGCACCGACATATTTGAAAAGCTCGTTCATAAATGCCTGACAGAAACGCATAATTTCCATATCGCTCTTGCCCTTGGGGTCAAAGTCAGAGCCGCCCTTTGCGCCGCCTATCGGAAGTCCGGTAAGGCTGTTTTTGAAAATCTGCTCAAAGCCAAGGAATTTAATAATGCTCAAATTAACGCTCGGATGAAGTCTCAATCCGCCCTTATACGGACCGATTGCCGAGTTAAACTGAACACGATAGCCTCTGTTTACATGAACTGCGCCTTTATCGTCAACCCAAGGGATACGGAACATAATCTGTCTCTCGGGCTCAACCAATCTTTCCAAAAGACCTGCTTTTTCATATACAGGATCTGTGTCAACAACCGGTGCGAGTGCATCAAGGACTTCTGTTGCAGCCTGAATGAACTCGGGTTGGTCGGGATTTTTGATTTTTAAGTCTTCCAATACTTTTTTGTGAGTAAGTCATATGGTGAGCCTCCTGCAAGTTTAAATAAATTTACAGTCAGAATTATAGCAAAACAACCCCTGTCTGTCAACAAAATACGTTAGTTTTTGCATAATCGAAAACGATTTCTTGCAAAATGCACTATTGAAGGTTGTGTGTCGATATATTTTTGTGTATATACACAATATTCCGATAACTGTACATTTTCAATATAAATGTTGATATTTAATTCTTATTCTGCTAAAATAGTAAAAATAACCTAACGGGAGGCAGCTATGCAGGCGGATATTTACGATTTTGACAAAACGGTTGTGCCCTTTGACAGCGGCTCTAAATTTGCGATATTCTGCTTTTTAAGGTATCCGTATCTGATTTTTCTGCTTCCGTTTTATATTGTTTTTGCGTTTGCTTTTTGCGCTTCGCATTATAAAGCTTGATAGGTTCAAAAAGCATATTTTCTGCTTTATCGGATTTATAAAGCTCGACAAGGCGGTAAAAGCCTTTTGGGATAAATATGAAAAGAAAATTTTCCCGTGGTTTTTGCCCGAAAACAGGGAAAGAACTGCGATTGTCATCAGTGCAAGCCCCGATTTTCTGCTTGAGGAAATACAAAAAAGGCTTAGCTTTGAGTATCTTTTGTGCACAAGGCACGACAGAAAAACGGGCGAGCTGCTCTATAAAAACTGCCGAAATGAAGAAAAGGTACGCAGATTTTATGAGTTATTCGGCAAGGATAAGGTCGAGGTTATGTGCGTATATTCTGACAGCTTAAAGAACGATAAGCCGATTTTTTCACTAGGAAAGCGTTGCTTTCATATTATGCCCGACGGCGAAAGAAAAGAATTTGACTTTAACGAAATTTATCGATAAATATACTATACGGAAAGGTTCGGATTGATTATGAACATCTATGAAGAAGTACGGAAAATCAATTCCCCGCACCTTAATAAGCGTGCGCTTGCGAAAAGGTTTTCCGACGGCAGACTTGAAACCTACACTTATGGAGAAGCCCTTGAAAAAGCCGACAAATACGCTGAAGCTCTCGCTTCGGCAGGCGTTAAGGAGGGCGACAGAATTGCCATTGCCTCCGAGAGTATGCCCGAATGGGTAATTACCTTTTTGGCGATTGCAAAGCTTCGCTGTACCTCGGTACTTATCGACGCTTCGCTTTCGGGTGAGGAAATCAAGGAGTTTATCGACAAGGCGGACACAAGAGCCGTTGCGGCATCCGAGAGCTGCTATGAAAAGCTCAACAGGCTGCCCGAATATCCACTCCCCGTTTTCGACATTTATAACGGTGTGCTTTTTGACGGCTCTGTTAAAAAGCTTTCCTCGGATATACCCGCAAGCACAGACACAGACAGCTCGGTTGCGACGATAATCTATTCCTCGGGTACAACAAGAAAATCCGCCGCGATTATGCACTATCACGACTCGCTTATAAACACAACAAAGATGACGCTTAACGTTCAAGGACTCGACAAGGACGACAGATACCTTTCAATCGTTCCGAACAGCCATATTTACGGCGTTATCTGCCTTATGTTAGGTCCTGCTCTTTCGGGTGCGGACGCATACTATATCGACGGAATGAGTGCAGACGCTATTTTGGGTGCCTTCTCCGATTATCATCCTACGGTTTTCCTCGGAGTTCCGAAGGCTTATGAGCTGTTTATGACTCAGATAATGAAGAAGATAAATTCAAAGGCTCTTACAAGAATAATGTTCAAGACATTTTTCCCGATTTGCCTTAAAAAGCGTAAAAAAGACGGAAATATGCTCGGCAAAAAGCTCTTTAAGAGTATTCACGAGGGCTTCGGCGGCTCGCTTGAATTTTTGTGTACCGCAGGCGCACCGACAAAGCAGGAGGTTGCGGAATTTTTCTACGGCACGGGCTTTAATCTTATAATTACCTACGGCGCTTCGGAGACTAATATCCCCACAATCGGCAACCGTCCCGAAAATCTTACAACACATTCCTGCGGTGTTCCGTATCCCGATATCCAAACTAAAATCAGCGATGACGGCGAGCTTCTTATCAAATCTCCTTACTTTATGAAGGGATATTTCAGAGACGAGCAGCTCACAAAAGAAGCGTTCACAGACGACGGCTGGTTTAAGACAGGCGACCTTGCCACGATAGACGAAAACGGATTTTATTCAATCACGGGCAGAAGCAAGGAAAATATTGTCCTTGCAAGCGGTAAAAAGGCTACTCCCGAGGATATTGAAGACAAGTATATAGGAATTGAGCACGCAAAGGAGCTTGTAGTTTGCGGTGTTCCCGCTGAAAATGCCGATTATGACGAGGTACACGCATTCGTAGTGCCCGACAACTTCGACGAAAAAACAGAGTCCGCAATCAAGGACAGATTTCGTGAAATTGCACTTAAGCTTCCGATATATATGAAGATAGCGCACTTCCACTTTGTCGATAAAATTCCGAGAACGTCAATTCAGAAGCCGAAGAGGTTTTTGTTAAAGCAGGCGGCTATTGACGAGCGAATCGGCGTTGAAAACGAAGCTGTAAAGTCCGATAAAGCCGATAAATCGACCCTGACAGGCGTTGTTAAAATCGTTTGTGAGGTTGCAAACGCAGACGAAGGCGACGTAACCGAAAGCACCGTAATTTTCAGAGACCTTGCAATCGACTCACTTTCTGCTATCAACCTTGCGGTGCAGATTGAGGACAAATTCGGCAAGAATATTGAGCCGTACTACAATGACACAATGACCGTCGGCGACATAGTTGATTTAATCGACGGAAAAGAGGACACAGCGGTTGTCAAGGAGATTGATGCAAGCCTCTATCCTCAGGATAAGGACGATAAGGATTACAAACGCTTCAAGTTCTTTAAAAATTTGGCAAAATCGCTTTATCACATTCATTTTTACGGCGAAGAGGTTATGAATAACGACAAGGGTCTTCGTTGTTTGCGCAACACGTTCCAAAATCGACTTCCTGTACATTGCTTCGGCTATGAGCAAGGAAAGATACAAAAAAACCTGCGTTATGGCTAAAAAAGAGCTTTTCAGAGACGATTGGTTCTCTACGAGAATGATAAAGTCAACAGGTATGGTGCCCGTTGACAGAAGCGGTATGAATATGAACATCATGAACAACATCTGCCAAAGGCTCAAGGAGGATTGGTGCGTCGTTATTCATCCCGAGGGCACAAGAAGCGAGGACGGAATTTCAGAACAATGAAAAGCGGTGCTTGCGTGCTTGCAAGCGATACCGGAGTGCCGATTATCCCCGTTTATATCGACGGTGCGTTTGAAATTTTCCCGAAGGGCAAGAAGATAATGAGCTTCTATAATTGGAAGAAGATGAAGCCGTATAGAGTAAACGTGCTTTTCGGCGAGCCGATAAGCTCACAGGGAATTACCGTCGAGGAGCTTTCGGACAAGGTGCAGACTGCAATTCTCGCCTTACAGGACAAGGCAAAGTCAATGAAATAAGAGCAAATACATCCGAGAAAAAATTTAACTCTTCTCGGGTGTATTTTTTTTACAAAATTTATCTATTTTCGGTTGACACGGGCAATTAAATATTGTATTATATAAGGGACAGAACGGTGGATTATATCTATCGAAAAATTTTGAGGATTACAGAGGTAATTATTTATGAAAAAGTTTGCTATCTGTTTTACTTTCGATTTGTTTAGTATTTTCAATGTGTGTTGCTTCTTTTGCAGCAGTACCGGATCTTACTTATACAAGCAAAGCTACAATCGCTATCAGAGAGGTTGTCAGAGATCTTGGCGCTAACCCGTCAGACGCTGACCGTGAGGCTGCCGCAAAGGCAATCATCACAATTCTTGAGGAAAACGGCGCAGAGACAAAGGGCGACCTTCGCATTTCTGCCGACACTCTTCTCAGCAAGGGCATTATCGACAAGCCTCTTCACACCGCAATAAACACAATTATCGACAAGACCGAGGCTGCCGAAGAGGATAAGGCTCAGGCTATCCTTGATGAGATGAAGAAAATTATGAACGACAGCTCCCTTTCGGCTACCGAAAAGCTTACAAAGATGTATGAGCTTATTAAGGACTTGCCCGCTGAGGAAGTTCAGAAGATTCTCGACGCTGCTAAGGAAAAAGGCATTATCGACGAGGAAACCTACAACAAGCTTTCCGACCTCTTCAACGGTAAAGGCAAGATTGAAATTCCCGATATTTCAGGTGACGGCATCAAAGACCTTGTTTCAAAGGTTCTTGGTAAGCTCGGAATAGGCGGCGATAAAAACAACGGCGGCGACAAAAACAACGGCGGTTCAGGTTCAGGTTCTTCGGGTTCAGGCTCAAACAAGACTGACTTTGAGGGCGGCAATGCTAAGACGGGCGACTATACAATCGCTTCTGTTGCAGGCATAGCAGCTATCGCAGGTGCTGCACTTGTTCTTACAAAGAAAAAAGAAACGACGATAAATAATTCTCAAAAAAATAGAAAGCGGTCTTGATTTCAAGGCCGCTTTTGTATTATACTATCCGTGGTGATTTTATGATTATAACAGTTGACATTGGAAATACAAATATAACCTTCGGCGTGTTCGACAATGACAATATAGTTTTTGTCTCAAGGCTTGCCACTCAGCGCAGCCTCACACCCGACCAATATGCAGTTTACTTTTCAAACATATTCGCTTTGCATAAGGTTGACACCTCTCTCATTGACGGTGCTATAATAAGCTCTGTTGTTCCCGAGCTTACGCAAACGCTCAAGCAGGCTATTTCTCCGATTTGTGAAAAGTGCATTGTGATTGCTCCCGGTGTTAAAACAGGGCTCGATATTCAAATCGACAACCCTGCTCAGCTCGGTGCTGACCTTGCGGCAGGTGCGGTAGGAGTTGCGGAGAATTATCCTCTCCCCGCCTTTGTGATTGACCTCGGCACAGCATCAAAGCTCTATGTTGTCAATGATAAAAAGGCTTTCTGCGGCGGTCTTATCGCTCCCGGAATTGCAATTTCTCTCAATGCGCTTACGGAAACGAGCTCGCAGCTTCCGACAATCGCACTCAACGCACCGAGTAAGGCTTGCGCTAAAAACACGGTTGAATGTATGCAATCGGGCGTAATTTTAGGCACCGCTTCAATGATTGACGGTATGATTGACAGGTTTATCCTTGAGGTCGGCACTCCTGCGGTAATCGTTGCGACAGGCGGACTTTCGTCATTTATCGTCAAAGAGTGCAAGCACGACATAGTATATGACAACGACCTTATCTTAAAGGGCTTAAAGGCTATTTACGATAAGAACAGCAAGTAATTTCAATTCATCAAAAGCAATACATAAGGCGTGAGTTACAGCGTTTTTGCGTAATATCACAATGCCGAGTGTTTGTTTTACGGTTGTGTTTTTCCTTAAAGCACAGCCCATAGATATTTTAAGTGCGTTGCACCCGTGGAAATTTTTCCGAGCCATAAAGGGGCAACAGCGAAAGGAGTTTTATTATGGCAAAAAGTAAAAAGTAAAAAGATGAGTAAAGAGCAGTCGCTCAAGCTCGCAATCGGCGGCATTTTAACCGCTATTGTAATTGTATTGCAGTTTATCGGCTCATCAATCAAGTTCGGAACCTTCTCAATTTCATTGATTTTGATTCCCGTTGTTCTCGGTGCCGCTCTCTGCGGTCCGATCGTCAGCGCTTGGTTGGGCTTTGTTTTCGGCGTAGTTGTTTTGCTCTCGGGCGACGCTTCCCTTTTCCTTGCAATCAGCGTTCCGGGCACTATCGTAACCGTACTTCTCAAGGGTACACTTTGCGGACTGTTTGCAGGTCTTGTATTTAACGTATTGAAGAGCAAGAATATGACCCTTGCAACAATCCTTGCGGCAATCGTAGCACCCGTTACAAACACAGGCGTTTTCCTTTTGGGCTGCCGTATTTTCTTCTTTGACGCAGTCAGAGAATGGGGCGTTACTGAAGGCTTCGAAAGCGTTGCAAAGTATATGCTTGTCGGCTTTGTCGGCTTCAACTTCCTGTTTGAGCTTTTGACAAACGTTGTTCTTTGCCCGATAGTTGTAAGAATTATCGAAGCAACAAAAAAGACAAATAAATAATCCTTAAAACAAAAAAGTAACACGGTAGTCTTTGGCTACCGTGTTTTGTTATTTATTCAGTTCATCAACGTATTTGCAAGCCGAAAATGCCGCCGTTGTGCCATCCGCCATTGCCGTAGTAATTTGACGGATTTTCTTTGACCTGCAATCGCCTGCCGTGAAAATTCCGCCTCTATCGGTTTTCATTTCGTCATCCGATAATATAAAGTTTTCGTTGTCAAGCGTTATCAAACCTTTGAAAATATCGTTGTCGCTTCAAAGCCTATTGCGACAAACACGCCGTCAAAGGTCAGTTCGGAAGCGGTTTTTGTGTCGGTATTCTCTGCAATGACGCCCGTCAATTTTTCGCCGTTTCCCGTAAATTCGGTTATTACGGTGTTAAAGAGAAAGCGTACATTTTCCCTTTTTTTAAGCTGCTCACATAGCTTATTTTCAGCCGTGAGCGACGGCAAATTCTGAATAATCGTTACGCTTTTACAGATATCGTAAAGGTATAGAGCCTCCTGCACCGCAGAATTGCCGCCACCGACAACCGCTACGCATTTGTCCTTGTAAAACGCACCGTCGCAAGCCGCACAATAGGATATTCCGCTACCCGAATACTCGTTTTCGTTCTTAACGTCAAGAGCCTTGTGCCTCATACCCGTAGCAATTATGACCGCCTTTGACTGATATTCGCCCATGTCGGTCTTGACGGTTTTGAGTTTGTCCTTTTCGGAAATGCTTAAAGCCTCTTCATCTAAAAGCTCCGCACCCACCGCCTCAACCTGCTTAAAAATCATCTCCGACAGGTCATATCCGCTGATTTTTGCATAACCGGGGTAATTCTCAATCCTCGGCGAAAGAGCCATTTGACCGCCGTAATTCGCCTTTTCGAGCACTAATACGCTCTTGCCTGCACGCACCGAATACAAGGCGGCAGTAAGTCCGGCAGGGCCCCCACCGACAACAATTATATCGTACATCATTTTCCCTCGAGATACCTTTTGATATTTGAGATACCCGACACAATTTTTGTGCCGTTTTGCGAGCTTATGACAAGCGACGGTGCCTGCCGCAAATCAAACTCCGACGCAAGCTGCGGCTCGTCCTCAACGGCAATTTCGGTATAATTTATACCCGATTTTTCAAGCAAGGACTTTGCCTTTTTACAGTTCGGACAGGTCTTTGTAACGAAAAGAGAATACTCAAAATTTTCGTCTGCCGTCTTTGGTAAAGTACTGCTCGGCAACTCATTTTTTAACAAGCTTTTAAGTCTTAACATCACTGCGCCTTTTCAAGCACATAGCAAAGCCAATCGCCGTTGCGATTTTCCTCGACTATGCGGAAACTGTTTTTCTTCAAAGCCGCTTTAACCTCGTCGGCTCTCGGTGCGATAATTCCCGAAACGATAAAATGCGCCCCGTCATTCATAAAATCGCCGACAAAATCGGAGAACATTATGATAACATCCGCCACAATATTAGCAACGACCAAATCAAATTTTCCCGTTACCTTATCCGTGAGGTTGCCCTCTAAAATCCTGTACTCGGGCTCTGAAAAGCCGTTTACCTTACCGTTTTCAATCGCAGTTTTAACCGCTAATTCGTCAATATCAACGCCGACAGCATTTTTAGCGCCGAGCAACAGGCAGGCAATCGCAAGAATACCGCTTCCGCAGCCCGTATCAAGCACGCTGTCGCCGTCCTTGAGATATTTTTCGCACATTTCAAGGCAAAGGCGAGTCGTGTCGTGTCCGCCCGTACCGAAAGCAAGTCCCGGCTCAATGGAAAGCACCTTTCTGCCTGTGGGATTTTCATAATCGTCAATCCATAAAGGTCTGATAAGCAATTTTTCGCCGACATTCATCGGCTTGAAAAACTCCTTCCAATTATTCTCCCAATCCTCATTTTTACACTTGTTGAGGTCGATTTTGTTGGCAATTCCATTCTCATTCAAGCGTTCGGACAAAAACGCAACCGCTTCGGCAGGGTTTTCGTCGGGAGAAATATAGATGTGAATATAACCCTTTGTGCGGTCTTTTTTGAGCAGCTCCTCGTCGATAAGGTCGATATTTGCAATCTCCCATGTTTCCTCTTCAAGAGTTCTGTAATCCTCAATATACACGCCGTAGGGCACAACCATATTCGCAATATCGGTTGCTACATCTATATCGTCGGCATTTATTTCAATTATAACTTCTGTCCATTCCATTTATTGCTTTCACCTTTTAATATTTATTGTGTACCCTCTCGCAGAAGCAGACAAGGTCTTTGACCTCAAGTTTTGTACCGTCATCAAGCACCGCAATACCGTTCATTTTACCGAAAACCTGATGCTGATCCGTAACTATGAGCTTAACGTCAATCTTCGCCGCCCTGTCGATAATGGGTGTAAAGGTCATTTCAAACCTCTTATCCGAGGAGGTTATAGTCCACGGCTTTGTGTAGCTATCCTCGGGGATATTAAATGTAATATCATCAAGCTTATGACCTACGCCGTCATAGAAAATTATGTTTTCGGAGGCGGCTGTTGTGTCTCCGAAGCCATAGCCTATGTTAAAGCCGAAGTCCTTTCCGTTGATTATGCCGTTGCCCGAACCCCAATTCCATGTGTTGTCATAGGTCCAAAACGCCTCTGCCCCAGTCGAGAGTCGCAAAGTCGGTGTCTGAGTTAAACGTATAGGTTTCCGAGCCGTAGGTACAAGTACCCGAAGCCCTCATACAGTTGATTTTCTGATTGTAGTAAAATGCGTGCTTGTCCTCTTTCCAAGGAGTTGCGATAACCATTGTATCGCCGTCGGGCTGTGTAAGAGTCAAGTCGCAGGTAAAGGTCTTGCCCTCGTGGAAATTCTTGAACACACAAACGATTTTACGCATATTGCCACGCTTTTTGTACTCAAGATAAAGACGCTTGTCCTTATACATAACGTCGCCCTTATCGGTTGTTGACGGCATTTTAAGTTTACCCATCGGGAAAGCGTTAAGCACGGTTTCGGTATGCTCCCACGGAGTTCCTCTGAAATCGAGCAGGGATACGGACTGAGTCCTATGTAGCCGTCATCGGAAATCGTGAACGCAACGCCGTAATCCTTTGCAAGAACAAGATAATAATCCCATTCCTTGATACGGGTGGCACGCTTTTTGATGTCGTTCCTGTCATAGATTTGATAGAGTTTTCTTGACCAGCCCGGCTCTTTTAATGTGCCGTCTTCATTAAGCAATCTTTGAACCTTTGTAACTTCATGATTTCTCATAAAATCAACCCCCTAAAAATTTATTCAAGATTAACCTTTGTGCTGTCCTGCTTTGTTTCGTGCTTGTATATTCTTCTGTCCTCGAGCGCCAGAGCCTTGACGAAAAGCCGTTTTCCTCAACATTTTCAATCGCATGTGCTATCTGATAAACACGTGCGTCCATAAGGTCGAGCTCCGAGAGCAATTCAGCCTCAAGGAACATAGGTCTGACCGCCGCACCGTATTCCGGCTCGCCGTGATGTGAAATTAGCATATGTTCAACCAACATTGCCTTTTCCCTTGATATTGAAAGCTCCGTTGCCGCTTCGTCAACAAGCATGGCACCCTTTACAAGATGTCCTATCAAATTGCCCTCAACGGTATAACCCGAAGCGATACCGCTTGCACCGACGTCATATTCCGTGGTCTTTGCAATATCGTGAAGCATAGCTCCTGTCAAAAGCAAGTCCTTATTTACAAACGGATAAACCTCGCATACGCCCTCGCAAAGCTTAACGATTGAAAGCGTGTGCATTAACAGTCCGCCTCTTACTGCGTGATGAAGTCTGTATGCGGCAGGCCAAGTGAGCAAAACGTCCTTTCTCTGCTCGTACATATGTAAAACAAGCTTTTTAAGCTCCTCGTCGGAAAATGCGTTTACCCTTTCAATGAGCTTTTCATACATAAATTCGCCCGAATAATCAGCCGACTGAACAAGGTCGTCCATATTTACGTTGTCCGAATCGTTTACAAGCCTTATCTTGCTTATTCTCAATTGGTCATTGCCTGATACTTGCTGATTTCTCCCCTTACCTTTACGACAGAGTCGGCAGGGAAGCTGCCGTGAATCAACGGCGAATAATCCCAAAGCTTTGCATTTATCTCTCCGCTTTTATCGGAAAGCTTCATATCAAGGTAAGCAGAACCTTTTGCCGTTGTCTTTTCGTCGCATTGCTTGACAATCGCAAAACCCTCCGACTGACCGTTAGTAAGATTATTAAAATTCATATTTCATTCTCCTAAACATACTGTATAGATTTAATTATACACTATAATTTTATATCATTCAAGAACCGTTTGACGCCGTTTATAACATCCGCTTCGTTTACGGTGTCAGAGTGAATGCCGAACACCGCTTTTCCCGTTCTTTCGCTCGCCGTAACAACACCAGAGAACAGCGAAAACGCACATAAAATCAATATTGTTACGGTTATAAATTTCTTGAATTCCCTGTCCTTTTTCATTTGTTCTCCTTTACAAATTCGCCTATTGCCCTACCGATTAAATGCCCCGAATATTCGGCTTCCTCCAACGTGTTCGAGTCGCTTCCGACCTCCAACAAAACAGAGCACGGAACTACGTCCATATTGTACTTTCGTGCAGAAAAAAGTATCGGTCGCATAAGGCTCGGGTACATTGTTTCCGCCTTTTGCTGTAATTTCAGAGCGAATGTCAAATTCTTCTCCCAAGACGGAAAAGATTTTACCTTGCCGTCTCACAACCCGTTATTATCATTATCTGCGCCGCTTTTCTGCCGTTAATTGTCGTTACAGGCTTTGTGCGTGTCGTTTCGGAATTGTGAATTGCGTCTCTGTGGACGTCAAGAACAATCTGTATTGTCGGATTTTCCTGCAAAATTTTATCGATTTTCTCACGGGAACGGTCATAAGCGCCCGTGTATTGTGCGTCGTGAATGTCGGTATCGTGAATGTAACCTATTCCGCTTTTTTCTAATTCTTCACATATCGCCGTACCGACTCTTACCATATTTCGGTCGGGGTCGTTACTCCTTGTGCTGTAAGAATTTGTAAACCATCCTTCGTCAAGCATTTCATAGCTTTCGGTTGTGTGCGTGTGAAAAATCAGCACCGTGGGCTTTGAAATATCCTCGGGAGAAAACACAAGCTCGCCCGAAAGTGAGCTTTCGATATTGATGCTGTGTGACGGAGTTGTGTTGCGGACGGTAATATTTCCGAAGGTCGAGGTCGCATTGGCAACGCCGTAGGTCTTTTCAAGTATTTTACCGTCATGTGGGGCGGCAGAAAAATCGGCTTTGTATTTTTTCGCCATTTCAAGTATATCCTGCGGTGTCGAGTCGCTCTTTTTAGCCGTTTCCTGCGATTTTTTTGTAATTTCCGTGTTGTCGGAGATTTCCATATTGCCCGTTTCCTGTGCTTTCGGCTCTGATTTCGCCGACCTCGCAGCCTGCGAAAACGTTTGCACCGTCGCCTGCGGCAAGGCAAGTCCTGCCGAAGCAACTGCGGTTTTGACTACCGCCGTCGGACAATAGGTGTTCAATAGGAAAGCGAGCATAAATATTATCAAGGAAATAAATGCCGTAACGCCGTTTGATGAGTTTTCGGGAGCTTTTCGGTTTCTCATTTTAACCATCCTTCGCATATATATCCGTAATGTATATGCAAAAGCGGTTTTAATTATACGACAGACAGCAAAAGCTCGGGGTCGGTTTCGGGTTGCAGGGCACAGTTTACGCAGAGTGAAATAAGCTTTGCGGCTCTTTCAATCATAACGTCAATTTCACGGGGCGTTACCATCATATTCTGCGCCTCGGCACTTTCGGTGGCGGTCTTGTTTCCCGTCATATCCTTTGCGAGCGTAACCGCATCGACGACCGTCGGAACGCCGATTGCTATAACAGGCACGCCGAGTGTGTTTTTTGAAATTTCGGCTCTCTTATTTCCGACGCCCGAGCCGGGAGTTATGCCAGTATCGGTTATTTGCACAGTTCTTCCGAGCCTTTCAAGTCCTGCCGCCGCAAGTGCGTCAATGACGATAACAGCCTTTGGCTTTATGGCGTCGGCAACGCTTTTGATTATCTCCCCTGTTTCAATTCCCGTCTGTCCGAGAACGCCCGTAGCAAGCGAACAAACGGGGATTTAATCGGTCAAGTCCGATTTCCTCTGCAAGCTCCGAGGTGATATGCCTTGTAGAAAATATCCCCTCGGCACAGCGAGGTCCTAAGGCGTCGGGGGTTATATCCTTATTGCCTATACCTGCGACAAGCACCGTGCCGTCGCCCTTTGGCAAGAGCGATGAAATTTGCGTTGAAATGCTTTTCATTCTGTCGTCGAGCAATTCCGTGTCATAGGAAAATTCGTCCAATTCAACCGTTATATATTCGCCCACAGGCTTGCCCATTGCCTCCGCCGCCTCCTTGTCTAAAACCGAAATTTTTGTTATTTTCGTTTTTTCCGTTTCAAAAATTTTTCGCCTTATCCCCTTTGGCCTATCGCCTGAAATAAAGCTGTCTTTTTCTATCGCCAAGTCGGTTCTTGCGTTCATTTTAACATCTCCTTATGTTCTTATTATTGGACATAATAAAAAAATATTGCAAAATTATAAAAAAAACTTGCTTTTTTCGTCTATAAATGGTATCATATATTCCGCTAATGTATAAGGGAGGTGTGACAATGCCTAATATTAAATCAGCTAAAAAGCGTGTAATCGTAAACGACAAGCGTGCTAAGCGCAACAAATCAATGAATTCCGCATTAAAGACTGCTATTAAGAAAGCTAATGTTGCAATCGAAAGCGGTTCTGCAGACAAGGAAGTACTTGTTACTGCTGCTGTTAAGAAGATTGACCAGGCTACTGCTAAGGGTCTCCTTCATAAAAACAATGCTGCACGTAAAAAGTCCGCCCTCGTTACTAAGTTGAACAAGGCTTAATTCAAGCAGTTTGTTGTTGCGCTGTCAACTTTTGTTGACAGCGTTTTGCTTTTTATTTTCATACGCACATTTTTTACATATTGTTCATTGACTTTTAATCCTATTTTGGTTATAATAGCATTGAACTTAAAACAAAATTGGAGGTTTTGTTATGAAAAAAGCATTACAGGTAATCGGTATTCTTGTTGCAGTTGCAGGCGCAGCTTTCGCAGCATATGTTCTTGTTAAGAAATACGTTGACAGCAAAAAGGTTGTTATCGGTAACGACGCTGAAAACTATGTTTCTTGCTCATGCTGTGACGACACTTTCGTTTCGGAGACAGTTGCGTAAACAAACTATACAAGGCTGAGTGTTCATAAGGCAGTTTTGCTTCAAAACAACATCTTTTCTAACAATAATTCGTTAACCCCCGCAGATATGCGTCAGCATTATCTGCGGGGTTTGCCTTTTCTTGTATCAAAAATATATTATTTTGAAGTGCATTGCAGTTTTGTAGCTATAAAAATTCTTTTATGCCGAAGCCGAGAAATGAAGCAAGCTGTCGCCTTGCGAGCTTTTTTGTCAAAAGCATAAGGGATTTTTATGCGAGAAACCAATACTTCCTTATGAACACTCAGCCAAAGGAAGAACAGCTATTCTTTTTGAATAACTGTTCTTTTTGTTTTATTTTGACTTCGGCTTTGTAAGGAACGACACGACCACGCCCGACAGCATTGCCGCCGTGATACCCGCAGAGCCTGCACTCAACGGTCCCGTTAAAATTCCGAGCCATCCGTATTCTCTTATCGCCTGCTTCGTTCCCTGAACGAGCATATTGCCGAAGCCCGTCAGCGGAACATTCGCCCCTGCCCCGCCCATTCGGAAAACGGCGCATATATTCCGAGCGCACCGAGCAAAACTCCCAGCACGACAAACGACACCAAAATCCTCGCAGGTGTGAGATTGGTTGTATCAATCAATATTTGTCCGACAACGCAGATAAGTCCGCCCACCACAAATGCTTTTAGAAACATCATAGCACGCACCGCCTTTCAATATTTTACAAAAATATTATTTCAAGAAAGTTTTTACATATTCAAAAAACTGTGATAAAATATTAGAAAACGACGAGGTGATTTTATGAATTCATTGACAGATAAATATACGCTTATAAACTCCGTGGAAGTTCCCTGCATTGCGTTCGGCACTTGGAAAATGCCCGAGGAGGTCGCTGCGAATGCGGTTAAATGCGCCATTGAAAGCGGTTACCGGCACATTGACACGGCGGCGGCATATCAAAATGAGGAATATGTCGGCAAGGGCATAAGAGAAAGCGGCGTTAAGAGAGATGAAATTTTCTTGGTTTCAAAGCTCCCGAATGATGACCACGGTTATCAAAATGCTATTGACTCTTGCGAGAGGTCGCTTAAAAGGCTTAAAACGGACTATCTTGACTCTTATCTTATTCATTGGCCCGTGCTCGTTGAAAACGTTGACAGGCTCGAGGACGATTTGTGCGAGACGTGGAGAGCGTTTGAAAAGCTTTATAATGACGGAAAGCTTCGTTCTATCGGTACAAGCAATTTTCTCGAAGAGCACATTGAAATAATCAAGAGGAATTTTTCGACTATCCTATGATAAATCAGGTACAGATGCATCCGCAGAATCCGCAGGAGGAGATGATTGCATACTGTAAGGAAAACAAAATTCTCCCCGAGGCGTGGAGCCCGTTAATTCAAGGTCAGGCGTTCAAGCGTGAGCTGTTAATTAAAATGGCTGAAAAATATGGCGTTTCGGTAGCTCAGCTCTGCATAAGATTTATTGTGCAAAAGGGCGCTGTACCCGTTCCGAAGTCCGCTACTCCCGAAAGAATTAAAAACAATGCGGATGTTTTCGGCTTCTCGATTTCGCCCGAGGATATGGAGAAAATCGCAACGCTCAGAGAGTACGGTATGATAGGCAATCCCCCGTCAGTACCGAGAACTCATCAGGTTGTAGGCTTCTAAAATTAAATCAAGGCATAAAAAGCGTGTATAAGCGAAAATGCTCATACACCGTTTACTTTATTGTCTGTTACAAAAGGTCTGTTTCCTCAAGCTTTTTGGTGAAGAATTTAACAGGCTTTTTGAACAAAAATCTGAAGAACAAGCCGATTACAAGTGCGATTATGATATATGCGCAGAGCTTTACGAGGTCCATCCAATAATCGCTCTCCCAGTTCCGCATACGCACTCTCTCATTGCGTTTATAACGAAGGTAAAGGGCAAATACGGGTGAATTTCTCTAAAGAACGCAGGTGTTACGTCAATCGGGAACGTACCGCCCGAGCCGCCGAGCTGAACGACAAGCATAATTACCGCAACAGCCTTGCCTATATCGCCGAATGCCGCTACGAGCGAATACATAAACAGCGAGAACACAAGCGATGCAAAGCAGCCTACAAGCATAAACAGTCCGGGGTTATAACACTGAATTTTCAGGAAATACAGGTCGCCGAGACAGATAATCAGGCTTTGGATAAAGCCGAAGGTCATAAACGTAAACGCTCTGCCGAAGAATTCCTGCGAGAAAGTAATGTTGCCGATTTCCTTTTTATGCTTAACCGTGGGATTGAATACCGCTATAAGAATGATTGCGCCGACCAAATTGCAAGGGTTGTATAGAACGGTGCCATTGCCGAGCCGTAGTTGTCGATGCCGTAAACCTTTTCGGTGTTTACCTTAACAGGAGAAGCCAAGAAGCTGCCAAGCTCATTTCCGTTGTTTACGGACAGGTTATATATGACATTGAACAGCTCCATATCTGTAAGCCCTGCAACCTTGCCGTCAACAATATCCAGCTGCTTTACAAAGCCGTCGAGCATTGAGGAAAGAGCCGAGAACATTGTCGAGCCTGCGCTTACGGATACGCTCAAGGAGTTTGAAAGCTCCTTAAATTCCGTGCTTCCGCTTAGCTTTTCGATAATGTTAGAAACGTCGTTCATAACCTCTAAGAGCGAGTCAATGGCCTTGCTCAATGCAGGCTTTACAGTACCGTTGTATTCCGCATCAAGTCCGCTGAGCGTGGAAGCTGTCGATTTCAACGAATTTACAATTTCGGAGACGTCGTTTTTATTAGCTCCCGATTCAATGGCGGAGGTGATTTTTTGGTCAAGCTGCGTTAGGTTGTTGTTTGCGTCTTTAAGAGCGGCAATCAACGCATCCAAGCCATTAACGGGAGTGTCAAGAGAGTCTCTTATCGACTCTAATGTGCCGATGAAAAGCGTGAGCTTCTGATTGACGTCCTTGACTGCTATCTGTGCGGATTTAAGTCCTGCCGTTGTAGCCTCGTTGGTCGTGTCGTTAATGTCGTTAATCGAATTTGCGATTGAAACCAATGTGCCCGACGATTGAGTGATGACCGAGCCGAGCGTATCGGTTATGCCGTCAACCGCAACCCTTGTACCTTTATGGCGTCATTTGTGTCCTTGAGAGCCGAATCAACATTGTTTACCAATTTATTCAAATCAGCCTGCACAAGCGAAGAATCGAGCTTTTCAAGCTGCTGCATAATCTTGTCAAAGCTCTGCAATGTAGTCTGCAATCCGACAACATTTTCCTTTACAAGCTCAATTCCCGTTGTAATTTTCTTAACGGTTGAATTTGAGCCGTCATTTGCGTCAACCACAACAACGCCCAAAACCTTGCTCACAACGTCAATAACGGTCTGAACAAAGGACTCGTTGACCTCGGTTTGCACGGTCTGAACGACCTTGTCGGTAATTTTCGTCGCTATGGCATTTTTCTTTTCGTTGGCATAGTATGTAATTTGCGGCATCTTGAAATCGTCGGAAATAATACTTGTAAGCGAGGTGCTGAAATCGTCGGGAACCTCGATTGCTGCATAATACTTACCCGCTTTTACGCCGTATATACCTCTTCCTTTGAGACGAACTGCCAATTATAACGTCGTTTGCGGACAAATTCTCCTTTATCTGCTCGCCGACGTTACTTCAATATCCTTAA
>ENA-OQEB01000380-OQEB01000380.1-human-gut-metagenome-genome-assembly--contig:-NODE-380-length-18906-cov-2.733266_pt1 | contig 18906 bp, 21 predicted proteins | sample MGYA00242787_ERZ504619 | MGnify/ENA primary metagenome ERZ504619 (study PRJEB26092, sample SAMD00036317) | human gut metagenome | host: Homo sapiens | study: EMG produced TPA metagenomics assembly of... | reverse complement strand
CTGTTACTTCAATGTTTTGATCATATCAGCGAATACCCCGGGTTGTGTGGATATTTTTATGGTTGATGTTTCGGAATTAGCGAAGACGCAGCAAGTGCTCCGCACCGTGAACCAGAAACTGTCCATGTCGTTGGACGTGGCGAATGTCACTCCTTGGAAGTGGGACTTGGTTCAGCATACGATTCTTTGTGACGTGAATAAGGCAGTGAACGTGAATTTCTCCGGACTATTTGACGAGAACCAGCTGACGGTTCCCGATACCGAGTATTTCTCCAAGATCTATAAGGAAGACCGCGAAAAGGTAAGGAAGGCTTATGAGTCACTTATCCTCGGTAAGGTGAATAAGATAAAGGAGGAATACCGGATCTATAATCCGAATAAAGGATTGCACGGGCTGGAGTGGGTGGAAGCTTGCGCCGCCGTGGAGAAAAAGGATGAGAACGGGAACCTCTCACGTTGGTTGGTTCTTCCTTGATCATTCCGACCGGAAAGAGGTTGAGCGAGAATTACTGGAGGCGAAAAACAAGGCGGAGGAGTCCAATCGCCTTAAATCGGCCTTCTTGCTAATATGAGCCATGAGATACGTACGCCGCTGAATGCTATCGTAGGTTTCTCCAATATCCTTGCCGAGACAGACGTGTTGGAGGAAAAACAGGAATATGCCGAGATCATTGAGAATAATAACGCGTTGCTACTCCAATTGATAAACGATATCTTGGATTTGTCTAAGATAGAGGCTGGGACCTTGGAGTTCGTGTATTCGGACGTGGATGTCAATACCTTATTGTCCGATCTGGAACGTTCATGAGTAAAAGGGTCGTAAATGAAAATGTCCGTCTGGTGTTTGAGCGTAAGGAGAAAGATTGTTATGTATCTATCGCTAAGAATCGGTTGATGCAAGTTATCATCAACCTTTTGACTAACGCCATTAAATTTACGGACCAAGGCTCTATAAGCTACGGTTATTCTTGCCTAAATAAAAAGATGCTGCGCTTCTATGTCTCTGATACCGGCCGGGGGATCTCCGTTGAACAACAAGAAGCGATATTTGACCGATTCGTGAAGTTGGATTCTTTCGCCCAAGGAACTGGTTTGGGACTTTCTATCTGCCGGATGATTGTCGATCATCTAGGGGGAGAGATGGGCGTTGAGTCTGAGATCGGGAAGGGTAGTACGTTTTGGTTTACCTTCCCTACAAAGCGCCGGAGAAACCTGTGAGGGAGGATGTCATTTTTGAGAAGATAAAGGTTGAGAAAGATAAGTTGACGGTACTTATCGCTGAAGATAACGCCGGCAATTTCAAGCTTTTCGAGACTATACTGAAGAATGATTACACAATCGTACACGCTTGGAACGGAAAGGAGGCGGTGGAGCTGTTTAAGGAATATGAGCCTCATATCGTATTAATGGATATCAATATGCCGGAAATGAACGGATATGAGGCGACCAAGGAAATCCGTAAGCTCTCCGAAGTCATTCCCATCATTGCCGTTACCGCCTATGCTTTCGCGTCGGACGAGGAACAGGTCATGAATAGCGGATTCGATGCTTATGCCTCTAAGCCATTGAATGCCTCTGCCCTTAAAAAGCAAATGGTCGATCTTCTAAGGGCGAGGGTGTTTGTTATCTAAGTCTTTAACCTTTATCCGCTATACGATCTAAGAGGATCGATACATGTCTGCCGTCCATCAAGCCATGATGAGCCGTTACGGAGATAGGGAGCATCCGATGCCCGTTCTGCTCGATCAGCTTTCCGGTGGAGATGCGGGTGGCAGAATCACCTGTACGGAAAGAGGAAGCGTGTTTCATCTCCGTGAAGGCGATCCATGGAACCGGGGAGAAACGGACTAAGTCTTGCCGGTCTGATTCCCTATCTTTGCAAAGGCCGGTGAGAGCTTGCACACGTTCGATCTCTTTCTGTGCGTTTTGAAGGAACAGTTGCCTGTCCGGTGTATATTCGATGAAGCCGAAGCCGAATCGTTCCGTCTTCCCGCCCGATCGTTGTTCCCACGTGGATTCGGTCGAAAGCAGACAGGGATGTTGTCGATGATCCGGTACCGGAACTCTCCCACCTCATTAACGGCTGTCATAATCTTATGTAAGGAATAGAGGAAAAAAGAGGCATGATCCGCTTTCGCCTCTTTATAGATGGAGGTCACGTCTATCTGGGTGGTCAGCCCAAAGAAAGGGTCGTCCATGGAACCGAAAAACAGGAAATGCTCTTTCCGGTTCCAATGTTCTAGGTCAATAGGATGTTTCATGATTCTTTATTTGTTGCATTTACTATTTTGTGGAAAGCGATGCGTTCCGTGCCATTAGAGATGTAAATGATACCGCATTGCTTGAACCCATGCTTTTTCAATAAATTCTGCATGACGATATTATCCCGGTGCGTGTCGATACGGATATTATCGCAATGAGCGAACGCCCATTTCAAGCATTCGGTGGAGATCCCCTTCTGTTTACCGTTGGAGGCCATGCGATGGATCACGGCATAAGGCTCATCGTTCAGCCATTCGCCTTCATAGATCTTTAGGTAAGTAGGGTCGATTCCCTCGATGTAACAAAAGGTCCCCACTAACTCGCCCTGCTCATTTTCGCATACGAAACTATGGCTGGCCTTGATCTCGTTGGAGATCAATTCCTCGGAAGGATATCCATTGATCCATTGATTGCCGTTGCCATGTTCTTGCATGAATCTGCGTGCATAATCGTACATAGCCATTACCTCGGCAGATCTTCTTGTCGTGTTTGTCTGATATTCATGATCGGTAGAAAAAGTTATCCCGCAAAAGTAGTATATTATTGTTATCTTTGCGAATCTAGTCGAAAAATATATAAACCAATTAAATCAAAATATCATGAAACCATTGAAAATCGCCACCGTGCAGTTCGAGACACGGGATAACGATAAAGTGTATAATCTTTCTGTCATCCGGGAGATGTGCCGGAAAGCGTCGGTAGAGGGAGCGGATGTAGTGGCTTTTCACGAATTGCTCGGTTTGTGGATATACGTTTGCCAAGGACTTGTCTCGCGAGGAATTGTTGGCTATTGCCGAACCGATCCCCACGGGGAGAGTACGCAAGCTTGATCGCCATCGCCAAAGAGTTTGGTGTCACGTTGCTGGCCGGATTCTTTGAGCGGGATGGGGATCGTATCTATAAAGCGCAAGTTTGCGTGGATAGCAATGGCTTGAAGGCAAAGTACCGCAAGCTGCATCCGTTTATTAATCCGAATATCTTGCCGGGCGATCAATATGTGGTTTTTGAGATCAAGGGATGGAAATGTGGCATATTGATTTGCTACGATAATAATATCATAGAGAATGTCCGTGCCACGGCCTTATTAGGGGCGGATATCATTTTCATGCCTCACGTGACAATGTGTACCCCTTCCCCTCGCCCCGGGGCTGGTTTGATAGATCCTGTGTTGTGGGAGAACCGGGCAAACGATCCGACTTCCTTGCGACAGGAGTTCGATGGCCTGAAGGGACGTGCTTGGCTTATGAAATGGCTTCCCGCTAGGGCGTACGACAATGCGGTATATGTGGTATTCTCCAATCCGATCGGGCGTGATTATAATGAGATCAAGAACGGTTGCTCGATGATTCTGGATCCTTTCGGCGATATATTGGCGGAATGCCGTAAGCTGGGGGATGATTTCGTGATCGCTACGGCTATCCCCGAGAAATTGAGACAGGCCGGAGGATATCGTTACCGAAATGCCCGTCGTCCGGAACTTTATGCGGATATCATTGGCCAACCGCATGAATCCGATCAAAAGGTAGCATGGTTAACAGAAACAACAAATAACAAATAAATAATATGCAACAAACGACAATCTCTAAGCCGCCTCGTGTAGAGGTGGTGGATGCGCTACGTGGTTTCGCTGTCTTGGCCATCTTATTAGTGCATCATGTGGAACATTTTATCTATCCGGTCTATCCGGACCGGCTACGCTTCCGGGATGGCTGAACGTATTGAATGAGGGTGTGTTTACGGTGGTATTTGGCTTGTTCGCCGGTAAATCGTATTCCATCTTCGCGTTGTTATTCGGCTTTACCTTTTATATACAGTATTCGAACCAGCAGGCGAAGGGGAAGGACTTCGGTTACCGTTTTCTTTGGCGGATGTTGTTGCTGACGCTCTTTGCTACGCTGAACGCCGCTTTCTATCCGGCAGGCGATGTGCTGTTGCTGTATGCGATCGTGGGCGTTGTTTTGTTTATCGTGCGTAAATGGAGCGATAAGGCTGTCTTGATAACGGCTGTTATCTTTTTATTACAGCCGGTAGAGTGGTATCATTATATCGCTAGCCTGTTTAATCCGGATTATCAATTACCTAATTTAGGGGTAGGAGCGATGTAGCTGAAATGGCGGAGCATACGAAGCGGGGCGATTTATGGAATTTCATCTGGCAGAACGTGACGTTGGGACAAAAGGCTAGTTTACTCTGGGCCGTTGGTGCCGGCCGGTATGTACAGACCTGCGGGTTGTTTATGCTGGGAATGTTGATCGGGCGCAGGAAGCTATTTATCTCCTCGGAGGAGAATTCCCGTTTTTGGATAAAGACTTTGATAATTACCGCAATTGCTTTCGGTCCTTTATACCAACTGAAAGTATTGTTGATGGATACGGCGGATAGCGCTATCGTGCGTCAGACAGCCGGGGTCGTCCTTGATATGTGGCAGAAATTCGCTTTCACGTTTGTATTGGTCGCCTCTTTCGTGTTACTGTACCAATGGGAGGGCTTTAGGCGTTTCACTTCCGTCTTGCGCTCGTATGGGAAGATGAGTTTGACGAATTACGTGTCGCAATCCTTTTTCGGTGCGTTGATCTATTTCCCGATCGGCTTGAATTTGGCTCCTTACTGCGTTATCGGTCAGTATGTTCATCGGTATCGTCTTTTTCTTCTTGCAAGTACGCTTCTGTAAATGGTGGGCAGAAAGACATAAACATGGGCCGTTGGAAGGTATTTGGCATAAGTGGACGTGGTTAGGTTCTAAGTAGAAATATGTAAGAGAGCCTAATCTATGGCAAGGCAGAGACGAGGTTCTCTTTCCTATCATAGATTAGGCTCTCTTTGCTATCATAGATTCTACTCTATGACAGGTATATGTGCTTCTTTTTATCTTCTGCGTCGTACACTGCGCACAGGGGCGGATTTCTCTGCTTTCGGTGCTTTTACTTTAGCAGCTTTCTCTGGAGCGGCCTCCTTGGTGGAGCCTTTGTCTTTCCGGGCACTTCTCTTGGCTGCTTTCTTTGCGGCTTTGCTGTCTACCGCTACTTGAGTCGTATCCGGTTGATACCAGAGTGATTTCTCAAAGCCCGTCAGTTGACCTTCGATACGAGCTTGCTCGTTCTTTAAGGAATCCGGTGTCGGGCAATACGCCTGCAATGGCAGATTCATCAAGTTTTGGGTCTTGATGATATCCCCCTCGAACATCCGGCGACGGAAATAGTCATCCATCGTAAAAGTCATGGCGTTATTCATATTAGACGTCATGATGTATGAATTGCTGATATACGGACGTATATTCTCGTAAGGAAGCCAGAACATAGGCATGGTTGTCTCTCCCATATCACCTGTAGAGGTAAGGATCGGGCAAATCGCCAATATCTTGACATCAAAAGCGGAATTATTCTGGTCGAAATACCATGCTTCTTTTACATAGTAAGACCGTACGTCGGCTGCAGGTATATCGCTTTCATTGATTACGAAAGTCGGTTCCTCACCCGCTCTCCCCGGTATCTCCTCATAAAGGATGTAGAAGCGATCCAGCAAATCCTTGAAGTTGATCAAATGGGCTTCGTCAAACTCCTCGTATCCGTCCAGATATTCATAGGCCTTGATCTTGTTCTCACCTAAAAGCTGGAAGATTACGGAGAAAAGATTCATCTGTCCGTTCATCGGGCGGGTCGGGTAATAAAGCGGAGCGTTCTGTTCTTTCATCAAGTCCACCTGCCGGTAGATAATACGCATCCAGCGAGCGTTCCCGATCTCTTGCGTCAAACGCTCGTTCATATCTTGGGCCCGTACGGTCAGTTCGGGTAAACCGGTATCTTTCTTATCGTTTCTTTCCCCACGGCTGGCTTGAGGCGAACGGCGACGCGTTTGTTGTTGCTGCGTAGCATCGTTCTCTGCTTCTTCTTGCGCATGAAGAGGCATCGCTGTTAAAAAAGTGGCGGCCAAAGCGGCTATGTAATACAGATGTTTCATACTGCGAATCTTAATTTACGATTACTTCGATAGTCGGTATGGTACGTTCGATACCGTCCGGACCTTTTGCGACTACACGGGTGATATAAAAACGTTTACCCTTACTTAAATTGCGGATATAGTTTTTCTGACGTTGCGAGAAGTTGGTTCCTTCGGCACTTCCGGGATAGCGTTACCCATGGAGTCGAAGAAAGTCAGCTCAAAACGTAATACCGTATATTTTACATTTAGCAAATCATCGTCGATAGCGGCCAGAATACCGTCAGCCTCTACCAAGCTACGTTTGGCGATCATACCTCCCTTGAACTTACGGACGTTACCGTTTTGATCCTTATACTCGATATAAGGTAGGGGATCGGGGAGGGCACGCACGCGGAAGGTAGTCTTTGCCATCTCTATGTTCCGGCCATCCGCCATACGAGCGTTTACCGTGATCACGGCTTCCGTTCCTACTTTAGACGGGCGGGCTTCCCAACCATCCTGCTGCGGGTTAATGTGCCGTTCGTCATGGTAGCTGTCACATTACCGCTCGGTACACCCGGGACGGCGATACGCATCGGGTTGGCGATACCGGCATATAATACGTTCATCAATGTCGGGGCCACGGTAGCTGTCGGCTCGGTCACGAAATACTCGCTCTCGAAATCCCGGCGCATGATGCTGCCGTCGCTATTCGGCATCTCGATATAACCTTTGATCGGGAATGTCCCGGCAGCTCCGGTATTCACCGTGAAGACTCCTTTATTCTCGTAAGGTAATTCTTTTCCGTTTACATAGATCGTAGGACGTTTCGTAGAGTCTACCGCCGATAATACGATATTCGCCTTGTACTGGCTTCCTCGCATTACGATCTGGCTTTCCGGGATTACCTGCGCCGTGATCTGGTTCACACGGTAATCGCCAACGTCTACGCTATTCAATAAGTTCGATAAGACCTCACCTTCGGCGTAGCGAACGTCACTTTGCATTTTTGTTAACAGGGTAACAGCCGCCGCTACCGGCATATTCTCGAACAAGGCTCTTCCCAAGTACGGGTATTGATCCCCGCTTTATGAGGGGGAGTCGTGCTTAGGTTCGCCTCCAATACGGCAGTCTTCGCCGAATCTTCGATAAAGCCGCCCATCCAGATACGATACTTATCAATTTCCGCTCTCAGCTTTTTACCTTCTCCGCTTACAGGAGAGAGCATTACACGGGAGGCGGCTTCCAAATCATCCTTATGCTCGATGCTGTTTACGTTGGCATTCTCGCCATCAGCTACCTTAGCGATACGGATCTTTAAATCTTGTATATACGTATAGAGCTATCTGAGGCTCTTTTCACCTCACGGGCCTTCAATGCCCACTCACCACTTTCTGGGGATTCTCTTGGTAATAAGCTTCCATCTCGTCCGCTACGATCTTGTTTCGGCGGGAGGAGTTATCGATAGAGGTTCGCAAGCTACCTTCCACCAACTCAAAACCATCCAGCACCTCCGACGACACATTCAGTGCCATCATGGCGATGAACACCAGATACATCAGGTTGATCATCCGCTGACGGGGAGAATTGGGATTATTTGATATTCCTGCCATATTTCTTTACTTCATTGGGTTGTTTGTATACGGAGCCTGTTGTTGCTGTTGGTAACCATAGGGTTGCTGATATTGCTGTTGGTAACCGGGCTGTTGTGGCTGCTGATACATCGGTTGTTGAGGTTGTTGTTGCGGCTGCGCCGGTTGTTGGTAGCCCATATTCACGGTCATCGCTTGCAATAAACGACTGTATACTTGGTTCAATTCGGCCAGTTGGCGAGTCATCTTTTCCGTCTCGTTACGGAATACGGAACTATCTACCACCGATCCGTCATACATCTCACGGATACGATTCAAGCCACTATTGATGTGTTCGATAGATTCGATCTGCGAACTGATACTCTTCAACTGGATCTCATAGATGGTATTCAATCCGGATACATTACGGTTCAATTGTTCCATCTGGTGTACGTAACCACGGGAGTTTTGGTTGATGCCATCGGAATTATCCGTGATACTCTTATAAGAGTTCAACAGTGTATCGGATACGTTCGTAAGCGAATTAGTCACTTGGCTGAAACGCTCCATGTTCTCAGACATGCCAGATAATTGCTCCAGATATTTTTGGGTAGCTTCCGTCAATTCCGCCATCTTGGAAATTTGCTCGGCCGCTCCGCTTAATTTCTTGATGCTCTCGGATAAGTTCTTGGTATCTTCTTCCGTCACGTCCAGATTACCTGCGATATTCAAGGAACCACCTCTTTGCGCGTTCGCCTTAGACGCTGCCGAACCGATATTTATTCCCCCGGCTATCTCATCGTCTTCTACATTATCCGTAGAATTGATCATGGTTGAGATCGGCGTACCGGTGAAATCCGGACGATCCATCGGGTTCTTTGATTTCAATACGGGGAAAACATCTTCCCAATGATACTCCTTGTTCGGATGCTCGAACGCCGAGATAAAGAATACGATAGACTCGGTGATCATCGCCACGAACAGGATTTGGTTAGCGTATGGTATATGTAATAACTTAAATAACGCACCGAGGATTACGATGGACGCACCCCAACTATACAGGAAGTTCAATACTCGTTTTCCTCTTTCGCTGGAGAGGAACATCTCCAGTCTGTTTTTATATCTTCTATATTTTCCCATCGTCGTATTATTGTCTTAAATGATTCAAAACTTTAAATTTATAATTCCCGCTTATTTCTTTCCCTTGGAGCGAGAGAATCCTATTTGGGTACGTGCGCAACGGAAACCGATGTAAGAACGGCTCTCGTTCTGGAACTCGAAAGTACGCATGTCCGAACGGATAAATTGTGAGACATCTTTCCAAGAACCTCCTCGCACTACTTTCTTTTTCATGGCGTAGGGATCGTTCTTGGCGGCGTTGTAACGCAGATCCGGGTTCATGTCGCTCATTTGGCTCGGGCCAGACTCGGAGTAAGACGTTGAGGTCCATTCCGCCACGTTTCCTGCCATATCGTATAACCCGAACTCATTCGGGGCGAAAGAGCCTACACGAGACGTAATCAAATGGCCATCCTCCGTATAATTACCTTTACCCGGCTTGAAGTTACCCAAGAAACAACCTTTGCTGTCTTGAAGCTCGTCGGTAGACCAAGGGAACTTATTCTCGTTCTTACCTGTACGGGCGGCATATTCCCATTCTCCTTCGGACGGAAGACGGAATGGCTCTACCAATTGTCCCGGTGGCAAGCTCAAGGATTCTTTGTATAAATTCGTACGCCATACGCAGAAGGCAGTCGCTTGTTCCCAAGAAACACCGACTACAGGATAATCATCGTAACCCGGATGAGAGAAATACATACGGGTATATGGCTCGTTGTACGCATTCTTGAAATCGTTCACCCAGCAATTCTCGTCTGGGTAGATATTGACGATACGGGTATTCAAGAAATCCCATTCGCTGCTTAACGGACGGGTGATCGTCTCGTTGATTACACGTCCTTCATCATCGATGTAAGCGGTGTCCTTGGAGATCATGACTACCTCGTTCGGATCTACCTGAATATCCGTATTACGAACCGGTCCGCCGGGTTCAATTGATTCTTGCGGAGGGCGGCGGCGGTATAGTCGTACCACTCGTATTTATAGATCATTTGTTTAGGGTCCAAACCTTTCTCTCCGGTAACGGGATTCGTGTAATAGACACTTTCTATCGCACGTTGCTCATCCTCGTTCGCCCGTCTCCAAGGAATCGGACGGTTCCAGTCCAAATGCGGAGTGACAGGCTCCCCGTAACGGTCTTCCGTGATCTTGAACAGATCGTTGCCTCCATAAGCCGGGTCCGCCAAGCGTTCACGGATAATAGAGTCTCTCACATAATAAACGAACTGGCGATATTTGGCGTTCGTTACCTCTGTCTGATCCATCCAGAACGCATCGAAAGAGACCCCTTTCGTCTCCGGCATGATTCCCCACAAGGAATCCTTGTCGGCGGGACCCATCTCGAACGAACCTCTTTTAACCAAGACCATTCCATACGGCGCAGGTTCATTGAACGCTACCGATCTGACACCTGTCACCTCACCGCCGGCACTCCGGAGAGATTTACCGCAGGAGGTAAGCAAGGCTACCGTTACAAGTACTAATAATACTTTTTTCATATACTATAATATACGTACACTTTTATGTCTATTTTTCCCTGTCTTCGTCTTGTTCAGCTTTAAGGCATACTTGACACATAGCTCGTGGCTACGCTACTTGCCCGGCCTAGGGCCGTGGTCGGGAAATCAAAGGCGTAACCCGCATGGAAACGACCTAGCTTTACGCCGAACATGATGCCCACCGATTCATTCACCCGATAGGAAAAACCACCATTAAACATCTTATTATATTCCAGCCTAGCGGTAATATCCGCATGAAAACTTTGCATGTCTGTCAGCAAGAACACCGAGGGCTGTAATTCTATCAACGGATTCTTTAATTGAATATTGTATCCACCCATTAAATTAAGTGAACGACCTATATAGGTATAGGCGTTCTCGTCCAGTTGAAGCTCCGGTTGGGTGATATGCGTCATGCCAAACCCGGCGTAAAACCGTTTATGGGTATAGTAAATACCGAAGTTCATATCCAACCCCATGCCGCTGACCTGCTCTACGGGGATGGCTGCGTCGGTCTCTTGATGGTACTCGGACTCAACCTTTATCACCTTGGTTCCGTCGAACGACTGGTTGACTAAGCCGATTTGTAATCCTCCGCTCAAGACTCCCCCGAATAATTTATACTTATAGGCGTATTGCGCCCCTACATGCGTATTCTGGAAAAGCCCGATTGCCTCGGTAAATACAACCAATCCGACACCATGATTCGTCTTGCCTAAAGTGAGTGGCATATCTGCGGTAATGAAGAACGACTTGGGTGCCCCATGTACGCCGATCATTTCCAAGCGGGCGAGAGCCAATATATTCAAGTCCTCCGTAGCTCCGGCCACGGCCGGGTTATAATACGGTTTCGCCATGAAGTATTGACTTAAGCGTGCGTCATATTGCGCCCGTACGATTCCCGCACAAGTACACAAAAGGATCAAGATCGAAAGAAGACGTCTTCTCATTTAAACATTCACTTCACGTTGTAACTACAAACGCAGCAAATCCGGATAAATTGTATTTTCACAAAAAAACAACGAGGCAGGGGAGCTCGATCGTCCGCCACCTCGTTCTTCTATTTCTTAATTTTCAATTTCCAATTCTCAATTGAACTAGTATTCTTCCTCGTTGAAGAAGAAGTCTTCTTTACTTGGATAATCCGGCCAGATGTCTTCCATGCATTCGTAAATCTCGCTTCATCTTCCATTTCCTGCAAATTCTCAATCACTTCTAATGGCGCACCAGAACGTTGTGCATAGTCAATAAGTTCATCCTTAGTCGCAGGCCAGGGTGCGTCTTCCAATTTTGAAGCTAACTCTAATGTCCAATACATAGCTGTCAAGTATTAATAACCGCCGAAGCGATTTGGTTCTCTATTTTTCCGCGAAAATATGACTTTATTTATTATACGCAAGTATAATCCCAAATAATTTCTTTACCGTTATTATTTATGCATTCTTTTCGTGCCAGAACGAAGAAATAATCCGATAAACGGTTCATAAATATCAATACAGGCTCCTCAACGGGGCAATTCTCGGCCAAGCGATAGATTTGTCGCTCGGCACGACGGCAAACGGTGCGGCAAACATGTGCGAGGGCGGCCGAGCGGCATCCTCCCGGTAGGATGAACGCATGCATTTTCGGCAGCTCGTTATCCAGACGGTCTATCTCCCGCTCGATACGCTCGATGCTCTCGGGCGTTACCTTGCTCTCGATTTTCAATTCCGTGGTCGCTTGATCCGTGGCTAGGTAAGAACCGATCGTGAATAGCTTATGCTGGATGAATGATAAGAAATCAGTATCTTTCTCATCATTCAAGGCCGTGATTAATAATCCGATAAAGGAGTTCAGCTCATCTACGGTGCCATAGCTCTCGATCCGATCGTGCGCTTTCGACACGCGTTGTCCACCTACCAGTGAAGTGGTTCCTTTATCGCCTGTTCTGGTATAGATAATACTCTTCTTCATATCTGACTTGTTTTGAATCCTAAAAATAAACAATATAATCTCGTTTGTGCAATTTCTTGTTGAACAAGACAATCCCTAGCGAGTAAAGATCTAAGGTGACCGTCACTTCCGGACATGCGCAGATCTCTTCCCAAAGTTCACGCATCTTACGGCTCGCCTTGATTCCCTCAAAAACGAATACCGTGTCGTTGTGCGCGTATTTCATACATTCATTAAACAGCCAGAGGTTGTTATGTTGTTCATATAAAGTGTTGAAAAAAACAAAATCTAGCTATTTATGTCATTTAAGGCTTGGGGAAGCAAGTCCTTATAATTACCGATACGCAAATCGACGGGATTACGTCCCTCTTTAGCGAATGCTTGACGGGCGATCGTGGCGAATTCCGGTACATTTTCCAAGGCGATACATCTCAATCCCGTGGCATAGGAGGTTAGATATAAGGTAGACAACCCCATCGTGGTTCCTATCTGGAGGATATTCTTGGACTTGAAATAGTTTGTCAAACGGAATAATAAGGCGCCATGCTTGGGCCGGATGGATTCCCGTTTCACGATCTCGCCGATGGAACGGGTCTTTCGTTTCCCCTTGTTCTGCCGGTCCGGATAGGTGATCTCTCCTTCCCGGAATAATAACTGCTTACGTAAAAGCTCTATATCATAGAAACTATAATAGGAGCATTTTTCCTCGATGACCTTCGTGATGAGGTTAAAAACGAAAGGCGAATGTACTCCGAATCCTTTACGGTAGCGGATGCCGCGGTACAAGAGCGATCCTTTTCGTAATGTATTAACCTTTGGTAGTATTTGCATTTCTTTTTGTCATTGGGCAATGAGACCTTGCCATTTACCGCGAACTTACATAAAAAAACGCAATTAGCATAAGCCTCTAGTCATTAAACGGGGTTATAATGACTTGTGCCATGCGGATGGCACAGCCGTGCCATAACGGTGGCACCAGCGTGCCATCGCAGTGGCACAGTCATGCCATCAGCGTGGCACTGGCTTTATCTTAGAAACTGGCTTTCTCCGGCTCGGGACGGATATAGGTTAATATCTGTCCGCTTAACTGAAGCAGCGAGATCTCACAGATCTTGGTGGAATATTCCGCCACGGAAAGACGCTCCTCCGCTTCCAGTAGACTGTTTTGCGCCTCACGCAATTCGATACCAGACAACTCGCCGAGTTTATAGCGGTCGATGGCGATCCGGTAGTTCTCTTGGGCGGCTACGAGGTTCTCTTTCTCTAGGCTCCATAGGTCGAGGTTGTTTTTATAGGCCATCCAGAAGTTGCTCATGTCCGCACGCAGGGCAAGTTCCAGTTCTTGGATGCGCAATTGCTGGTTCTCGATTTGGATGCGGGCGTTGCGTTGCTCACGTTTCCGGTTGAAACCATCGAAGAGGCTCATACCGATGGTCACGCCGTAATTAAGCCCCAGCCGTTGTTGGAGGTCGTAATTGCCCACTTCCGTCCAGTTCGCCGTGTAGCCGTAGCCTGCGTTTAGCTTGACATAGGGATAATAGCGGCTTTTTACCTTTTTATAATCAAGCTCGGACAATGTCTGGTTCTTTTGGGCGATCAGGAGCGAGGCGTTGGCTTCGAGGGTATTCTTCCATAGATCTACCTCGTCGAGGAACGGGTTCGGGTAGATCAAGGAGTCCTTGATCTGGATTTCCTCCTCCACATTATTTAATGCCATTAACTCGTTCAGGCGGATACGGGAGGTATGCACGACCTCCAATTGGTTTAATACCTTGGAGCTATCCGAGTTGAAGTCCACTTGAGCCTGTTGCAAGTCCAGACGGGACATGGAGCCGATATAATACCTTTCCTCCACGATCCGTAGACGCTCCTTGGAAAGGTCCAAGGTGGAACGGAGGTTACGCAAACGGATTTTCTGCCGGATCAGGTTGTAGTACTCGCTGGAAAGGTTGGCTACGAAATCCTCGATGGTCATGCGGGTGTTCAATTCTCCCATTCGCTGTAATTCTTTCAAGCGAGAGTATTCGGCTTGGATACCGAAACCGTCGAAAACCGTCCAGTTAACGTTTAGTCCGACGTTACCCGTCTCGCTGTTTATACCATTCGCCTTCTCGATCGATCCGTCTTGCAGGCTGTTACGGTTGTTATTGAAATTTCCGCTGAATCCGCCGCTCATATCTACGGTAGGCAGATAACCGGCGTTTCCCGGGGTGGCGTTATTGTCGCTGATCTGTTGCTCGTTACGAATGATACGGATGGAGTAGTTCTGCTCTAATCCGGTTTCGATACACCGTTTCAGATCGAATAGTTGCTGCGCCTCCGCCATAAAGAGGGAAGAGAAGGCCAATAGTAATGTATATAGGTACTTATTCATGTGTTTATTTATTATTCAGTAATGTTCTTTTTTCGGTTGGTGGATATAAACGAATACATGGCCGGTACGATAAACAGGGTCAAGAAGGTCGATACCAACATTCCGCCTACTACCGCTACACCCATGGCGATACGCCCTTGGGCACCCTCGCCCGTAGCGTATACCAATGGCACCAAACCGAGGATGGTGGATACGCTAGTCATCAAGATCGGGCGCAGACGTTGGGTCGCGGACGAGCGGATCGCTTCCGGCAAACTAAGTCCCGACTCTTGCCGCTGATTGGCGAACTCTACGATCAAGATACCGTTCTTCGCCACCAAACCAATCAACATAATGATACCGATCTGGCTGAATATATTCATCGTGATACCCGAATAACTCATGAACATCAGCGCACCGGCGATAGCCAAAGGTACGGTGAACATCACTACCAACGGGTCCTTGAAACTCTCGAACTGGGCGGCCAACACCAAATAAATCATCAGCAAGGCCAAGATCATGGCGAACATCAAACTGGAAGAACTCTCACGGAACTCTTTCGACTCGCCGGAAAGAGCGGTGCGGAAGCTACCATCCAGCACCTCCGAGGCGATACGGTCCATCTCGTCCAGACCATCGCCGATCGTGTATCCTTTATTCAATCCACTGGAAACCGTCGCTGATACGAAACGGTTATAGCGATACAATTGGGGCGGCGCCACGTTTTCCGTAACCTTAACCAAGTTATCCAACTGGATCATTTCCCCATTGTTACTACGTACATAGATCGATTTTAAATCGACAGGGGTATTTCGTTGCTGGCGGTTGATCTCGCCCAATATCTGGTATTGCTTACCATTCATATAGAAGTAGCCCATACGCTGTCCGCTCAACGCATATTGCAAGGTCTGGGCGATGTTGCGGGTGCTGACGCCCAATAAGGAAGCCTTATCCCGGTCGATCTCGATACGTGCCTCCGGCTTGGTGAAGCGCAAGTTCACGTCCGCCATCTGGAAGACCGGGCTCTCGTTCACCTTTTGCATAAACGTGGGCAGGAACTCTTGCAGTTTATCCAAGGTCGGGGCCTGCAATACGTATTGGATAGCATACCGCCCCGGCGTCCGCCGAAGGTGGATTGCTGTTGTACGAAGGCGCGGGCCAAGGTCTCTTTGCGGACTTCTTTCGACAAGGTCTCGGCGATCTCCATTTGCGAGCGTTCCCGTTCCTTGATATCGCTTAATATGAGGTTTAGCGAACCTCCTCCTTCCCACGAGCGGGTCATGATGGATTGCTTCTCGGGAGCGATGGAGTCGGCTATTTGCTCGATACGGTCCGCATAGTCGCGGATAAACTCGAAGGTAGCCCCTTCCGGCCCGCGCATATTCACGGAGATCATGGAACGGTCCTCCAAAGGCGATAACTCGGAACGAATGTTCTTCCAGAAGTACCCGATCGATCCGAAAAGAAGGATAACGATAGGGATCGACCATATCTTATGGTTCAAGAATGCGTTCAACGACTTGGCGTAGATCGTGTTCAATCCCTCGAAGAACGGCTCGGTCTTCCGATAGAACCAGTTTTTCTTCTCTCTCCTCTTCAATAGCTTGGTAGCCAACATCGGTGTAAACGTAAGGGCCACGAACGAGGAGATAGCGACCGAACCGGCGATCACGATACTGAACTCCTTGAATAAGCGCCCCGTCATACCTTCCATAAACACGATCGGCAAGAATACGGAGATCAGGGTGATCGTGGTAGATACCACGGCGAAGAAGATCTCTTTCGATCCTTCGATACCCGCCTCTTTCGGTGACATGCCTTGCTCGATGCGTACATATATATTCTCCGCCACCACGATCGCGTCGTCTACCACCAGACCGACCGAGAGCACGACCGCCAACATCGTCAATACGTTGACGGAGAATCCGGAGATATACATCACGAAGAAAGCTCCTACCAACGATACGGGGATAACGACGACAGGAACCAGCGTGACCCGCCAGTCGCGGAGGAACAAGAAGATAATCAATACGACCAAGAGGAAAGCCTCGTAGATCGTCTGTTGTACCTCGCCGATAGAGGCCCGGATAAAGCGGGTGTTGTCATACATCATCTCGATCGTGACATCTTCCGGCAGGTCTTTTTGTAATTGCTCGATACGCTTGTAGGCTTCGTCGGCGATCTCGATATGGTTGGCTCCCGGTTGGGGGATGATAACGGTCATAACCATTGGCTCGCCGTTCTTCTTCAGTAAGCTCCGCAAGTCCTCGGGAGCTACCTCCGCACGTCCGACATCGCTGAAGCGTACGATATTGTTGTTGTCTTCCTTGATGATTAAATCGTTGAACTCCTTGGCGGTATGCATCAATCCTAAGGTACGGATAGATAAGGAGATCGTATTACCCTCGATACTACCGGAGGGAAGTTCCACGTTCTCGTTATCGACAGCGTTTTTCACGTCCATCGGGGTCACTCCGTAACCTGCCATCTTGATCGGGTCCAGCCATAGGCGCATGGAATATCGTTTTTGTCCCCAGATATCCACGCCACTCACGTTCTCGATGGTCTGCAAACGCTCTTTCACCGTTAGCTCGGCGATCTCGCTCAACTCCATCAACGAGCGTTTGTTACTTCGGATGGCGATCTGCATGATCGGGGAGGCGTCGGCGTCCGCTTTCGATACCGTAGGTGGGTCGCAGTCGCGGGGAAGGTAGCGTTGGGCACGAGATACCTTATCACGTACATCGTTCGCCGCCGTTTCCATATCCACGGACAACTCAAACTCTACCGTGATGCGGCTGCTGCCTTGGCTACTCACGCTACTCAATGAACGGATACCCGGGATACCGTTGATATTCTGCTCCAACGGCTCGGTGATCTGGTTCATGATCACGTCTGCGTTCGCTCCGGGATAAGATACATTGACCGAGATAATCGGCTGGTCTACGCTCGGGAACTCCCGGACGCCAAGGAACCGGTAACCGATAAAGCCGAACAGGAGGATGACCAGCATCATCACTGTCGAGAGTACGGGCCGGTTTATACTGGTTTCTGAAATATTTGCCATCGTTCTTCTCCTTATTCAGTCAAGTTATCAATAGAAACTTTCATGCCGGTACGTAACTGCATCACGCCGGACGTGATCAGCGTATCGCCCACATTCAACCCTTGCAATACCTGTACACGGCTCTCGGTTCGTATACCGATCGTGATCTCTTGAGCTCGGCCACGCCGTTCTTATATAAGTAAACGATGTCTTTTCCCATCTCGGGGATAACGGCCTCGCTGGGGATGGCTAAAGCGTCCTTGATCTCCCGCTTGCTGATCTCGACGGAGGTATAACGGCCGGGTAAGATATTCTCGCCCGGATTCGGGTAAGTGGCACGTACTTTCAAGGTACGGGTCGCCATGTCGACCTTGCTTTCCACAGCGTAAACGGTCGCCTTATAGTTCTGCATCATACCGTTTTTCTCCATGCGGAACAGGATCGGGGTTCCGTCTTGTACCTCGGCCGCGTAGCTCTCGGGAATGGAGAACTCGATTTTCAACGGGGATATCTTGGTCAACTTCGCGATTACGGAAGAGGAGGAAGTAACGTACGCGCCCTCACTCACGGAGCGAAGTCCGATGATCCCGTCGAAAGGAGCCCGAAGCTCTGTCTGGGCGATATTCGCTTTGACTAGCTCGATATCCGCCATTAGCTTCTCATATTCGGTGGCTACTTGCTCGTAGGCTTCTTGGCTGACGGCGTCTTTCTCCAGCAAGGTGCGTTGGCGATAGACACGATCCTTGGCTAAAGGAACTTGGGCTTCCAGCTTCTTTAGCTGGGCTTGCAGCGGCTTGTCATTGATTTTAGCCAACAGATCGCCCGCCTTTACGTGGCTACCTTCCGTGAAATAGATGGCTACCACCTTACCGGAAGACTCGAAAGCCAAATCCACCTCTTCGTCCGGAAGGGTACTTCCGGTACTCATGATCTTATCGGTTAATGATTGGTATTTCAATACCTCGGCGTTGATGTTAAGTGTCTGGTTTCGCAGGCTCGTGCCCGATGTGGGTACGACGGAAGCGGCATCTTGGGATGCTTGAACTTGTTTTTCAATTGAGGGTAAGCGATCATTCCCGCTATCATTAATAAGATAGCGCCGTAACTCCCCATTTCGCTCTCTTTGTCATCATGTTCTCGTATGGTATTTACTGATAATTTACACTCGTTACTCCAAAATATATAAACTAAACGCAAAGTTTAGAC
>ENA-OQEB01000379-OQEB01000379.1-human-gut-metagenome-genome-assembly--contig:-NODE-379-length-18909-cov-1.824247_pt1 | contig 18909 bp, 26 predicted proteins | sample MGYA00242787_ERZ504619 | MGnify/ENA primary metagenome ERZ504619 (study PRJEB26092, sample SAMD00036317) | human gut metagenome | host: Homo sapiens | study: EMG produced TPA metagenomics assembly of... | reverse complement strand
TGTCGGTGCATTGCTTTCAAATTCAGCAAGGTATTGTTTGCCGTATGAATTGACAATTGCGGCAACGGAAGTTGCGGTTACTAACGGAGTTGAATTCCTCAGGAACTGCGAAGTTAAGGCAATTAAGAAAGAAAATGACGTTTACGAACTCGACACAACTCTCGGCACAATCGAGGCTGAGTACATAATCAATGCGGCAGGTAACCATTCTGACGAGGTTGCCAAAATGATTGGCGACGACAGCATTGAGCTTATTGCAAGAAAGGGCGAATATTATCTTCTTGATAAATCCTTCGGCTACCTTGCAAATCATACAATATTCCAGTGCCCGAACAAGATGGGTAAGGGTGTTCTTGTTACTCCTACGGTTGACGGCAACCTTCTTATCGGACCGTCGGCGACGGACGAGCCCGACAAGGACGATACAGATACAACTCCCGAGGGTCTTGAGTTTGTTGTATCAAGAGCTCTTAAGAGCGTAAAGGCTGTTAACCTCAGAGGTGCAATCACATCCTTCGCAGGTGTTCGTGCGCATCCGGTTACAGATGACTTATTATCGGCTATTCGGATAAGAGCGATAAGTTCATCAACTGTGCAGGTATCGAGTCTCCCGGTCTTTCGGCTGCTCCTGCTATCGCAAAGTATGTTGAAGAGCTTTTGCTTGAAAAGCTTTCGGCTAACGAAAAGGCTGATTACAAGATGACAAGAGAGGCTCCCGTTCGCTTCAGACATATGTCGAAAGAGGAGAGAGAGGCTCTTATTAAGAAAAATCCTGCTTACGGCAGAATTATTTGCCGTTGCGAAACAATAACCGAGGGCGAAATTCTCGACGCTATTCACGCTCCTGCAGGTGCAAGAGACGTTGACGGCGTTAAGAGAAGAACAAGAGCCGGTATGGGCAGATGTCAGGGCGGCTTCTGCGGCAGCAAGGTTGTTGAATTGCTTGCAAAAGAGCTTGGCGTTCCGATGAACGAGATTACAAAGTTCGGCGGAGAGTCCAAGATTATTTACGAGAGAACGAAGTGAGGTGTGGATAATGCTTAATTATGATTTAGCGGTAGTCGGCGGCGGTCCTGCAGGTATGGCAGCGGCACTCAAGGCACGTGAAGAGGGAATTGAAAAAATTATTATTCTCGAGAGAGCTGACACACTCGGCGGTATTCTCGAGCAGTGTATTCATACAGGCTTCGGTCTTCACTATTTCGGCGAAGAGCTTTCAGGCCCCGAATATGCAGGAAGATTTATAAAGAAAGTATCGGAAACCGATATTGATGTCAAGGTTGACACAATGGTTCTCGATATATCGGACGACAATGTTGTTACGGCTTGCAATAAGGAGGACGGACTTCTTACAATTAAGGCTAAGGCTATTGTTCTTGCAATGGGCTGCGTGAAAGACCGAGAGGCGCACTTTCAATCGCAGGCTGCAGAGCTTCTGGCATTATGACCGCAGGTACTGCACAGAAATATGTTAATATTGACGGCTATATGCCCGGTAAAACAGTTGTAATTCTCGGCTCGGGCGATATCGGTCTTATTATGGCAAGAAGAATGACTCTTGAGGGCGCAAAGGTTAAGGCTGTTTGCGAGCTTATGCCTTATTCGGGCGGTCTTACAAGAAACATTGTTCAGTGCCTTGAGGACTTTGACATTCCGCTTCGTCTTTCTTGCACGGTTGTTTCAACTCACGGTAAGGACAGACTTGAGGGTGTTACGGTTGCAAATGTTGATGAGCATTTGAAGCCCATTCCCGGCACAGAGGAGTACATTCCTTGCGATACCTTGATGCTTTCTGTCGGACTTATTCCCGAGAACGAGCTTTCAAAGAACGCAGGCATCGAGCTTGACCGCATTACTAACGGCCCGTCGGTTGACGAGTACAGAGAAACTCTCCACAAGGCGTATTTGCCTGCGGCAACGTATTGCAGGTTCATGACCTTGTTGACTATGTTACCGAGGAAAGCCAGATAGCAGGCGAGGGCGCAGCTAAGTTCATTAAGGGCGAGAAGAAATCAGGCGACTATATCAATACTCAGGGAACTAACGGCGTTCGCTATATCGTACCTCAGAGAATTAACAAGGAAACCGATAAGGATGTTAAGCTTTACTTCCGTGTCGGTCAGGTATTCAAAAATGTTAAGCTTGTTGTTAAATGCGGCGACGAGGTTATAATGTCGAAGAATAAGAAGAAGATGACTCCCGGCGAAATGGAGAATGTTCTCATTAAGCTCGACACAGTTAAATCTCTTCCTGCCGACAGCACACTTACAGTAACAATCGAGGAGGCGTAAATTATGACAAAGAGAGAAATGGTTTGCGTATCCTGTCCTATGGGTTGCGCTATAACGGTTGAGCTTGACGACAATAACGAGGTTATCTCCGTAACGGGCAACACCTGCCCGAGAGGCGACAAGTACGCTCGTCAGGAATGCACTCATCCAGAAAGAATGCTCACTTCTACCGTTAAGGTTGAGGGTGGCAGACTTCCCGTTGTACCCGTAAAATCAGCTTCGCCTATTCCGAAGGAGATGCTTTTCGACGCAATGAAGGAGATTAACAAGGTTACTCTTAAAGCACCTGTTACCTTCGGCGATGTTGCAGTTAAGGATATTCTCGGAACGGGAATTGACATTGTTGTAACCAACGAAGCATAATATTTTATAATACATATAAGACCGATTTTTTTAATCGGTCTTATTTTGTGTTGACAAGTAACAAAAAGCGTCCTATAATTAAATATGCGAGTGAACGACGCACACTAAAAAACGACACCTGCGACCATTTTGGTTGTTAGGTGTTGTTTTAATTTACAGAGCTTTCGGGAGGTGGAAAATGGATAATAGGGACATTATCGGAATTGACGTCGGCGAATACAGACTTTTGTCCGAGAGGTTTGAATTTATGAGTGAGGACGATACAAGAGAAATTCCGAAATACATTTTAACAACGAGGAAAAACACTATTAAAAGGATTTTTTCCGAAGCGGTCAAGTCCGAGTTGACCGATTTTCAGGGGGAGCTTTTGCGTGAGAGGTATTTTGAAAATATGAAAATAACCGATATTTCAGAAAAGCACGGTGTTTCAAGACAGCAGGTCTACAAAACGCTCAAGGCAGCTACCGATAAATTATATTCGGTGCTTAAATATGCGTATTTGTGCGGCTTCTCTCTTGTTGACCTTCCGAAAAGCTTCGACCAAATAATAAATAATATCAGCGAGGAGAATTGAATATGAATAAAACAGTAACCGTAAAGGTTGACGGCTCTTTGTCCGATGAAATATATAATGCGGGCACTATGTATGAGCATAATGCGACTACCCTCGTATTTGAAATAGATGCACAGTACATTTCGCCGCAGTACAGATATTACCTTGAGTTCGCATTGCCGACGGGAGTTGTCAGAACGGAATATCTTACGCCGAATGAAAGCGGTAAAATAAGCTTTGATTTGCCTGCGAGCCTTACAAGCAGTATGAGTATGCTCTGCTATTTCAATGTTGTCGAAGTCAACGAAACGACTTATGACACAAAAAAGCTTATCAAAGCAAAGGAAATTAAGCTTTGCTTTTCGCCGATAGTCGCTTGCGACGACGCACTTAGGGAGGAATACGATTTTTCGGTAAATTCCTTGCTTGAAGCTGTTAAAAACGGCGATTTCAAGGGCGATAAAGGCGACAAGGGAGATACGGGAGCGCAAGGTATAAAAGGCGACAAGGGCGACATAGGAGCTACCGGTGCTCAAGGTTTAAGAGGCGAAAAAGGAGATAAGGGAGACAAAGGCGATAAAGGCGACAAGGGAGATAAGGCGATAACGGAACGCCTGTAGATATGAGCGTTACCGCCTCGTCGGCAAATGCCGTTGCAAGCTCGGGCGTGTATGATTTTGTTAAGAGAAGCACGAGCAGACTGATTTTTTCCGCCGAGGTAAAGGACGGAGAAACGGTTGAAGAATATATCATAAACAAAGACCTTGACTCAAAGCCGTTTGAGCTGAAAAAGCTCAAGGTTTTCCTTATTGCAAAATGCACGTCGGAGGTCGAAAACATAACCGTTAAAATCCGTACCGACTACGGCACACGCTATCTCGGGCATCTGTACAGATTGGCGAACACGGGAAGTCTTTGCGTATTCTGCGATACCGATGTTGAGAAAAGTATGTTCACCCATTCAAACGTAAGCTACGGTCCCGGCGGTCAGGGTACTCTGGCAAGCAACTCGATTTCGGTAATTTCAACCGCCCAAAGCACTTATATAAGCAATTTGTTTGTGGGACTTTTTGAGATTAACGGCTCAAGCCACATTCCCTTTACCGCAGGAACAAAAATCTTGGTGGTAGGCGAGGACGCTTGAAAAATGCGTTTTTCAATTATGAGCTGTTGATTAAATATAATGAAATGGGGGGATGTTATGCAGTCTGAGGTCTTTGTTGCGCTGTTGTCGTTCCTCGGAACTCTTGCAGGTACGGTAGGAGGCATAATCACAAGCGCAAAGCTTACGAATTACAGACTTCGTGAGCTTGAAAAGAAGGTTGACAAGCACAATAATTTTGCGCAGAGAATACCGCTTTTAGAGGAAAGGGTTAAAACCCATGAGCAGAGAATTACAACGATAGAAAGGAATGAATATTATGAGTAAGGGAATTGACGTTTCAAAGCATCAAGGAAAAATCGATTGGAAGAGGGTAAAGGCATCTGGCGTAGATTTTGCCGTTTTGAGGGCAGGCTACGGAAAATATGACAATCAAAAGGACGAATTCTTCGAGGAAAACTACAAAAATGCAAAGCAGGAGGGAATTAAGGTCGGTGCGTATCATTACAGCTATGCAAAAAGTGTTGAAGATGCGAAAAAAGAGGCTGAAATTTTCCTCAAATGGATAGACGGAAAGCAGCTTGAATATCCCGTTGCATTTGATGTGGAGGAGAAAAATCAGTCCGAAAGGGGCAAGCAGTTTGTCTCCGATATTATCAGAGCCTTTTGCGAGACTGTCGAAAGGGCAGGCTATTATGTTTGCATTTATGCGAACAAATATTGGCTTGAAAATTATATAGACGACGATTGACAAGAAAAAGTACGACACATGGCTTGCTCAATGGTCGGAAAAGGCGACATACGGCGGAAGCTACGGGCTTTGGCAGTATTCGTCGCAGGCAGTATTGACGGAATTTCGGGCAGATGCGACCTTGACGAGAGCTATAAGGATTATTCTAAAATTATCAGGGATAACGGGCTTAACGGCTTCCCGAACAGACATCAGAGCCTGCACCCAAGCCCGTTCCCAAGCCTGCCGAAAAGAGCTTTCCGCCGAGAATGATGATTTCGCTCTCAAATACGCCGCTGTACGTTTCGGCTACCGCAAAATCGCCCGCAGCGAGAAAATCGGGCACTTTTTATATTTATGACGGCATTGAAATTAACGGCAGATACCGTATTACCTCTTCGCCGTCAAGAGCACAAAAAAAGCCTATCGGAGAAAACGTTACGGGCTTCGTTGACAAAGCGGATATAAGGTAGGTGAATTTATGGAGATTTTGGGCTATGTAACAGATAAGGCGCTTATACTTATTCCCGTGTTGAACATTATCGGAATGATTATTAAGCGTCTCGAAAAAATCAACGATAAATATATACCGCTTATTTTGCTGCTTTTCGGCGTTCTCGGAACGGTCGGCTTGCTCGGAATGAGCGTTGATTCCGTCATACAGGGTGTGCTTGTAACAGGAACTTCCGTATTCGGAAATCAGATAGTAAAGCAATTATCCAAATAAGTGAAAGGCTGTAAAGGGTGTAAATCTTTTACAGCCTTTTTTATCTTTGCCGTTGTCTGTCGGCGTATGATTTTCATTGACTTTTACAGCGTGTGAATATATAATATTATAGTATATATCTATAAGGAAAAATAGGGGTGTTTTGACCTTTGAGCAGTAAATTAACAAATGTTGAAAAACACAATTATACAGGCTTTTATAACCGTTTTGTAAAGCGCTTTTTTGATTTTGTTACTGCGCTTGTTGCGTTGGTTATTTTAAGCCCTGTTTTTGCGTTAACTTCGCTTGCCGTTAAGCTTGACAGCAAGGGTCCCGTAATTTTCAAGCAAAAGAGAATAGGCAAGGACGGAAAGGTGTTTAATATATATAAATTCCGTTCTATGTGCGTCGGTGCAGAGGGTAAGGGCAGCGGCGTTTATTCGGGCAAGGGCGACGCAAGAGTTACAAAGGTCGGCAAATTCATTCGTGCGACGAGTATTGACGAATTGCCGCAGCTTGTAAATATATTAAACGGCGATATGAGCTTTGTTGGTCCTCGACCTCCGCTTACATATCATCCGTGGCCGATTGAGGAATACAGCGAGAAGCAGCTTAATATGTTTCAGGTGCGACCGGGAATTACCGGTTGGGCACAGGTCAACGGCAGAAAAGGTGTTGAGTGGCATAAGAGAATTGAGCTCAATGTCTGGTACGTCAACAATGTGTCATTGCTGTTGGATATAAAGATTATGTTTATGACGGTGTTCAAGGTGCTTACCAACGCCGATAACGAAAACACGGGGGAAACCGTTAAGCAGGAAGAAAAAGCAAAGGAAAAGGTTTAATTTATTATGGAGCTTATGTATATCACAAACAGAACGGATATTGCTTCGTTGGCACAGGACGCAGGCGTTGACAGGATATTTGTCGATATGGAATACATAGGTAAAGAGCTTCGTCAGGGCGGATTGGATACCGTTCAGTCGCATCACACGATTGAGGACATAAAGGCTTTGCGACCCGTTTTAACGAAATCAAAGCTTCTTGTAAGATGCAATCCCATTCACGGTGCTACAAAGGACTATCTTTCGTCTGCGAGGGAAATTGACGAAATCGTTAAGGCGGGCGCAGATATAATAATGCTTCCGTATTTCAAAACGGTACGTGAGGTCAAGCTTTTCATTGACCTTGTCGCAGGCAGGGCAAAGACCTGTCTTTTGCTTGAAACGAGCGAAGCGCAGGAGATAATTGACGAGGTTTTGGAGCTTCGTGGAATTGACGAGGTGTATATCGGTCTTAACGACTTGCACTTGAGCAAAAATATGACCTTTATGTTCGAGCTTCTTGCCGACGGTACTGTTGAAAAGCTTGCAGGCAAGATTAAGAAAAAAGGCATACGCTACGGATTCGGTGGTGTTGCAAGGGTCGGAACGGGCACTCTTCCTGCCGAATGTATATTGGGCGAGCATTATCGCCTCGGCTCACAGTGCGTGATTTTGTCGAGAGCCTTTTGCGATGTGTCAAAAGAGCCCGATATTGCTTCGGTGGGCGAAAAGCTTAAAAGCGGAGTTCACGATATCAGGGAATACGAAAAAATTCTTGAAACCTGGACTCAAGAGCAGTTCGAGGAAAACAGAAAAAAAACCGTTGAGTGTACTCAAATGGTTGTCGATATAATTAACAGTAAGAAATAAGGGAAAAATATGAAGCTGCTTATTACGGGCGCATTCAGTGCCGCCGCAGAACAACTTGATATGCTGTCCTCGCTCGGATTTGAGCTTATGCTTCAAAAGGACGAACGAGGTGTGCCCGAATGTGATTTCTCCGAAGCGGACGCCGTGATTTGCAACGGACTTTTCCTTTATCACGACATTTCGGAATTTAAGAAATTGAAATTTATTCAGCTTACTTCGGCAGGACTTGACAGAGTACCGCTTGACGAGATAAGAAAAAGAGGAATCACTCTTTTCAATGCGAGGGGAGTGTATTCCGTGCCGATGGCAGAGCTTGCGTTGGCAGGAGCTTTGAGCCTTTATAAGCATTTGAACACCTTTTCCGAAAACCAAAAGGCTCATATGTGGCAGAAGGACAGAGAGCTTCGTGAGCTTTGCGGAGAAACGGTTGCGATAGTCGGCTGCGGAAGCGTCGGAACGGAATGTGCAAAGAGATTTTCCGCTTTCGGTACAAGGGTAATTGCCGTTGATGTAGCAAAGCCCGAAAGTGAAATATACAGCGAGTTTTACGATATAAATGATATAAAAAAGGCACTTGGCATTGCCGATACGGTTGTTTTGACACTTCCCCTGACCGACGAAACGAGGGGGATGTTCAACGGCGAAATGTTTTCACATTTCAAGGACGGCTCGGTGCTTGTGAACATTTCAAGAGGTGCGGTTGTAAACGAAAACGACCTTATAAAGGCTCTTGAAAACGGAAAGCTTGCAGGTGCGGTGCTTGATGTTTTCGAAAATGAGCCGCTTGATGAAAGCAACAAGCTTTGGGATATGAAAAACGTCATAATCACTCCGCACAATTCATTTGTATCGCCAAAGAACAACGCAAGACTTTTTAAGCTTGCTTATGACAATCTTAAAACTTCAATGAAAGGGTTAGTTTGAGTTGAAATTTATTTTGGTTTCGCCAAAAAACAGAACGGCGTACAATTTCAGAGGAGATTTAATAAAGCTGATTATCTCTAAGGGCTATGAGGTTATCGTTACAGGACCTAACAGGGATAATGTTGAAAAAATCGAGGCTCTCGGTGCACGCTTTGTTGAAATTCCGATGGATAAAAACGGAGTCGATCCCGTTAAGGATATTCGGTACGAAAAGGCTTTGTATAAGCTCTTTTGTGAGGAAAAGCCCGATGCGGTGCTCGGATATACAAGCAAGCCCGTAATTTACGGCTCAATAGCGGCTAAACGTGCAGGCGTTAAGAAAATTACCGCTATGATTACAGGGCTCGGTTATGCGTTTACCTCGCAGACAAAAAAAGCGAAAATAATAAGAATGATTATGTCGGTGCTTTATAAAAGAGCGATGAGCAGTACCGATACGGTTATTTTTCAAAATCCCGACGATATGGAGCAATTCACCTCTTTGGGACTTGTAAAAAAAGAAAAATGCAAGCTCGTTGCAGGCTCGGGAGTAAATACGGAGCGTTTTCATCCGTTGCCTTATCCCGAAAAAACAACCTTCTTTATGCTTTCAAGAATAATGAATTCAAAGGGTATAAGAGAATATCTTGAGGCGGCAAAAATCGTTAAAGAAAAATATCCCGACACGCATTTTATGCTTTTGGGAGCGTGCGAGGGAATACAGGACTCAATAGGACCCGAGGAGCTTAAAAAATATACCGACAGCGGAATAATCGAGCACTTCGGAGAAACCGAAAACGTACCGCCCTATTACGGAAAATGCTCTGTGTATGTTTTGCCGTCATACCGAGAGGCACACCGAGGACGATACTTGAGGCTATGGCAACGGCAAGACCGATAATCACAACCGACGCCCCGGGCTGCCGTGAAACCGTCAAGGACGGCGAAAACGGATTTTTAGTTCCCGTAAAGGACGCAAAGGCGCTTTCCGATAAGATGCTTTGGTTTGTTGAGCATCCCGAAAAAATCGAAGAAATGGGCAAAAAGAGCCTTGAATACTGTTTGGAAAAATTTGAGGTCGGAAAGGTCAATTCCGATATGATTAAATACTGTAATATTTAGAGCTTAATGCGGAGAGGTAATATATATGGAGCTTTATGAAAAATAGTAAACGGCGAGGAGAAGATTTCACTTGTCGGTCTCGGCTATGTGGGAATGCCGATTGCCGTTGCATTTTCAAAAAAGGTTAAGGTTGTAGGCTTTGACCTTAATGCAAAGAAAATTGAGCTTTACAAAAACGGCGTTGACCCGACAAACGAGGTGGGCGATGACGCAATCAAGAGCTGTACGGTTGATTTTACTTCCGATGAAACAAAATTGCGTGAGGCTAAATTTCATATCGTAGCCGTTCCTACGCCTGTAAACGACGACCATACGCCCGACCTTACGCCTGTTGAGGGCGCAAGTGAAATTTTGGGCAGAAACCTTACAAAAGGCTCGGTTGTCGTATTCGAAAGCACGGTTTATCCCGGTGTTACCGAGGAGGTTTGCGTGCCGATACTTGAAAGGGAATCGGGACTTAAATGCGGCGTGGATTTCAAAATCGGCTACAGCCCCGAAAGAATCAATCCCGGCGATAAGGTGCACCGCCTTGAAACGATAAAGAAGATTGTCTCGGGGATGGACGAGGAAACTCTCGATACCGTGGCAAAGGTCTATGAGCTTGTTGTTGAGGCAGGCGTTCACAGGGCAGAGTCGATCAAGGTTGCCGAAGCCGCAAAGGTTATCGAAAACTCACAGAGAGACATTAACATTGCGTTTATGAACGAGCTCTCGATTATTTTCAACAAGATGGGAATTGACACAAAATCCGTTCTTGAGGCCGCAGGAACAAAATGGAATTTCCTTAAATTCTATCCCGGTCTTGTCGGAGGTCATTGCATTGGCGTTGACCCGTATTATCTTACATATAAGGCGGAGGAGCTCGGCTATCACAGTCAGATTATCCTCTCGGGCAGAAGAATAAACGACGATATGGGCAAGTATGTTGCTGAAAATACCGTTAAAAATCTCATAAAGGCAGATGCTTCCATAAAGAATGCAAAAATCGCTATTCTCGCTTTACATTTAAGGAAAATTGCCCCGACACGAGAAACACAAAGATTATTGACATTTACAACGAGCTTCGTGAGTACGGCATTACGCCGATAATCGCAGACCCCGAGCTGATGCCGACGAGGCTAAACGTCTTTACGGAATTGAATTTGTCGATATTAACGATATTAAGGATTGCGACGCAGTAATTCTCGCCGTTGCTCACGAGCAGTTCAAGGCTGTTTCGATGGCTGATTTTGAAAAGATGTTCAAGCATAACGAAAATGCAAATGTACTTGTCGATATTAAGGGACTTCTTGATCGCAAGGAATATGAAAATGCAGGATATATTTACTGGAGATTATAATTATGGGATATAAGAACTTGAAGTTTGAGCCGGGCACACTGTTTCTTGTAACGGGTGCGGCAGGCTTTGTAGGCTCTAACCTTTGCGAAGCAATACTCAATATGGGCTATAAGGTCAGAGCGCTTGATGATCTTTCGACGGGTAAGCAGAAGAATGTCGATATGTTTCTCGGCAACCCGAATTACGAATTTATCAAGGGCGATATTAAGGACCTTGACACCTGCTTAAAGGCGTGTGAGGGCGTGGATTACGTTCTCAATCAGGCTGCTTGGGGAAGTGTTCCGAGAAGCCTTGAAATGCCTATCTTTTATTGCAAAAACAATATTGAGGGAACACTTAATATGCTCGAAGCGGCAAGGCAAAACGGCGTTAAAAAGTTCGTCTACGCTTCTTCCTCCTCGGTTTACGGCGACGAGCCGAATTTGCCCAAGACCGAGGGCAGAGAGGGCAATCTTCTCTCTCCGTATGCTCTTACAAAGCGTTGCGACGAGGAATGGGCAAAGCTTTACACAATGCATTACGGACTTGATACATACGGAATGAGATATTTTAACGTGTTCGGCAGACGTCAGGACCCCGACGGAGCGTATGCGGCGGTTATACCGAAATTCTTAAAGCAGCTTATGCACGGAGAGGTGCCGACCATTAACGGCGACGGTAAGCAGAGCCGTGATTTTACCTATATTGACAATGTTATTGAGGCAAACCTCAAGGCGTGCCTTGCTTCACATGAGGCGGCAGGTAATGCGTTCAACATTGCCTACGGCGGAAGAGAATATCTGATTGACATTTATTACGGGCTCACAAAGGCACTCGGAATTGATGTTGAGCCGAATTTCGGACCCGACAGAAAGGGCGATATTAAGCACTCAAACGCCGATATTTCAAAGGCTAAAAGGCTGCTCGGCTATGATCCCGATTACAGCTTCCAGGACGGAATTAAGCTTGCAATTGAGTGGTATAAGGAGAATTTGTAATGGCAAAGCTTTCTGTTATTATCCCGATATACAACGCCGAAGAATATTTACACGAGTGTATCGACAGCACGCTCAGGCAGACAATGAGCGACATTGAAATCATCTTAATCGATGACGGTGCTACCGATTCAAGTCCGCAGATTTGCGACGCTTATGCAAAAAAGGATTCGAGAGTTCGTGTTGTTCATAAGCCGAACGGCGGCGTTTGTGATGCGAGAAACGCAGGAATAAAAGAAGTTAAAACCGAATATTTTACTTTTCTTGAAAGCGACGATTGGCTTCCCGATGATGCTCTTGAAAAGATGTATAAATACGTCGAGACCGATAACTCGGATTTCGTTATAGGCTCATATTACAAAATTTCAACCTCGGGTACAACGGTAAAGCACCCCTTGCCCGAAAAAGAAATTAAGTTCAATTCGGAAACCGTAAAAACTCAGTTGCTTGAATATGTTATGGGACTTACGGGCGAGAGGCTTAAAACTCCCGGTAATGTCGATTCGCTTTTGACCGACACCGCAAAGCTTTATAAGACCTCTATTGTCCGTGAAAATGAGATTTATTGGATAAGCAGAAACGAAATTTATTCCGATTGCCTTGAATATATTTTACGCTACGCAAGCTTCTGCGAAAGTGCCGTATTCTTTGATGAGCCTGTCTATTATTACAGACGAACAAATACAGGCTCACAGACCGCAGGGTACAGAGAAAAAACGGTTGACCTTTGGTTTGTGCAGTTTGAGACAATGAAAAAATTTATCGAGGATAACAAGCTCCCAAATTTATATAAGGCATTTTATTCGAGAGTTTGCTTTTCGATTATCCCGATAGGCGGAAACGCATACAGAGCAGGCAATCGTAAAAAGGGAATGGAGCAGATTAAAAAAGCTCTTAAAAACCCGATATATAAAGAAGCGTTTGATAATTTCAATATCAACGATTTACCCGTTCATTTCAGACCGCTTTTCTTTTTTGCAAAGCATAAAATGTATAACTGCTTCTATGAAATGACCGTGATTATGCGAAAGATAATGAACAAACAAAGAGGAATGTAAGCTTGATGGACCTTTGGTAAGTGTGGTTATACCCGTATATAAAACCGAAAAATATGTCATAAAAAGCGTCAATTCGATTTTGACACAGACCTACAAAAATCTCGAGGTTATACTTGTAGATGACGGCTCTCCCGACGCCTGTCCGAGAATTTGCGACGAGCTTAAAAAGACAGATGATAGAATAACCGTTATCCACAAAGAAAACGGCGGACTTTCGTCTGCAAGAAACGCAGGAATCGATGCGGCGCACGGCGAATACATACTTTTTCTTGACTCCGACGATACGTTGGAGGCTTATGCCATTAAGGATATGGCGGAAAAGGCAAATGAGAAGAAATGCGACGCTGTAATTCCAAACACATATTATAAGACCTACGACAACAGCGATAAAAAAGTAAAGTCGGCACATTTTACCGATGATATGTTTTCAGAGGACCCGAAAATATTTGCACTTGATGTGCTCATAGGAAAGGGCAGGGCAAGGCGTTCAACTGCGGTTTTATACTCCTTGTCGCTTATAAAAAACAACGGTATAAGATACCCATTAGGAAGAATATCGGAGGATTTCTTTTTCAATCTTGATTTCTTTTCGGCGGCAGAAAGCATTGCTCTTTACGAAAAGCCGTCATTGAACAATCTTAAAAGAGAAGGCAGTATTTCCTCCTCATATTATGAAAATTTCTTTGATACCGTTCTTGAAATGGATGTCAGAGTAGAAGAGTTTATCGCCAAAATCGACAATGATAAATATAAAGCTTATATTTACGGAAGAAGAGAAACCTTACTTTTCAGAAATATCCTGATATTTGCGATAAAATGTTATGGGAGACTCCAAAACCTCTTATCACAAAAGAGTCTTAAAATGCGTGCGGATGTTTAAGAACGAAAGGCTTAAAGCTGCACTTGAAAGCGGTGCGGGAACGCCGTTCTTTGAGGGAAAATTCCAAAGATTTTATATGGGCTTTTCATTAAAGCTTATAAGAATGAAATTGTATCGTTTAACTTGCTTGCTTGCATTTATCGCAGCAAGAATAAATACTGTTTGAGGTGTAGGGCTTGCGAATACTTATTGTGTCAAACTCTCCGTGGAGAAATGATAACAGCTTCGGTAATTCGTTCTCAAATATTTTTGAGGGAATTCCCGATTTGGAAATTGCAAATATTTGTTGTAAATACGGTCATCCCGAAAGCAACTGTATTTCAAGATGCTATCAGATAACCGAAAAATCATTGCTTAAAAATCTTATGAAAAAGGGCGCTTCCGGTAAGGAAATTGCGGTAAATGACGCCCCTAAAGAAGATGATTCCGCACAAAGCGGAGAAAAAACCTTTAATAAAATAAAAAAATACAAGAGTATCCCGATGTTTTGGGCGCAGGCGATGATATGGAAAATCGGTCGTTGGTGCTCACCGGAGCTTGTCGATTTTGTTGACAGCTTCAAGCCCGATTTGCTTTTTATACCGATTTACTATTCTCACTATCTCCATGATATAAACGAGTTTATACTTAAACGCTTCAATATTCCCGCATTCGGCTATGTTTCCGACGACGTCTATACAATGCGGCAGTTTTCACTCTCGCCGTTTTATTGGATTGACAGGCTTATTTTGAGAAAGAAAATGAGAAAGGTTTTCTCTTGGTGTAAAAAGATATATGTTATCTCGGAAACGCAAAAGAGGGAATATACAAAAATTTTCGGAGATAAATTCGAGGTCTTGACTAAGTGCTCGGACTTTGACGACTCAAAGCGACCCGAGTTTAAGACTCCGAGCGATACGCTTAAAATGATATATGCCGGAAATGTCAGCAAGGGAAGATATAAAATTCTTTCGGAGCTTGCAAAGGCGGTTGAGGCTCTTAATTCAGACGGCAAAAGGTTTATGCTTGATATTTACACCTCTACTCCGCTTTCCGACAAGCAAAAGGCAAGGCTTAGCATTGACGCTGCTGCGCTTTACATCCGCCCGTGAGCTATGGCGAAATACGCAAGCTTCAGGCTCAGGCGGATATATTGGTTCACGCAGAAGCCTTTGATTTGAAAGAAAGACTTGCAACACATCAATCGTTTTCAACAAAAATTGTCGATTATCTTGCAACCAATCGTTGTATTCTTGCGATAGGCGACAAGAGCTGTGCCTCAATAGATTATTTTGTCCGCAATTCCTGCGGTGCGGTTGCACTTTCAAAGGATGAAATTACAGTTCAGCTTGAAAAGCTGTATTCCGACAAGTCTCTTTTGAAATATTATGCCGATAAGGCTTGGGCTTCGGGAAAGAAAAATCATAACAGAGGCGAAATGCAAAAGAGGCTTTATGAAAGCCTTGAAAATGCAGTTGGAGGGAATAAATGAAGGTAGTACATATAAACGCAGTCTATAAAATCGGCTCGACGGGCAGAAGCCTTATGGAGCTTGACGAGGATTTGAACGCAAGCGGCGTTGAGTCCTACTGTGCCTGCTCAAGAGTTTACGGCTGCGAAAATGTATATCAAATCGGCAACGAAATGTCGATAAAAACCCATGCCTTGATGTCAAGACTTACCGGTATGCAAGGCTATTTTTCAAAAGGAAACACAAAAAAGCTTATTGATTATATAGACGGTATAGCCCCCGACGTAGTTCATTTGCACAATCTCCATGCAAATTACATAAATCTTCCCATGCTGCTTGAATATCTTGCCAAAAAAGATATTGCAACCGTTATAATGCTTCACGACTGCTGGTTTTTCACGGGCAAATGTATGCATTATACGACCGAGGGCTGTTATAAATGGGAAACGCTTTGCCATGATTGCACTCAGCTTCACGAGGGCAACGACAGTTGGTTTTTTGACAGAACAAAAAAAAAGTACATTCGGACAGGATAAGGCTGTTCAATGCAATTCCGAGGCTTGCGATAGTGGGCATTTCGGATTGGGTTACAAATGAATGCCGTCGCTCTCCGATAGCAAAAAATGCGAAAATAATCAAAAGAGAATATCTTTGGATAGATATGAATAAATTTAAGCCCGTTTCGGCTGAAGAAAAAAAGCGTGAGATGGGGCTTGAAAACAAATTTGTTATAATCGGCGTGGCTGAGCAGTGGGGAGACGCAAAGGGCTTACCGCAATTCCTCGACCTTGCCGAAAAAATATCGGACGATAAGGTAATCTTGCTTGTAGCAATCCTGCCGAGGGCGTAAAGCTACCCGACAATATCATCTCAATCGGCAGAACAAACTCACAGGAGGAGCTTGCGCTTTATTACTCGCTTGCTGATGTTTTTGTTACATTTTCTTATCAGGAAACCTTCGGAAAGGTGTCGGCGGAGGCAATTTCCTGCGGCACACCCGTTGTTTGTTATAATTCTACCGCCTGTCCCGAATTGGTCGGAGATAACTGCGGAAAAGCGGTCAATATCGACGAAAAGGACGGAATATTCAAGGCGATAAATGAAGTTGCCGCAAACGGCAAAGAGCATTACAGTAATTCGTGCATAAGCTTTGCACATAAAAACTTCTCAAGAGAAAAGATCGCAAAGGAATTTATCAAGCTTTACGAAGAATTGGTAAAATAAAGGGATAATATGAATATTTATGTCGCAAATATACTTGTTACGCTGATAAGCGGCTTAATGTTTCTTCTTATACGGCCCACGCCCAACAAAAGAAAGGCTTTTATCTGCTTATCAACTGTTCAATGGGTACTTATATCGGGACTTCGAGGAATGAGCGTCAGCCCCGATATGTATTCCTATAAATTAAGATATCAGACAGCAATGCATACGTCATGGAAGCAGGTATTCAGAGCGTTTTATGATGTTTACGTAAACGAAGAGGGAAAGGATCCCGGCTATACGCTTTTTGAAAAATAACACAGCTTTTTATAAGAGATTATCAGGCTTATCTGTTTATAGTAGCGGTTTTATTTTTTGTTTGTCTTGCCGTTTGGATATACCGAAATTCAAAACTTCCGTGCTTTAGCTATCTGATTTTTTCAGCGTTCCTTTTCGGCTTTTATGCAATAACGGGAACACGTCAGACCATTGCGACGGCTCTCGTTGTACTCATAGGCTCGGAGCTTATCAAACGCCGAGAGTTTTGGAAATTCTTGCTTGTATGCATCGTTGCGTTCACAATACATAAGTCATCAATGGTAGCCTTACCGTTTTACTTCATTTCTCAAAAGGAGATTACCGCAAAGTATTCTCTTGCGGTGTTCGGTGCATTTCCGATACTCTTTATTTTCAGAAATCAGTATGTCGAAGTGCTCAAATACATTTCAGGCTATGATTACGACGCCTTCGAAAACTCGGGTGCATACGGCTTTACCCTTGTATATATGGCTGTATGTGCGGTGGCTATGATACTTATCAGATACATAAAGGCGAATACGGAGAATTACAAGATATACTATAACGCACTGTTTATGGGCTCGCTGTTTCTTCCTACGGTTTTCGTAAATCCGGCAATGATGCGAGTGGTACAGTATTTTACGCTTTATCTTATGCTTATGATTCCGGAAATCGTATATGCTATCGAAAAAAAGTACAGGACAATAGCATATTCGGTAATGGTATTCGTGTTGTTCCTTGCGTCGAACGTTTATAATTACAGCTATCAATTTTTCTGGCAATAAATATTTAAGGAATAGTTTATGAACATATTTTTGGTAAATATCATATTGACGGCTTTGCTCGGTGTAATCTTTTCAACAGGACGGCAGAGCAAAAGAAAAAAAGCGTGGTTTTGCACGCTCGTCACTATAAACTGGATACTTGTTTCAGGCCTGCGAGGTATGGATGTCGGAGCGGATACAATTTCGTACCGTAACCGTTTTTATCGCACGCTTAATACTTCATGGCACGATATATTCGGGAACTTTTACCGTGTATATATAAACGATGAGGGCAAGGATGCAGGATACAGCCTTTTTGAGAAAATTGTTCAGATTTTCGTAAAGGATTATCAAGGCTATTTGATAGTTGTTGCGGCAGTTTTCTTTATTTGCCTCGGATATTGGATTTTCAAGAATTCAAAATACCCATGCTTCAGTTATCTTATTTTTTCGGCGTTCCTTTTCGGCTTCTACTGCCGTTACGGGCACACGTCAGACAATCGCAACGGCACTTGTGGTGTTTATCGGCTCGGAGCTTATAAAAAAGAATAAGTTTTGGAAATTCCTTATAGTTTGCCTTGTGGCGTTTACGATACATAAATCCTCTATCGTGCTGATTCCGTTTTATTTTATCGCCAAAAAGGAAATCACCTCACGATATATCGCCTCGGTGCTTGTGGCGACTCCGTTATTGTTTATTTTCCGTGAAAGATATGTTGATTTGCTTCGCTACATTTCGGGCTACGAATATGACGCAATCGAAAACGAGGGCGCATACGGCTTTATGTTTATGTATGTCGCAGTAACGGTAATCGCCGTTATACTTCTTAAATATGTAAAGAGAAACACGAAAAATTATAAGCTTTATTACAACGCATTGTTTATGGGACTTGTGTTTATACCGGCGGTATTCGTAAACCCTGCAATAATGCGAGTAGTACAGTATTTCTCAACATTTTTTAATGCTCTTGATACCTGAAATGATATATGCGCTTGAAAAGAAATACAGGCGTTTCGGATATTGTGTTATGCTTTTGATACTTTTTGCCGCATCAAATGTTTACAGCTATCAATACACATTCTTCTGGCAGTAAGGTGATAAAATGAAAAAAGTATATTATCTTTGCTATTTTGACACTCCCGATAACAAGCAGCAGGACAGGAATTTTGTTCTGTCGGCGGTTACAAAGTCAACTTATATCGCAAACGCTTTGGTCAGGGCAGGGAACGAGGTCGAAATCGTTTCTGCTTCGGGAACAAAATCAAATAGCTTTTGCAAGGGCGGCGTTAAACAGCTTTCCGAAAATCTTTCATTAAGGCTTTTTGACGCTAAGCCTACGGATAATGTAATTAAACGGGTGCTTGCACGAAATTTTTTGAAAAACAGCTTCGTAAATATCTGTTGGACAATGTTACGGAAAATGATGTTCTGTTCGTCTATCATTCATTATCCTATATGGATTTAGTCAAAGAGGTAAAA
>ENA-OQEB01000377-OQEB01000377.1-human-gut-metagenome-genome-assembly--contig:-NODE-377-length-18959-cov-2.075350_pt1 | contig 18959 bp, 19 predicted proteins | sample MGYA00242787_ERZ504619 | MGnify/ENA primary metagenome ERZ504619 (study PRJEB26092, sample SAMD00036317) | human gut metagenome | host: Homo sapiens | study: EMG produced TPA metagenomics assembly of... | reverse complement strand
CCGTGAATGTTATTTATAAATTATGAGTACAATATCAATTATTCCAATATCCGATAGCAGCCGGGTGCTTGCTGAGCGAATTCTAGCCTCTTATCCCGAGGCGAAGATCTTACCATTCGGCTCTTTCTCAAAAGAGGTTTTTCACGAATCCAGTAGTTTGGTATTTATAGGAGCGATGGGAATTTGCGTACGCAGTATCGCTCCCTTCGCGGAAGATAAGCATACTGATCCTGCCGTGGTTTGTATAGATAGTACCGGCAAATACGTGATTCCTGTCTTATCCGGACATATCGGTGGAGCGAACGATCTTTCCAAAGAGTTAGCGAACCTATTAGGAGCCGAAGCGATTATTACGACACAAAGCGACAACGCAAACCTATGGGCGCTCGATACATTAGGGAAGAAATACGATTGGACCTTGATCGTCAAAGATAGCAATGCCGCCATCTCCACTTTTGTCAATGGAAAACCGACAGCGCTACTCCTTGATATACGAGATAAAGGAACGGATTATTTGGAGCGTACGGTCCCGTCTCATGTCTCTATCTTTTATTCCTTCGAGGCGATACCGCAGCAAGACTATGAGTTATTGATGATCGTCAGTCCCAAACAATACGATACATCCATCCATACGATCACCTATATACCGAAAGTCCTCCACCTAGGAATGGGTTGCCGCAAGGATATGCAAGGCGATCCTACGGTCGTTTACGAACATATTAAAGATGTATTGCGTGATAAACGCCTGTATCCGGAGGCCTTGGCGGATGTAAATACAATCGATTTGAAGAAATGCGAACCGGTGCTGACATTACTGGCTTATGGAGTTATGGAATGCCCTTTCCACACCTATACATCGGAGGAGCTGAAAGAAATCCCGGTACCCAATCCCTCGGAGAAAGTACTGGAGGTAACCGAATCCCCAAGTGTATCGGAAGCTTCCGCCATTTATGCGGCTCATGGCGGTCCGCTTTTGGTCGAGAAGCAAAAAGCGGATTTAGGGAAAGGAAATGAATATACCTTTGCCGTAGCGTTAGATCGGACGGCCTGCCGTGAGGGACATATCGAGATCGTAGGAGCGGTCCCGGCGATCCGGACTTGATCTCTATCCGCGGGCGGCAAATGTTGGAGAAAGCTGATTTGATCCTGTATGCAGGAAGCCTCGTCCCGAAAGAACTTACCTTATGCGCAAAGGCAGGCGCTACGGTGCGAAGCTCGGCGGATATGAATCTGGAAGAACAGTTCGCGTTGATGAAAGAGTTTTATGATAAAGGATTGTTTGTCGTTCGTTTGCACACGGGCGATCCTTGCATCTATGGAGCTATTCAAGAGCAAATGAATTACTTTGATCAATACGGGATGGATTATCATATCACTCCGGGTATTTCCTCTTTCCAAGCCGCCGCCGCCGCTCTTTATTCCCAGTTCACGATTCCGGAGAAAGTACAAACGATCATCCTCACTCGTGGCGAAGGACGTACGCCCATGCCTGAGAAAGAGCAACTGCACAAACTGGCTCAAAGCAAAGTACGATGTGTATCTTCTTAAGCGCCGGTGTCGTAGAGAAGGTCCAAGAGGAATTATTGCGACATTACGCTCCAACCACTCCGGTAGCCGCTTGCTATAAATTGACATGGAAAGACGAGCGGATCTACCGTGGGCAACTGAAAGATCTCGCCAAGATCGTAAAGGAGAATCATCTTACGTTGACGACATTACTTGTCGTCGGGGATGCCATCGATAACCGCAAGGGCCTATCTCGCTTATATGCGGATGAATTCAAACATCTTTTCCGTAAGTAATGATACTGATTCTTGGAGGAACGACAGAAGGCCGTGTGGCTGTGCGGGTAGCGGACGAGGCAGCCGCTACCTATTACTATTCTACGAAAGGAACTTTGCAATCCATTGAATGCGCTCATGGAATCCGTTTGACCGGAGCCATGAATGCGGAGGAAATGGAGTGTTTTTGTCGTGACCACGCAATTAAGCTATTGATCGATGCGGCACACCCTTTCGCTCAAGTGTTACACCAAACGATCGAACAGGTATCGAAATGCTTACGGATTCCGGTGATTCGTTACGAACGTCGGTATCCACTTCGTGATGAGGACTTGATTTGGTGCGATAGTTATGCAGACGCAATTCGCCAAATGGAAAATAAAGGTATCCAACGGCTACTTGCCTCAGTGGCGTGAACACCCTTGCCCCGCTCCGTCCTTATTGGCGATCGCATACCACTTGGTTACGTATATTGGAGCGGAGGAATCTTTGTCGTTGGCCGAGAAGCAGGGCTTCCCCCAAGAAAGTCTGGTTTTCTATCGAGAAGGCGAGGATGAGTTAAAGTTGTTGGAGCAACTCCATCCGGACGCATCTTGACAAAGGAAAGTGGTTTCTCCGGCTATTTTACGGATAAAGTGAACGCTGCCCGCCAATTCGGAATACCAGTATTTGTCGTGAAGCGTCCCGCATTACCGGAAACTTTCTACCGAGTGTATGGTGAAGACGGATTGCGCAAACAAATTGAACGCCTATTACCAGAATTCTTTCCCTTGAAAAGCGGATATACGACCGGAGCTTGTGCTACCGCCGCCGCAAAAGCCGCTTTATTGGCCTTATTATCACGGAAGGAACAAACAGAAAGCCAGATAACATTACCCTCGGGAGAACAGATAACGTTGCCGGTAGCCTATACCGAATGGGCCGGGTGTTCCGCCGCCACCTGTACCGTGATCAAGGAGTCTGGGGATGATCCGGACGTGACGAATCATAGCCGGATCCGGGTTACTGTTCAATTATCTCCCGATGCATCCGGTTGTGCCATCGCCGTTGGCAGAGTCGTGCCACGATGATGGCACAGCTGTGCCAAGCCGATGGCACAAGCGTGCCACGGTAATGGCACAAGAAGAACATTGTCAAGAAACAGAAAGCGACGATACGGGAAGAGTCATCTTCCAAGCAGGTGAAGGAGTCGGAACCGTGACCTTCCGGGACTCGGCTTGAAAGTCGGTGGCCCGGCTATAAACGCCACGCCCCGTAAGATGATCCGGCAAGAGCTGATTCCACTCCTGCCCTCACCCGATTCCGTCGCTATTGTCACGGTCTCGGTTCCCGGTGGCGAGGAGTTGGCGAAACGTACCTTCAATCCGAAACTTGGAATTATCGGGGGAATCTCTATTATCGGGACATCCGGAATCGTGCGTCCTTTCTCATCGGACGCTTTTATCGCCTCGATACGGAAAGAAGCCAGTGTCGCCAAAGCGATAGGTTGCGAGACGTTGGTTATTAATTCCGGGGCGAAGAGTGAACGCTACCTTCGGAGCTTATACGCTTCTTTGCCTCCACAATCATTCGTCCATTACGGGAATTTTATCGGAGAGACGCTAAAGATCGCTGCCGATTTAGGTTTCAAGCAGGTTATCTTAGGCATCATGATCGGCAAGGCGGTGAAACTTGCGGAAGGTTTCCCGGATACACACAGCAAAAAAGTCGTCATGAACAAAGGCTTCCTTCAAGATGTAGCGAAAGAAGCGAAATGCGAGGAGGCGACCGTAGATGCAATCAATCGGATTACGTTGGCCCGTGAATTATGGGAGCTTCTTACGGAAAAAGATCAAAATCGTTTCTTCCCATACTTTTACAAAAATGTAAATCGTATTGCGCTCCTATCCTTCCCGACGGCGAACTAACCTTGCTGTTAATATCCGAAGAGGGCAAGGTCTTATACCAATCTTAGCTTTAGAGACGCAGCACGCACGCTACGTCTCTACACCCCCCAGACTGTAATAGCATTTCTTTTTAGCTGTTTATTCTTTTTTATTAGGGATTCTTTAAGAATACATATTAGGAGGATTTCGTACTTTTGCCCTCTAAATATTGATTAAAATAATGTTTAGATATCTTTTAATTTATATGGCCTGCCTTCTATTCGCCTTTTCCGTAAAGGCGCAAGGTATTTCCAATGACACGATTACGAAAGAATGCTGATGCTGGACGGTAAGCCTATGACCGAGAAGCAAATACAACGTTATCATAAACAATTACATAAAGACTCCATACGGGCCAACAAAAGGATCTGGTGGTCTATCCTTGGCGGACCGTCTTACACGCCGGAAGCCTCCTTTGGCGTAGGTGGCGCGGTTTTGGCTAGCTTTCGCTTAAACAAGAATGATACGATATCCCAACGATCGTTTATCCCTGCGGGATTTAACATCACCTTAAACGGGACGTTCGTTTTTGCCGGTGCTGGTACCTTATTCTTCAACGAGAATCGCTTCCGTATTTATATCAGTTACGGTTATCGGAACGAACCTTCGCATTATTTCGGGAAAGGCTATGAGACGATCGAGCAAATCGAGAAGAGCGACTCGACAACGAAATTCCATAAGAGTTCTTTCCAACTATATCCCCGTTTCGTATGGGAAGTTAGGCCTCATTTATATACGGGTCCTCTTTTTGATATTAATTTCAGCAAATCAGATGATATCAACCGGTGATGGCCGAAGATCCTTATTTCAATAAGTTCAAACGAGATTATGTCAATATCGGTGTCGGCGGCTTGATTCAATACGATACACGAAATGATGTGGCGACCCCAAGTTCCGGTATGTTACTAAGCGCGATCGCCAAGGTGTACGGAAAGTATTTAGGCGGTGCATATAATTATGAGATGTTCGAACTGGAATACCGCCAATTCCAGCAAGTATTTCGTCCTCGTAGCACCTTGGCATGGATCGCCAAGACACAAATCGGTGTGGGGAACGTTCCTTTTACGGAGCTTCCTTCATTTGGTTCCCCTTTCGATCTTCGCGGATATTATTGGGGGAAGTACCGTGACAAGACCATGGCGTATGGGATTCTGGAGTATCGTCATATGTTCGGCAGCGTGGAGAAATATAAGAGCGGTAATTTCTGGGCGAAGTGTGGTTTTGTAGGTTGGGTTGGCACGGGTACGATCGGAAACGCTCCTATCGTAGACTGGAATAAGTGGAAATTCAACTACGGCGTAGGCTACGTATCCAAATGCAACCCGGCAAGACTTCCGCCTAGACGTAGGCAAAGACCCGAACCAAAAAGGAATGGCGGTTTATATGAATATGACGGAAGCTTCTAAAACCAGAAGGCTCCCGTCTACGATCTATGGAAGTATAACCTTGCGTTAAAATTATCGTTTAAAAGCCGGAAATATCTTAATATCGATTTTTTTCACTAAGTTTGCGTCATCGAAGGGGTGCCATACTATATGCTGAGATCATACCCTTACTACTTGATGCGGGTAATGCCGCCGTAAGAAAAACGAATGTTAAATGGATAAAAATGAAACGTACCGTTATCCGGTAGCTTTAACGATCGCTGGCTCTGATAGTGGCGGTGGTGCCGGAATACAAGCGGATATTAAGACTTTTTCCTCGCTGGGTGTTTTTGGAGCCTCGGCGATAACGGCTATAACCGCTCAAAACACACAGGGGGTGCGAGGGGATCCAACGCGATCTCTCCCAGAGATTTTGAGAGGACAAATCGAAGCTATTCTTGAGGACTTCATCGTAGATGCCATAAAAATAGGGATGCTACATAACAAGGATGCCGTAAAGGTTGTATCTGAGACTTTACCTTCCTTCCGACGAACTTCTATCATTTTAGATCCGGTGATGATATCCACGAGCGGAAGTAAATTATTGGAGGATGACGCCATCCGAACCATCATGGATGAGTTGTTCCCTAAAGCGACACTGCTTACTCCGAATATTCCCGAGACGGAATATCTTTCCGGTATAAAAATCAATAACGAGGCGGATATCTTATGTGCCGCCCGGAAATTGCAGGAAAAAGGATGTAACGCTATATTGATCAAAGGGGGGCATATTCCCGGAGTAGAAACGGTGGATCGGTTATTTATCAATGAGAATAATCCGATTTGTCTGGCCTCGCCAACAGTGGAGACCTTCAATACCCATGGAACGGGCTGTACGCTATCGTCCGCCATCGCCGCTTATATGGCACTCGGCCATTCATTGGTGGAAGCCGTACGATTAGCCAAGGAATATATGAATAACGCGCTCGTTCACGGGGCAAATGTATGCATGGGAAAAGGGCACGGACCTGTAAACCACTTCTTCTCACCCTCTGCCCTTCATAAAATCCGATGGAATCATGAATAAGCTGGTCGTAATTACTACACCTTATTTTTTCGCGGATGAAGCTTCTTTGATCGAACTTCTATTCGCGGAAGGAATGTCTCGTTTACATCTACGTAAACCGGATTGTAAACGTGATGAATTGGAGGGCTTATTGGATAAGATCTCTCCGGCTTATTACGACAGGATCGTTCTTCATGATTGGTTTACCTTGGCAGAAGAAAGGGCTTTAGGAGGAATCCATTTGAACAAGAGGAACCCGGAAGCTCCACCTTTATATAAAGGTAGTATAAGTCGTTCTTGCCATAGTCTGGAAGAGATTATCGAGTATAAACCGGTATGCGACTATGTGTTCCTTAGCCCGATCTTTCAGAGTATATCCAAAGAAGGATATGGTAGCGGATTCTCCTTAGATGGATTGCGAAACGCGAAGGGCATCATCGATGATAAGGTGATTGCCTTGGGAGGAATCTGCCCGCGGACAATAACGAAATTAAAAGATATCCCCTTCGGCGGTGTCGCCGTTCTCGGGGCCCTTTGGGGAAACGATCCCTCCCTTCTTGTTGCGGATCAACTCATAAAACAATTCAAACGATTACAAGTATGGCCTTAAATTATTATTTCGGATATGATGAGAATGGAAGAGTCGGTCGGAGAACAACCGGATTACGCCCCCCTTTTGGTGGAAACAATCGCTTGATGTTTATAACGCATCGTACGCCTAAATATACGGAATGCGACGAGGTAAGCATGGCAATCCAAGGAGGGTGCTCATGGATACAGTTGCGCATGAAGGATGGGATTTATGAGGATACCGTACGTACATGTGCCACTATCTGCGCGGAAGAATGTGAGCGAATCGTGGATTTCTGCGTAAACGATGATCTGGAGGCTGCCGTGACATGTGGCGCTACGGCTTGTCATCTGGGTAAGAATGATATGCTTGGATATCGCTTGGGAAGTACTGAGAGACAAGTTAGATTCCAATGCCATCTTCTATATCGGGGCTACGGCGAATACTTTTGAGGATATCCGGCTGGCCGTAGAACGAGGCGCCTCGTATATCGGACTAGGGCCGTATCGCTTTACGGGTACCAAGAAGAATTTGAGTCCCATCTTAGGCTTGGATGGTTATCGTAAAATAATCGCTCAATGCAAGGAGGCTGGCATCGATATTCCTATCTTTGCGATAGGTGGTATTACGCTGGAAGACGTAGGCCCTTTGATGGAGACGGGTATAACCGGAATCGCTGTTTCGGGCGCGATTATCAATGCCCCCGATCCCGTGGAGGAAACCCGCCGGTTTATAGAGGAAATCAATAAGTACTAAACTAAATACATATGGCTACTAAAAAGAATATGCGTATTTCCTATCCGTCCTCGGAAAAGATTTATGTCCCGGGCGAGATCAATAAGATCAAGGTTGGTATGCGTAAGATTAAATTGTTGGACACGGTAACCTTGGATGAGCATGGAGAACGAATCTTCAAGAAGAACAATCCGGTAATCGTTTACGATACGAGCGGCCCGTATTCCGACCCCAAGATATCGATTGATATCGCTAAAGGACTTCCTCGTATACGTGAGGAGTGGTACGGTAAGCGTAAGGATGTGGTTCAATTGCCGGAATTGACTTCCGCTTATGGTCGTGAGCGATTGGCGGACGCGACTCTGGATTCCCTGCGTTTCCCCAAGCGATACTTGCCTTTCCGGGCTAAAGAGGGTAAGAATATCACCCAGATGTATTATGCGAAGAAGCGTATTATCACTCCGGAAATGGAGTACGTGGCGATTCGTGAGAACCAGCAAATCGAGCTTGGGACTGAAGTCGTATATCACGCCGGAGTTCGTCCGCAAGGAAATCGCCGCCGGTCGCGCGATCATCCCGGCGAATATCAATCACCCGGAAGCCGAGCCGATGATTATCGGTAAGAAGTTCTTGGTAAAGATCAATACCAATATCGGTAACTCCGCTCTTTCCTCCGGTATCGACGAGGAGATCGAGAAGGCGATATGGAGTTGTAAATGGGGCGGCGACACGTTGATGGATCTCTCTACCGGCGATCATATCCATGAGACGCGCGAGTGGATTATCCGTAACTGCCCGGTTCCGATGGGTACGGTTCCTATTTATCAAGCCTTGGAGAAGGTGAATGGTAAGGTAGAGGATCTTTCTTGGGAGATCTATCGGGATACGTTGGTCGAGCAGGCGGAACAGGGCGTGGATTATTTCACGATCCACGCGGGTTTGTTGCGCAAGCATGTGGAGCTGACGGCGACTCGCCTGACGGGGATCGTATCCAGAGGCGGATCGATCATGGCCAAATGGATGCAGCTTCATGACGAGGAAAACTTCCTGTACACGCATTTCGCCGAGATCTGCGAGATACTGAAGGCATACGACGTGGCGGTCTCTATCGGAGACGGGCTTCGTCCCGGTTCTATCTATGACGCGAACGACGCGGCACAATTCGCCGAGCTTCACACGATGGGAGAACTGACGAAAATAGCTTGGGAGCAGTTCGTACAAGTGATTATCGAAGCCCGGGCCATGTTCCCATGAATAAGATTCATGAGAATATGAAGGAACAACAGTATGCCTGTCATGGAGCGCCGTTCTATACGCTGGGCCCGTTGACGACCGATATCGCTCCTGGATACGATCATATCACGTCGCTATCGGTGGCGCGCAAATTGCTTGGCATGGGACGGCCATGATCTGCTACGTTACGCCAAAGGAGCATTTGGGATTGCCGAATAAGGAAGACGTGCGTAATGGGGTGGTCGCTTATAAGATAGCGGCGCATGCCGCTGACTTGGCGAAAGGGCATCCCGGCGCTCAAGTACGTGATAACGCGTTGAGCAAGGCACGTTTTGATTTCCGCTGGAAAGACCAGTTCAATTTGTCCTTGGACCCGGAAAGGGCTTTACAGTATTATAAGGAGAGTGCTGTTACGGATGGAGAGTACTGTACGATGTGCGGTCCTAATTTCTGCGCTATGCGGTTAAGTAAGGATTTGCAAGGTTGTAAATAAAATACTGTTTTGAGGGGATGAGACGGGGCATGCCCCGTCTCTACAATTGAGTGATTTGTTTTCCGCATTCGTAGCCTTCCTCATATAGTTCTTCCAGTTTCTTTGTGTCGCTTCCGGTACGGCCGATTTAATCGGGCTTTGCGGACGGATGACGAAGGCTTTTCCTTCGGCCTCCAGTTGGTCTATGTAATCCAAGACCTCGTTGTACCGCCGGTATCGTAGTCGCAACTGTTCCCGGATCGCCGGGTATTTGTTATAAATAAAGCCGGGAAGGTAAAAATCTTTCTCTTCTTTCCGATAGCCTTTGTTACGGGTAAGGATGATGACGTTCTTGGAGAAGCCGTCGGCGATAGCCCGTCGGATAGGGATGGCATCGCATACGCCTCCGTCGACCATCGGTATCCCGTCTACATACGTAATTGGACAGAGGATCGGTAAGGTGCAAGATGCTTTACAGATATCCACCAAACGTTTCTTATCTTTCTTCTCCTCGAAATATTCCGCTTTACCCGTCAAGCAATTGCTCGTGACCATAACGAACCGATCCTTGGACTTGAAATAGGTATCGTAATCCAACGGATAATACAAATCCGGATAGACATAAAACAAGAAATTCAGATCGATATATCCCCTTCCCCGTAAGAAATGACGAAGACCTATGTATTTATATTTCTTCAATAGGTCGATATTGCTAAAACGAGAGCGTCCCCGCTGGCGGGAAGCATACGAGATTCCGTTACTCGCGCCCGCCGATACTCCGATCGTATAAGGAAACCAAATATCATGATCATAAATAATCCAATACTCCCACCGTAAATATAGCACGCATTCCGCCACCTTCCAACACCAAACCTGTCTGACTATCTATTTCCATATATATACCTCTGAATTAAAAAAGCCATTGCTGGGTTCCCACCAAGCAATGGCCACAAAAATATAATAAATCAGCGATAAATAATAGTTCCTTTTTAGAATTTACTTGGTCACTTCGTTCACTAAGGGACGGCCTTCCTCGAAATCCTTGATGTTCCGCAAGGTAGTATCGGCGATATTATGCAGAGCCTCTTTCGTGAAAAACGCCTGATGGGAAGTAACGATCACATTGTTGAACGAGAGTAGACGGGCCAAGACATCATCATCGATAATCTTATCCGATTTATCCTCGTAGAAATAGTCTCCTTCCTCCTCGTAGACATCCAATCCAGCGGCGGAGACTTTCTTGGTCTTCAATCCCTCGATCAAGGCGTTGGTATGGATCAGTAACCCGCGTCCCGTATTGATAATCATTACGCCGTCTTTCATCTTGGCGATCGAATCGTCGTTGATCAGATAACGAGTCTGGTCAGTCAACGGGCAATGCAAGGAAATGATATCGGACTCTTTGTATAACTCGTCTAAAGAGACATAGGTGATCCCTTCCTCCTTGGCGAATTTCTCATCCGGATACAGGTCGTTTGCCAATACACGCATCCCCAATCCTTTTAAGATATGAATCAATATCTTGGCGATCTTTCCGGTACCGATAATACCGGCGGTCTTGCCATGCATATCAAATCCCATCAAGCCATTCAAGGAGAAGTTGCCATCTCTCGTACGCCAGTATGCCCGGTGTATCTTACGGTTTAACGATAACATCAAGGCCAACGTATATTCAGCGACCGCATAGGGTGAGTAGGCCGGCACGCGTACGACCGGTAATTTCCCTCTGGCGGCATTCAAATCCACATTATTAAAACCGGCGCAACGAAGCGCCAACAGTTTCACGCCATTGGCAACCAAAGCGTCTATTACGGCGGCATCAGCCGTGTCGTTCACGAAAATACATACAGCGTCTACCCCTTGGGTTAAGACGACATTATTGATATTCAAATGTCCTTTATAGTAACGAATATCGAACTCATACCGCTCATTGATCTTATCGAAAGAAGCGATGTCGTAGGGTTTAGCACCAAAAAACGCAATCTTATACGCCATATAACTTTAGTTTTTTAATATAACTAAATTAAGCCCTTGATTGTTTATCGAAAAAGAAATCCATTCGTTTAATTATAGTACTTTTGTCCGCTGGGTAACAATATAGATGAGCATGAATCAATCCCATAAAAGATCTTTTATAGCAGTTCTTATTTTTATTGGCTTTCTCTTGTTTATGGCATTTTGGGGCATCGACCTGATCTTAGGGGCGTATGCGGGACATAAATTGAGTAACTTGCCGAAAGGCATCATCTTGACATACGCTATGATAAGATCCGGTTGATAGGGCTGAGTACCGTACGTATGGAGGATTGACCGTTATCCCGATTGATGCTGATACGTTGATACATGCGGACAGGCTTCAAGCGAAACTGGAGCTTGGCAGATTATTGCTACTTACCCCTGCCATAGAGAGTGTACAAGCGGATAATTTGCATATTCATTTTATTAAGAAGGGAGAGAGAGCTAATTTTGATTTCCTTTATAAACCATCGAATCACCTAGGTGAGCCAGAGGAAACAGCTGTAGATGATAAGGAACAGGATTACGCACGCAAGGCTGAACGCTCCCTTAGTCTCCTTTTCAATTTATTGCCCGGAAATGCCTTGGTACATGATTTATGTGTTTCTTATAGTTATAAAGGAGATGAACTAATACTAGAGATACCCGAACTCAATCTTACTAACAATCAATTCTCTACGCATATAAACAGCACGGAGAACGGAGTTCGCAGCGAATGGATTTGCGAAGGCTCTCTCTCTGATAAGGAGCGACTCGTGAAAGCCCGTCTCTACGCCGACGAGCATACGAAGATTCCTCTTCCTTTTCTGGAATATCGTTGGGGGGCATCGGTACGTTTCGACACCTTGGCCTTCGAGCTTAAGGGACCTAAAATAGAAGAAGACATACAATCCTTACTCGGAAGCGCTATGTGAGCGGGCTTACCATCCACCAAGAGCGTATATCTCCGGACACGGTCTTACTGGATAAAGGCTCTATACACTTCCGGACAAACATCGGTAAGAACTATATCGAATTAGATAGCGTCAGTGATATCCGGTTTAATCATCTGGATTTCCATCCTTATCTGAAGATCGTTAAAGATACCAGTTGGCAAATCACGGCCTCTGTGAATAAAAGAGATTTCCCTGCGGATCAACTGTTCTCCTCCCTGCCTAAAGGCTTATTCTACAATCTGGAAGGCCTGAGAACAGAAGGTACCCTCTCCTATCATTTCCGATTGGATTTGGATTTCGGACAGGTAGACAGCTTGATCTTGGAGTCTACCTTGAAAGCGAAGGACTTCCAGATCCTTGCCTATGGGAATACGGATTTGCGGAAGATGAATGAGCCATTTGAATATACTGTCTATGAGCAAGGCGAGCCGGTACGCTCTTTCGAGATCGGTCCGGCGAATCCCTCTTTCCGCCCGTTCAACGCCGTATCCCGTTATCTTCCTTTAGTGATCATGCAGAGTGAGGATGCCGGCTTCTTTTATCACAACGGTTTTATTCCAAGCGCTATCCGGGAATCGTTGATACAGGATATCAAGGAACGACGTTTCGCCCGTGGCGGCAGTACGCTTAGCATGCAATTGGTGAAGAATGTATTCTTGAGCCGTAACAAGACGATCGCCCGCAAGCTGGAGGAAATGTTAATCGTATGGCTGATCGAGAGCGATCATCTGACCTCTAAAGAGCGGATGTTTGAGGTTTATCTGAACATCGCCGAATGGGCCCATGATTTATGGAGCCGCCGAGGCCTCACGTTATTATTTCGCGAAGGAACCTTCCCAGTTGAACCTTGCCGAGTGCATTTTTATGGCCAGCATTATCCCCAAGCCCAAACAGGTCCGCTATTGCTTCGACGGGTTGCGGTTGAAGCCGTATTATGAGGATTTTTACAGGGTAATACTGGATCGCTTGGTAGATCGCGGACTTATATCTTCGGAAGAGGCGGTAGGGGTAACGCCGGAGTCTGTCGAAATAACAGGTCCGGCTAAGGAATACCTGACGGCTACCCAAAGTCGATCTCCACGCTCGTCCCAACCCCTAGATCAGAAATAATATTCACCTTCGCCCCATAGGTGCTCAATATGCGTAGCGAGAGGCTTAGCCCGACACCATGCCCGGCGTATTCCCGGGTATTGCTCGCCCTGTAAAAGGGTTGGAAGATTCGTTTCAATTCCTCGGGAGGAATGCCGATACCTCGGTCGGATATGGTCAAGACACTGCCTCGAAGCCGCATCTCTACCGATTTATCGTCCGAATACTTACAGGCGTTGCTCAAGATATTCTTGATCGCTATCTTCAATAAATAGGGATTGGCACTGATCATATAAGAGAAATTATCCGGGGAGAACGAGATCCGGGCCGAGGAGAACTGCATCAAGAAGTCCGCTAGGAAGATCGTCTCCATCGCGCTTTTCTGGATCTCCTTATCCCCGTGCGACAGGAACAGCAGGTGTTTGATCAATTGTATGATACGGCTCGTCTCCGTGGCGATACGTCTTAATGCCGCTTGGTATTCCTCCGGGGAGCGCTCTTTCAGCAGGCTGATCTCGCATTCGCCTTGAATGGCTGTCAGTGGATTGTTCAACTCATGCGAGGCGTTGCTGATAAACGCTTTCTCACTTTGGTAAGCAGCGTCGATCCGGTCTACCATCCGGGTCGCGTATAGTCTGCCGACAAAATAGATCAATACCGAGCTAACCAATATCAATCCCAGCAACAGCCAGCCGATCCGATGCTGGATATCCATCCCATACTGATTCCCGGAAAGGACAATCACGATGAAATTCCCCTCGTTGTCGGGATAATACAAAGCCGCTCCCATTTGCGTATCGTGCTTGAAGTGAACGATATCCTCTTGGTATAGAGATCTCACCTGCGTGGCGTCCAGATAACGGGACAGCACTTGCCGGGTCTCCAAGCTATCGGCGTTCAGCAATATCTCGGTAGCGACGGGAAGGGTTTCCTCGTAACGCTGTTGGATACGGGCATAGCTCTCGTCGTCGGTCTCGTCCTTCTCCCAATGCTTCTGTGCCGTGGCATAGGCTTTTTCCGTCAGGTAAGAATAGTACAGGCGAGAGATATAGCTCGTGGAAACCAAATAGAAGACAAGCGTCACGACGGCTATCACGCCTATGGTAATGGCCGAGTAAAAGAGAGCGATCTTGTTTCCTGTCTTCATGCTTCCATCATATAGCCCACACCCACCACGGTATGGATTAGCTAGGTTCGAAGTCCTTGTCTATCTTCGTGCGCAAATAATTCACGTAAACATCGACCACGTTCGTATTGGTATCGAAATCCTTGTCCCAGACATTCTTTAGCAAGTTCATCCGGCTCAAGGCCGTTCCTTGGTTCTGTATGAAATATTCCAAGAGCCTATATTCCTTTACGGTCAAATCGATGACCTGCCCATTCCGTATAGCCCGATGCTTGGAGGATCTAAGACCAGATCCCCGCACCGGAGAGCCATATGGACGGATTCGTTTCCCGATCGACGTAATAACGCCTTTATGCGGGCCTCGAGTTCTTGGAAGCTGAAAGGTTTTACCAGATAATCATCCGCCCCGGCATCCAGCCCGCTAACAATATCCTCGGTGGTTCCCAAGGCGGTCAGCATGATCACGGGGGCATGGTAACCGAACCGTTGCCGGTACTGTTTGCAAAGTTGCAGGCCATTCATCTTCGGCATTATAATATCCAGAATCAGCAATTGGAAATCGTTCTTCTGTGTCAGTTCCCAACCAGCGGCACCGTCATAAGCGACATATACCTCATGCCCGAACTCCCGCAAGCCTCTTTCTATAAAAGAGGCGATGTTTATCTCGTCTTCTACTAATAATATCTTCGCCATTGTATCGTATGTATTAATAAGAATGTCCATCATTAATAATGCGTACTTAGGGTGATGCTAATCGTATCACAGAGGTGAAACGTTCTTTTCACGGTTGTGACACGATCGTTTCACCTCTGTGATATGATCTTTTCACGGCCGTGAAAGATCAGTAAGTATAATCCTTTCGCATAATAACTCCAGTCGCCCTCCCTAATAGTTCCGGACTTTCTTGCTACAAATATAGCAATTACAACCTACGTTGCACTAATTTACCGTTCTTATCATAGAGCATTCGTCGATAAAAAGCCTCCACCATCAACGGAAAGACAAAGAGGGTGAAGAACGTGGCCCCTATTAATCCGCCAATGATCACGATCGCCAAGGGACGCTGGCTTTCCGATCCGATACCGTGGCTCAAGGCGGCCGGAAGCAGGCCGATAGCGGCCATGGAGCGGTCATTAATACGGAACGTACCCTTGATTTCACGCTCATCTTGATCGAATCTTCCAGAGGATGCCTCTCCCGCAGGTTATTCTTGATGTCCGATATCATGATCACGCCATTCTGTATACAGATACCGAAGAGGGCGATAAAGCCGATACCGGCGGAGATCGAGAAGTTGAAATTCGTGATTAATAGGGCCAAGATACCTCCGACAGCGGCGTAAGGCACGTTCAATAAGACCAGTCCGGCATCCCGGGCGTTGCCGAAAAGGACGAATAGGATCACGAAGATGATCGCTATACTTACGGGGACGACTTGGGCCAAGCGTTTGGTAGCCCGTTGTTGGTTCTCGAAATCTCCGGTCCATTTCAAGGTATAGCCTTCGGGGAGCTTTACCTGCCTCTCCACTTTCCGCTGGGCTTCAGCCACGGCGCTACCCATGTCGCGGCCCCGGACCGAGAATTTCACGGCGCAGAAACGAGCGTGGTTATCCCGGTAGATAATCAACGGCCGGTAATCGTATGGATATCCGCCAGCTCGCGGATAGGAATCATGGAACCATCCTTTGCCGGAACCAGTATCTTGCCTATCTCATTCTCGCTACGGCGGAAGTAGATTCGTAGCGGACCATGATATTGAACTTACGCTCGTCCTCATAAAGCAGGGAGGCGCTCTTACCTCCTATCGCCATCTCGATAATGGATTGTACATCCTCCTTGGCCACGCCGTAGCGGGCTAAACGAGACTCGTTCAACTCGATCCGTAGCTCCGGCTGGCCGATATTCCGGATAACGCCCAGATCCTCGATACCGTCTACGGTCTCCAAGACCTTGAAAACTTCTACCGCTTTTTTCTCCGACTCGTATAGATCCTTACCGAAGACTTTCACGGCGATGGAACCTTTCACGCCGCTGGCCGCTTCCTCTACATTGTCCGAGATAGGCTGCGAGAAGTTAAAATCCACGCCCGGATAGATCGCCAGATCCTCTTGCATCTTCTCGATCAGGCCCGCTTTCGAGCGTTCGCTTTCCCACTCTTTCTCGGGATATATATCCACATGGAACTCGATGTTGTAGAAACCTGTCGCGTCCGTGCCATCGTTCGGCCGGCCGGTTTGCGATAAGACCTGACGAACCTCCGGATAAGCCGCCAGCTTCCGGCGCATCTGGTTGGCCAATGTAACGGATTCATCCAAAGATATACTTTGCGGTAAGGTCGCACGGATATAAATAGAGCCCTCGTTCAGTTGCGGGAGAAACTCGCTGCCCAACAAGGTGAAGCACCAGATACCTACGGCGGTTACCAACGTGGCGAACGTGATCGTTCGCTTCTTACGGGCGTGACACCAGTCGAAAATACCGATCGACTTCCGATTGATCCATACGAGGAACGGATTATGTTTCTCACGCACCTCTTTCTTTAATAGCATGGAAGATAGGACGGGTACCAATGTCAACGTAAAGATCAACGCTCCCAACAAGGCGAACCCCAAGGTATAAGCGAGCGGGCTGAACATCTTTCCTTCCACCTTCTGGAAAGAGAAGATCGGGACCAAGGCTGTGATGATAATCAGCTTAGAGAAGAAAACCGCTTTCGCACGGTCCTTCGCCGTATGACGGATAATACCCATCTTACTCATCAAATTAAAAGCGGGCATGCCTACTTCACGGGCTTTCCGGTCCAATGCCACGAAAAGCCCCTCCACCATCACGACGGCGCCATCGATAATAATACCGAAGTCGATCGCTCCCATAGATAAGAGGTTGGCGCTCATCCCCATCGCCCGGAGACAAATAAAGGCGAAGAGGAGTGCCAACGGGATAATGATCGACACGATTACCGTCGTACGCCAGTCCGCCATGAAGATTAATACGATGAAAGTTACCAGCAGAATACCTTCCGCCAGATTATGTGTTACGGTCTTGACCGCCAGATCTACCAGATTCTCACGATCGTAGAACGATACGATTCGCACGTCTTCCGGCAAGGCGTTTTGTTGGATATCCTTGATCTTATCCTTCAAGGCGGCGATTACCTCGCCGGGGTTCTCCCTTTTCGCATGACAACGATGCCTTGTACGACATCATCTTCCTCCATGCGGCCCACTTGCCCTAGGCGGGGAAGACTGGATTCGTGTACGGTAGCCAAGTGCTTGACAAGGATTGGCGTGCCATTGATATTTTTTACGACGATGTTCTCGATCTCTTTTACATCGTTAATCAAGCCGATACCCCGCACGACATAGGCTTGCGAGCTTTTCGTGATCACGTCGCCTCCTACGTTGATATTACTTTTTGCGATAGCGTCATAAAGTTCCAAGGTCGTTACCCCGTAACTGATCAGTTGATTCGGGTTGACGCTAACCTCGAAAGTCTTTACTTCTCCTCCGAAGCTGACGATATCCGCTACACCGGGTACGGCCCGCAACTTCCGCTCGATCACCCAATCCTGCAAGGTCTTCAATTCCCGGACGGAACGCTTATCGCTACGTAATGTATAGCGGAAGATCTCGCCGGTCGGACCATATAAGGGCTGCACTTCCGGTGTGACCCCTTCCGGCAGGTCGGCGTCGTTCAAGAGATTATAAACTTGCTGGCGGGCGAAGAAATCATCCACCTTATCTTCGAACATCACGTTGATGACGGAAAGACCGAAAAGGGTCGTGCTCCGGATATCCGTCTTTTTCTGTACCGGGTTCATGGCGATCTCGATCGGGATCGTGATAAACTTCTCGATCTCCTCGGCGCTCCTGCCCGGCCATTGGGTGATAATCGTCACCTTCGTATTCGTCACATCCGGAAACGCATCGATCGGCGTATGGATAAAGCTGGTGATACCGGCGATTACGGCGATCGTGGTACAGAAGAAGATAAAGAATTTGTTCCGGAGGGAGAACGTTATGATATTATCTATGAATGTGTGCATATCGTCCGGTTACTTTAATTCGTTATACACCAAGAGAGCGTTCCGATCTACGATCCGATCCCCATCCTTCAAGCCGGATCGCAGGTAACAGAACTTCTCGGTTTGCTTATACACCGAGATCTCACGCATTTGCAAATATCCCTCCTTCGAGACATAGACAACGTATTCTTTGCCATCCTCGAAAATAACGGCATGGGCGTTTACGCAAGGCATACTTCTCCTTTTACCGCGCTCTGTACATATACGTTCGTAAACATTCCGGGTTTAAGCATATACTTCTCGTTCCTTAATTTGACTCTTACGCTCATGGTCTTACTTTCTCGGTCTAGCATATGATAGACCTTATCGATCGTTCCCGTAAACTCCATATCCTTATAGGCCAAAGTGGTGATACGAACGGTTGCCCCCTCTTTTACCTTGCTGATATCTCCCTCATAGACATCGGCCATCACCCAGACATCGTCGAGACCGGAAATGGTAAACATCTCCTCCCCTTGATCAGAACGGATCTGCATATCCCTGTTTATATTCTTATCGATGATAAAGCCGGAGACCGGCGCTTTCACCACATTAGGTACGATGGGTCTGTTAATGTTAGTAAA
>ENA-OQEB01000376-OQEB01000376.1-human-gut-metagenome-genome-assembly--contig:-NODE-376-length-19012-cov-2.691131_pt1 | contig 19012 bp, 21 predicted proteins | sample MGYA00242787_ERZ504619 | MGnify/ENA primary metagenome ERZ504619 (study PRJEB26092, sample SAMD00036317) | human gut metagenome | host: Homo sapiens | study: EMG produced TPA metagenomics assembly of... | reverse complement strand
CATTTTTTTAGGTTGAGTAGCCATAGTCTTGAAGGATTTTCCTTCAAGATAATAAATTCATCAAAACTGTAACAGCATACTCCGATTCAGCTAGCATTATTGGGCTGTTTTGAGCGGAGTGTAACAGCATGCTCCGATCTTAAAAGAAAAACGGCCTAATCGCTGCTCGTAATTGCCTGATAACCAATACCTGTAAAATGTGATATTTACATGATATTTGGCGTTTTCTTTCAACTTCGGTACTGTAACAGCATACTCCGATTTTTCCATTTTGTATAGAAGATTGATTACATATACACTTTTTATCTACGGCAGTATTATGGCTCTTTTATTTAAATATAAGCCCCATCTTTCAGGGAAGTATTAGTATAAATGAAAGAGCTATATGGCTGTATAAAGTCTAATTTTTATCTTAACACTGGCCGTAAGCTTACTTTTTAATTGACTTGTCCTTGATGGACTTCGCCTTGCTGTCCAACTCCTTTGCGGCCTGCTCTTTCAGGCGTACCTGCTCGGTAAGTGCAGCCTGCTTCCGGACGGCATCCTCGTATACCTCCACGTCCTCGCGTATCTGTTCAATCCCGGCATTGTCACGGTTCAGTTCAAAAATGTTTTCCAATTCTGATATTTCATTCGGAGTGGCTTCACCTTTCATCTTGATATAGCGGTATTTCAAGTCATTGTCTGAGCAGTCGTAATCAAGCTGCTTCCCGAAACAGAAAGCCACAGATACAACTATCGAGTACGTTACCAGTATGATCAGGGTCCAGAATATATAAGGTGTATCTATGCTGATACTGTGTCTGTGACAGACAACATCGGGTTCCTCCATCCTGTTCCTGACGGAAGTGGAAAGCGATTCCATCTTCTCCGATATATGCAGGATGGTGTCTTTCTCTGTTTGGGCGAACCGTTCCAGGAACTCGTTCTGATTCTTGTGGTTCGCCTGCTGTTCGCTTTTCAATACGGACAAAGTCTCCATGAACTTGTCCGGCATGGAGTTTCTTTTCAGCAGATTGGAGGTATCACCCTTGATCATGACAAGGGCTTCCAGCACACGTTTGAAGCTTGTCTTTAAGGCATTCAGTTCCTGTATGACCTCTTGCAGTGTGACCTCGCTTGCGCTGCTGTCCGCTTCGGCATCACCGCCCGCCGATTGAGGCATGGACAGACCGTTTATCTTGTTCTCGATTCTCTCCAGGCATCCGTAGATGCTTTCCATAAACTCTTCCTGTTTCATAATTTCGTTGATTTTAACGTTTTACACTTTAATGATTGGTTGTTTGGGGCAGACTTACAATCCAAGCCCTTTCCGTTTCTTTTTCTTCTTGCGCTTGCGCAGCAGTTCGTCATACGGGATCTGTTCTTCCGGAACAAACTCGCCAAAAGAAGAAAACAGACCCAATCCGTTGCTTTCAACAAGAGCCGTATTGGATGGTTCCTGTTCCTTCCGGTTGCGGTTTGACGGAGCTTGATTTTGCTTTTTAACCTCCAAATCCTGCCTGATTTCCTGCCTGTTTCCGCCCAGAATGGCATTCAGTTTGGCAAAGCTGAACTCCCTGCTGATTTGCGAGCCTTTGAAGGTCAGGCCGTCTTTGGTAAAGCGTATGCCTTGAATGTCACCGGCGGTTTTCATTTTGCCGCCTCTTCCGACAAATTCCAGTTTTATACCCTGCAAGGCCAGACCGACCACAAGTTCTTTCCATGTCCTGGCGCGTTTCAACGCTTGCTTCACGGCATGATGAATCTCGTATTTAATGCGTTCCGAATCATGCAGTTTCGCTACATTGGTTTTGCCTTTATCCTCCGCATAGGTCAGTCCGTACTTGTCTTTAAGTCTTTTGGTGGCAATCTCATTACGCTTGTAATCGCCCTGTGAGGAGATTACTTTACCATCATAACCGATGCGGTTATAGACCAGATGGCAATGCGGATTGTCGGTATGGTGATGCCTTACCAGTATGAACTGGGTGTTCCTGATGCCCATCAGATCCATGTATTCCATCGCTATCTTAGCCATGAATTCATTGCTCAATACCGGCTTGTCTTCCGGTTTGAAGCTTAACGCGATGTGTCCGACGGGCTGTTTTATCTTCGGATTAAGCAGGCACTGGCAGTTGAAACTGTCCGCTATTTCACAGTTATTGCCCAGCAATACGCCATCGGAACCGATTATCTCGCATTGTCCTTTCCCATCACGTAGCGGATGCAACCGCCAAAGGATTTGCCTTTCTTGATTTTGCCTATCATGTATTCCTCCTTTCCATTTTTTATATTCGTTCATGATCACTTTCAGTTTTTCGAGCAGTTCCATGACGGCATTCCTTGTCCGGTAGAACCCTGTCTGGTGGGACAGCCTGGCAAGCTGGTTCAGGTTGTTCGCCATTCCCACAAGATTGCGTATGACGGCTGCTTCCTCCGTCGAATGCTTGGCCACAATCCTTGCCTCGAATGCGGCTTCCCGGATGAATTCCGCCAATGTGCGGTTCGCCTGTCTGCTGCGGTGCAGCAACCGCTCGTAATCAATCCTGGAGAACTTTACCGTTACGGATTTGGAAAGCTTGCGGATACCGCTTGCTTTCGGTCTGCCTCTCGGTCTGGTTTTATCCTTGTCACTCATATTACTTGGTTTACTGTGATTGGTCATTTTACTGTGATGATATGTCCTGCAATCTGCGACCGTTGGGAGCGGATTGCCTCTGCGACTCCGGGAGTGGAGCGAGGTTTTCGGGATGCCCGAAAGATAACCTCGCTAACTCCCGAAACTGATGTTCCGTCCGTTGACCGCCTCTGGCGGGTTCTGAATGCCGGAATGCCATCATTCCATGATGCGGATGGATTTTGCACCGGGTGTCTTTTACAGTTTGCGCCACCGCTCGAAGTCTTCCGAATAGATTTCAAGATGCTGCCGGGCGATATTTTCCAGCAGTCCGGACACGCTCATCCTGCGGCTTCCGAGCTTGCGGACATACTCGTCCAGCCTGTCCCTTACCTCGCAGCTCACGAATACGGGCTTGCGGTCTTCTATTCTGGGACTGCAGGAATGTGCTGCGGTACTCTTCCAGTGACAGCCTGCGTTGCCTGCCGCTAATCCGGCACTTGGATGCAGGAGCGGAACCGTCTTTCTCTGCCGGCTCCTGGATCCCGGATTGTTCCGTGACTGTCGGCAGGATTTCATTCCCGGCATGGTCAGTAACCTCTCCTGCACTTTCAGGGTTTTCACACTCAGGAAGGAGCTGTGACATTTCCATACCTGTCATAGCTTCCCACCGCTCTTTGTCAAAGCTTTTTCTTGTAGCCATAATCTTTGAATTTTAATAAGTCAATACAGTGGCCTTGGTATGTACCTTGACCGGTTATCGGCAGCAAAGAAAGCGTGTATAGTGCACTGTGTCAAGCAAATGGAGTGAGTGTGGCAATTATGACCGGTTCTGCATTATATGCACTGGACAAACGGTGGCGACTGCTGTGATTTGCCACACCCGCACGGCGCCCATGGAATCGGACAATGATTTCATGGCAGTATGGAGACTGAATCCAACGGACACTTTACCGGATATAGGATAACCCGTTGCAATCGTACCGGTATACTTGCTGCAGTCAGTTCAGGCAGTAATAATCATATGGCGGCTTTGCTCAGTCGGGTCATACTGTCCACCGGCCATGCAACATGATGACAGATGATGAAACAGACCGTCAGCCGTCTGCAAATCCATTGCAGTGTGATTATTACTGCTTTAATTTGTACCGGGAACAGGAAAGACAGACTGGTGGCTTGCTGCAGCCATGCCACTTGTTCCTCCTGTCAGATGTATCGGATAAGGCAGTAAGCCGGCTTTGCTTGGCGGTACAAGATGGAAAAGTATCAAATGGAAGTAAACAATGAGATTATGGAAATAGTAAGTTTTGAAAAAAGAACCTTTGAGGAGATGGCTGCCAAGTTGGATTACTTCGTGCAGCGGATGGATGACCTCTGCCGACAGCACGGGGAGAAGAAGGCAGAACGATGGATGGACAGCCATGCCGTCTGCCGGAAACTGCGTATCAGCCCGAGGACATTGCAGACCCTCCGTGACAACGGCACACTCGCCTTTACCAAGATTGGCAACCGCACCTACTACCGTCAGGAAGACGTGGAACGGGTCATTGTGGATGTGGAAGAGAGACGGAAAGAGGCGAAATGGAAAGGCAAAGGCATTTAGCAGTTGAAGTATCAATTAAAGACAAACCGTATGAGTAGTGAAATCAGAGAAAAAGACCATGAGTGGGTATGCAAATTCCACTCGAATTTCGACCGGCTTCTGGCTTCGTTCGAAAAGTTGTTCAGCCAACGCCGACCTCCCGTATATGGCGATGAGCTGCTGACTGACAAGGAAGTGTCGCACCTGCTTAAAGTGAGCCGCAGGACATTGCAGGATTACCGAAGCAACGGCATACTGCCCTATATTCAGGTGGGCGGCAAGATTCTGTACAGGGCTTCCGACATAGAGCGTACCCTGATGGACGGCTATAGGGAGGCGTACCGTTCAAGAAAATGAAAATCCATCCCGTTCCTTCTGCCTGCGGCCGCATGAAAAAGGGACACCCGGAGGTCGGTTCTTCTTCTTCCTTCCTCCGGATGCCCCTTTGCTTTTTCTTTCAGGTGTCGGGCTTATTTCGTACCGGTGGTCCTTACACTTACCCCTTTCGGTATCGGGTTGTCAAGTATTATCCGGTAGCATAGTCTGCCGTCCACATTCACCGGCTCTTTCGCCACCATGAAGCCGGCGCATTTCTCGACTTTTGCCGCATCGAGTATCATGCCGGCGATGAAGCTGTTCGAGAAGCGGGCGCAACGCGGGTCGTTCCAGATCGTGAAGCCGTTCTCGTCATCCGAGACGAACATGTACCAGTCCTTGGGCCTGTCTTCGTCCCTGGCGATACACAGCCTGTTTCCTGCGTGCAGGCTCAGTTCCCGGCTCAGTATCCGGCTCAAATACATGCTTCCGTCACGGCATACCGTGATGATCCGTTTGCCCTTGTAGGTCAGTGCCGGATGGGAATTGCTCTTGTCATAAACTGTCAGTTTCATAATCATCGATATTTTTTCGTTATACATTGTTTTCCTTTATTCGTGTCATGCCGCCTCTCCGGCCATGATCAGCCTTCTTCTGGCGATGAATTTCCGGTTTGCCCGGACGGATTCCATCATCGCCTGTGCCCTGCGCGTCACCACCGAGGTCTTCTCGCCCATGTGCCTGGCTATGGTGCGGAACGAGCTTCCGGTCTCGTAGAACCGCAGCATGAATATCCTGTAATCCTCGTAGGAGAAATGCCGCCTGAGGAACTTCTGTATGTCCCTTACCAGCTGTCGCATCCGGTCAGCATCTCTTCCCGTTCTTCTGTCTCTTCCGCGCAGTCCGTCTCGCCCAGTCTTGCGAAATACTCGTCTCCGGGACTGTCGTAACGGCTTTCATCCCTTGCCCCCGACTGTAGGATTCTCCGGTAGCATCCGAAGAAATAGGATTCCAACTCATCGATCCCGCCGCTTGCGAACATGACCTGTTTCCTGACTGCCAGATAGGCGTCATGGAATGCGTCCTCGTCGATTTTTCCATAGATGGAGAGTCTCTCCTTCAATCTCGCGTATGAACGGTCAAACCATCCGTTGAATTCTTTTACGTCTTTTGTTGCCATATCCTTTTTCCATTTATCTGTTAGACATCCGGCCCGTGGTGCGGGCACTCTTGTTTCTTTGAATGCCTTACAGCTGTTCTACCTCCGGAAAAGCGTCAAGGCTCGGCAGGAAAAAATACCGGAGCGCAAAGCGCGAGATGATTTCCCCGCCGACCCGCAGCCCGGCCTTGCGCTCCGGTGGGGAACGGCTACCTTTGCTTCAAAGAAATGAGTGTGTCCTTTTCTGCTTTTTACCGCCTGCAATTATCCTCCTGCGGTGAAAAGGAATGTCTGACGGTGACACATGCCGTCCGGTTTGCGGACTGTTTCCGTTTTTTGTTTCCTTCGCACAGGAAACGGTAGGCACAGCCTGATTCCGCCGTTTCGTTTTGCATGAAAAATCAATGTCAAACGAACTTAAAAATTACAGGAATATGGAAGTAGTAGTCATAGACAAGGCGACTTTCGAGAGGATGCTCTCGGGATTTGAGATTTTTGCGGAAAAGGTGGAACGGCTCTGCCGGGAACAGGAGGACTTGGGAGAAAAGGAGTGGCTTGACAGCGATGACGTGTGCAGGCTGCTCTGCATCAGTCCGAGAACCTTGCAGACGATGCGGGAGAACGGAACGCTGGCTTACACCAAAATAAGCCACAAGGTATATTACAGGCCGGAGGAGTGAAGGCCGTCTTTCCCGTGGCGGAAATGAAACGGTGTATAACAGCCGGCAAGGAAAGAATATGCAATGTGACCAACAAACAAACAAGCCAACCAACAAACCAACCAACAAACAGATATCTGACTTATGAATGACAATGGCAACATCCGGCTGCTGACACCAGAAAACGACATGCGCGTGAGAGCCTTCCTCTCGTCGCTGGAAGAACTATCGGAAAAGGTGGAGAAAATACGTAAAAACAACAAGCCGTCCCTGGACGGGGAACACTATTATACCGACAAGGAACTGGCCGTCAAACTGAAGGTCAGCCGCAGAAGCCTTCAGGATTACCGCAACAACGGCATATTGCCCTATATCCAGATAGGCGGCAGGATTCTGTACAGGGCTTCCGACATAGAACGTACGTTGATGGACGGGTACAAGGAGGCGTACCATCAGAATGGAAGAACCGGGTTTTAATATTACCCCATATAAGTGGTATCGCCAAGTCAACTTTTCATTTCAGAATCCGCATCACAGGTTCACTAAATGATGCGGATTGGTTTTGTAATGCAATACTTATACACTTTATTGGGTATATAGTAATGTTACACCTTTTTAGGGTATATTTCTTGGCTATACCAAATTATATTCATACATTTACAGCCAAAACAATAGATAGTAATATGTTTGCAACCATTTCGGCAGATATAGTTTCATCCACTTCGTTATCCGTGGATGAAACTATCAGACTAAAGCAAAGGATAGAAGCACTGTTTGCTTTGCTCAAAACAAAATACCCGGATTTTTACGGTCGTCAAATCAAAGGCGATTATATCGAATGTGTAATGCAGAATGTATCCAATGTCTTTCGTATAGCTCTTGTAATCAAATCATGCATCAAGTCTTTCCCGATTACAGAAAACAGGAAAGCGAAGAGCTTTCAGACATATGGTATCAGGATGGCTATCGGTATTGGAAACATGCGTATAGTGGACACGGAACAGGGCATTTGGATGGCGAGTCCATTTATATGTCGGGGCGTTCACTTGAGGGAATGAATGCCTTGAATAAAGGAACTTTGTCTGTATGTACAAGCAAAAGACAATTATCCTGCCCCTTACAGACGATCGCATTGCTGACCGATGCATCATGAATGACATGACCCTGCGCCAAAGCGAGGTCATTTATTACAAACTGCTTGGATTGAAGGAAACGGATATAGCCGAAATCTGGGAATATCACAATCCGGTGTAAACAAGGCTTCATCGGCTACAAAATGGTATTGCATAGAGGAAGCCTTGAAGTATTTTGAACAGATAAATTTTAACGAATATGAATAGCTGGCTGTTTTTAAGTTTGCTGTTGGGCCACGTCATAGCCGATTTCTACCTGCAAAATGACAAATACTGCTCACAGAAAGAGGAAAAGAAGTTCAGAAGCTGCTTCCTGTATGTACATTCGCTTCTTGTAGCTGTAGTATCATGGGCTTTGGTCCCGGTCAGCGATTTCGGGTTTTATGCCTTGACCATTGCCCTGTCACATCTGGCCATTGATCTTGTCAAAGCCTATTGTCCCAAAGGATTGTGGAGTTTTGTCCTTGACCAGGCTGCACATCTGGCAATATTGGCTGCTGTGGCTACCGAGTTTGATATCACCACTGAATTGCCTGTACAATTTGTGGATTATACCGGGAACTTCTCCATGCCTTTATTCATACTGGCGGTACTGTTGTGCATCAAACCCGCCAATGTCCTGATCAAGCTGGTTTTGAAAAGGTACCAAATCGGAGAAACACTATCCTGTGAGAATATCAAAAATGCCGGAGCATTGATAGGAAACCTGGAACGTATTCTCACAATCATATTTGTAATAATAGGCAGGTATGAAGCAATCGGTTTTATCATAGCCGCAAAATCCATATTGAGGTTCAAGGATACGGATACAGCAAAAACCGAATATGTCCTTGCCGGAACATTTCTAAGTTTCGGAATCGCTTTGCTTTGCGGACTGATGGCAGCATAACGGGATGGAAGAGCTGCAAAAGAAATACGACACGCTTGTCGGGAAATATAATGCATTACTTGCCGAGAACGAAGAGTTGAAATCAATTCTTCTTCAACACGGCATTGCGTATTCCGCATCGGAAATCTCTGATAAGGAGCCGATTTTTTCTCCTGTAATATTTCCTTCTGTCAATTTCACGCCTGATGAGAAAATAGCATTGTTCAGCAGCTTTTTCAAGGGAAGAACGGATGTTTTTGCACGAAGATGGTTCAGCAGGACAACGGGAAAGGGAGGCTATCAACCGGTCTGTACCAATGAATGGCGAAGAGGAGTCTGCGACAAGAAACGATACAAGTGCTCGGATTGCCCGAATCGCAACCTTGCTCCTCTGACAAGCCGGGAAATCTACCGCCATTTGGAGGGAAAAGATGAATACGGGTGTGATGTTATAGGTTTATATGCTGTCACCCCTGACAATAAATGCTCTTTTCTTTGCGCTGATTTTGATGACAAGAATTGCACTCGCGGATATAAGGAAGATGTGCTGGCTTTCACTGTCGTTTGTAGGAATTGGGGAATTCCGTACAGTATCGAACGTTCACGCTCCGGTAACGGGGCGCATGTATGGATATTTTTCGAAGAACCGGTTGCTGCCGGTAAAGCCAGGAAATTAGGCAATGCCATCCTTACTGAGGCCATGAAGCGCAACGGACATATTACCTTCAATTCATACGACCGTTTCTTCCCCAATCAGGACAGAATGCCTGAAGGCGGATTCGGAAATCTGATAGCCCTTCCATTGCAAGGCAGGGCACGGAAAATGGGAAACAGTGTCTTTGTGGATGAAAACTTCCTTCAGTTCAAAAACCAATGGGCTTATTTATACAATGTAAAAAAGCTTAATGAGCATGACTTGGACATGTTATTGGTCCAGCACAGACAAGAAGATTTCGGTTCGTTGGCAACTTCTTCAGAAACAAAGCCTTGGGTGCTTCCTGTATCTCAGGATGTCACGCAGAAAGATTTTAACGGAAAACTGAAAATTAAAAAATCGGACAGACTATACATCCCCCTAAACTCCATATCCGAAAAGGTGGCCAATCATCTCAAGCGTATAGCCGCATTCAAAAATCCGGAATTTTACAGCAAACAAGCAATGCGCATCTCTACCTATAACATTCCGCGTATTATTTGCCGTGCAGACTTTACGGATGATTACCTCGCCCTGCCCCGCGGTTGTGAGGATGCCGTAACAACCATGCTGGAATCTCTTGGAGTTGCTTATGAAATGATTGATGAAACCAATCACGGCAAGCCTGTTTCCGTTGCATTCAAGGGCAAAGAACGTGACGAGCAACTTGATGCCATCAATTCCTTAATGCCATACACGAACGGGGTATTGGCGGCAACGACCGCTTTTGGGAAAACAGTAACAGCAGCTGCTCTGATTGCCCGAAAAAAGGTAAGCACACTCGTGCTGGTACATTCCAAAGCGCTGCTCCTGCAATGGCACGAACGCCTTACCGACTTTCTTGAGATAGAATTTGCCGAGCCTGCCACGTCAAGAAAACGTGGCAGGAAAAAAGTGTTTTCTCCCATAGGCTGCTTGGATTCAACCTCAAACACCTTGCACGGAGTCATTGACATCGCCCTTATGCAATCATGTTTTGAAAATGGCGAGGTAAGACCTTTTGTACGGGAATATGGGATGGTGATCGTGGATGAATGCCACCATGTTTCTTCCATAACGTTTGAGAATGTGCTCAGACATATTACGGCACATCATGTCTATGGACTTACTGCCACACCTATCCGCAAGGACGGACTGCAACCCATTATCTTCATGCAGTGCGGACCAATCCGCTTTTCGGCAGATGCCAAGACCCAGATACAGAAGCAGTCATTCCTGCGTTATCTTGTTCCAAGATTCACATCCTATCGCTCTGTAACTGAAAACAGGCAGTCGTTCGCCTTATTGTCACAATCGCTTGCAGAGTCTGAATTACGGAATACGCTCATCGTGGAGGATGTGTTAAATGCAGTAACGGCAGGCAGGACACCGATTATCCTGACCGGCAGGACATCGCATGTAAAGCTGCTTTCCGAAATGTTAAAACCGCATATCTCACATGTCATCCAACTGACGGGAGAAGGAACAGCCAAAAGCAAGCGTGAAATCCTGCAAGGATTGCATGACATTCCGCAAAATTCCCCTCTTGTAATAGTCGCTACCGGAAAATATGTAGGAGAAGGATTTGACTATCCCCGGCTTGATACGCTCTTTTTAGCCCTCCCCATATCATGGAAAGGGTTGGTTGCCCAGTATGCAGGCCGTCTGCACCGGGAGAACGAAGGGAAAGCCGATGTCCGTATCTATGATTATATCGATATACACGAACCTGTCTGTGAGAGCATGTATCGCAAGAGGCTCAAAGGCTATTCCGTCATCGGCTATCGGGTACTTTCCAAGGATTGTCAGACATTGTTTGATGCAACCGAAGGTTTACAGTCGTCTCCGCATGAAGAACAGATTTTCAACGGCATAACATTCTGTCATCCGTTTATAAAAGAATTAAAAGCCTCAAGACAATCCATTGTGATATCTTCCCCTAAGCTCTATCATATGGAACGAAATAAATTTGTCAATATCTTGAAAGAACTCCAAAGAGACGGTATTGAAGTGGCCATTCTTACATTGACAGAAAACGAGCAGTCGGATTATCTCAGAAGACAGGGGTTGTTCGTAAAGATTGTACCTGAATTATCATTATGTTCATGTGTTATGGACAAATCCTCCGTCTGGTATGGCAGTATCAATATCCTTGGCTATCCGACGGAAGAAGACAATATTATAAGAATTAAAGATATAAGACTTGCAGAAGAATTTTTGGATGTCATTTACAATAATGGCAATGGCAAGTAATACAAAAATGAAATCATAATGCAGCAGATATAAGGAGGACACCGGCTAAATGTATATTGTCAAATCACTTGTGATACATTATATTTCAGAATTTTAAGCATGAAAACAGCGAATGAAGACAGAAGCAGTTCAGCCGGACAAGGGCGGATATTGGCAGGTGGTCGAAAAAACGGATTGATTTTTTGGAGGGAGCGCAGTTTGCCGCCTGCCTTTTTCATTGTGTTTCAAAAAAACGCCCTCCTATAGAAAATCAGAACAATCAGAACAGCATACGGACCGGTAGTTTCCTACTGTCTGTATGCTGTTCCTTTTTTGTTGTATCGACTTTTCCGTCGGTCGCTTGTTTCCGCTGCCGTCAGCCTTCCCTGTACAGACGTGAAAGTGGAAAGGTTTTCGGGCTGAATACGCTTTGCCTGCAAAGGAAGATTCTGCCCGAAACGGCACGGCCGCCCGACCTTTTCACTTTCAATGAAGTCTGTACTAACTTCATGGACGGCGAGGAAGCAGGCGGCTGCGAAATTGTCATTGGCTGTCAGAGCCGGAATGTGTGCGGCTTTGGCTTCTCTTTTCCATCAGTCTGTCCATTTCCCTTGAAATTTTTTCTTCCGTTATCCTAGCATACCCTTGTGTGGTGGAAATGTTCGAGTGTCCCATCATCTTGGCTATGCTCTCGATGGATACGCTCTCTGAAATGAGCAGGACCCCGAACCCGTGCCGGGCCTGATGGTACGAAAGGTCATCGTGCCTGCCCAGGATCACGCCGATTTCCCGTATCTCGTGCCAGATGGAATCCCGGCTCGGCAACGGGAACACGGGACTGTGTATGTCGGTGGTATTGTATAGGGACAGTATCTGCTCGGCTATCGGGTGCAGGGGGATGAACGCTTCCACCCCGGTCTTCTTCCGGTTGATGCGGATGAACCGCCGACCCTCCGCCGTCGTCCCGATATGGCACGGATGGAGCTGCTTGATGTCGGCATAGGCAAGCCCGGTGAAATAGGAGAAGATGAATGCACGCCTGCCCAGTTCCGCACGTCCTTCATTCAGGGGCATGGCCAGTATCCTTTTCATCTCTTCACGGGTGACATACTTGTGCTTGGGTGCGGTTTTCTTCTCATATTCGACATTCTCCACCGGATTGGTGCGCAGGATCTCGTTGTCCACGGCAAGATACAAGAGGCGGTTCAGCCAGCAGAGGCAGCGGTTGGTCTGCGAGGTGCTGAAATTCTTGTTCCTGATAAGGAATGCCTTGTAGTTCCTGCCGAAGTCTTCCGTTATTTCTTCAAAGGCGATGTCCTTCTTCCCCAGTGAAACAAGGTAGTCCGTCAGGTACTTCTGGAAATACTGTGATTGCCGGTAGGTGGAGGTGGAATTGAACTCCCTGCTACGTATTCTGAGACGTTCACGCTCTATCTCGCCCATCCGGAGCAGATGTGTCGGAACGACGAACTGCCTTGTCACCCGGTTCTTGATAATCTCCGCACTGACGACACCCTGTGTCCTCAGAATTTCCTCGTAAGTCTGTTCGATATACTTCCGGTACTCCTGCAGTCTGGCGTTTTCCCTTACCGTGCGTATGGTCCCGGTTCGGGCGTTCCAGTCTTCCGGCTTGCAGCATATCCCAGTGGTGATGGCGGTGTTCCTGCCGTCTATGGTGATGCGGCACATGACCGCCGTGGTTCCGTCAGCCTTTATCTTGCCGCGGTTGATATAGAACAGTATGGAAAAGGTACTTCTCATGATTCTCATTGTTTATGGGTTATAGAACAAGTTTCAAATCTCCGGTAGCCTCGATAAGCCTGTCCATGTCCTCGAAGAGCTTTTTCGGGGTGACGCGGGCATAGACCTGGGTCGTCTGTATGTTGCTATGCCCCAGCATACTGCTGATGGTCTCTATCGGAACGCCCGCTTCAAGGGTGACGAGCGAGGCGAACGAGTGGCGTCCGACATGGTAGCACAGGTTCTCCTTTATCCCTGCCAGTACGGCCAGCGCTTCATGTGGTTTCTCATGCTCGGATAGTGGATCATCGGGAACAGCGTGTCCCTGCTGTCATCATGATATTTCTCTATCAGGGCGACGGCTTCCGGCAGCAGCTTCACGCTTGCGCAGAGCTCGTTCTTTTTACGGCGGTATTTCAGCCATAGCTTGCCGTCCTCGCCGGTGTACAGGTTTTCCCGGGTGACGGTCACGGCATCGCTGTAGGCGACCCCGGTATAGCAGGCGAAGAGGAACAGGTCCCTTGCCAGACGGTGGGTCGTGCGGTGCGGGGCTATCTCCACGTCACGGATTTTCTCGAAGCTTTCACGGCACAGTGCTTGGGAGTCTTGACGGTCTGTTTCGGGAGGACGTAGTGCTGGAACATGAACCGCTCGGAATGTCCTTCCTGATAAGCCCTTTTGCACGTTTTCTTGAGAATTGCCAGGTAATGCCGTACGGTGTCCACGGCATACCCTTTCTCGTCAAGGATGAAATTCTCATAGTCGTGGATGAACTGTTCCGTAAGCTGCCCGAAGGCCAAGTCTTTCGTCTTGAATTTGGTTTCAATGAACTCGCGCATGGTACGGCAGGTAAAGTCGTATGCCGGATAGGTACCTTTTGCCCGGTCTATCCCGATACGGCTCTTCACCTCATCCCTGAGGGCATCCAGCATTTTCATCAGGGTCATCTGCGTCTTCATGCTGCCCTGGAAGGCATCCTTGACGGAAGCTGCGTCAAATTCCCCCTTGCGTTCCAGAAGGGAATCGAAGGCGGCATTGATGTCAAGCAGCAACTTGTCGATTTTCGCATTTGTTTCCACCGCCTCCCTGCTCTTGCCGTTCAGCCGGCTTTCACGGGGATTCCACAGCCCGGGAGTGCAGGAGAGCTTGCAGCTGAACTGCGCCATCGTCCGGTTCACGGTGATGCGTCCCATTATCGGAGCTTTGCCCGACTTGTCCAGTCCGCTCTTTTTGAGGTAGAGCAAAACCTTGAATTTTTCTACTTTCATACGCTTATAACTTTAGTTGCAAAATTACCTGTTTTATAAGCGTTCTTCGGCATGCAAAACAATGACAATCAGTGTAATATATCGGCGTTTTTAATTATCCGATTTGCTTCGCGTTACCTCGTTTCCTTTCGGTAACTGACCTGCTAACGGTTTGGTAACTGAACATCTTCAATAATCTCCACTTTCCTGCTTTTTTTATAAGTGGAAGAATATAGAGAAATGGTTAGTTTCCAGCGGATTACGTTATCCTTTCTTCTCGTTTCCGGTGCTCTGTTTGCTATCTTATTCCACCTAAGCCGCCACACCTTCGCCACGACCATCTATCTCTGCAACGGCGGCACCATCGAGGCGCTCTCCAAGATACTCGGGCACAAGCACATTTCCACGACCCAGATCTACGCCGAGGTGACCAACAGGATGGTAAGCTCCGATTTCCGGGCGATCTCCGGCAACCTCGCCGCCATGCAGCGGAGCGTGCTGGAGAAGAAGGACAGGAAACAGGACGGGAAGCGGGTGCGCCGCTCCCTCCGGGAAACGGCTTGACGCCTTCCCCCGGTGCAGAATGCGGCAAAGGCAGGAACTTCCGATGCGGTGTCCCTGCCTTTGCTGCATTTCCCGATGCACACCCCCGTGCGTTTATGTTGGACTTTTCCCCCGTTTGCGCTTTGGGCGCATGTCCACGTAGTTCTCCTCCAGCATACGCAGCAGATCCGACTGGCGGTAGAGCGTCTTGCCCGGCAGCGATATGTACGGGATCAGCCGTTGCGTGCGGTAATCCTGCAACGTTCTCGGCGTGATGTGCAGCAGCCTGCACACGTCCTCGCCCGTGAGATAGACCTCGCCGTTCATCGCCGGGCGGAAGTGCGCCGTCACCGTGTCGATGTACCTCATTCCCTCTTCCAACGCCTCGAAGTACGCCCGTACCTCTTCCGTGTCCCTTGTGATCACTTCCATCTCACTCGTCCTCCGTCATTTCCCGCTCATGGCTTCCACGAACGCCTCCACGTCCTCCGTCCGGTAGTAAATCTTGTGGTTGATCTGGCTGTACGGCAGCAGCCCCCGGTCACGGTAGGTCTGCAACGTCCGCTTGCTGATGCCCAGTTTCTCACACACGTCCGCCCCGTCCATCCAGTTCATCTTTTCGGGCGGGCGGTAGCGGGCGCAAAGCTCCCTCACGTGCTGCGAGAAGCTGCCGAACCGTTCCTTCATCTCCTCGAAGGTCTTTTTCTCGATGCTTACTATTTCCATTGTCCCGATACGTTTTTATTGTTATACTTCCCTGCAAATATACCGGTCTGTATATGTCCGTGTATCAAAACCGTACCGCTTGTCCTCGTTTTGCTTCACGTTTGTAGCCTTGTCACGTTCCGGGCGGTGAAAAGCAGGGAGAAGCTCTACATATCCGCACGCCCTTCCGCATATTTTCCGCCCCTTCCGTTTGCCGTGTGCCGGACATTTCGCATATTTGTAACCGACCAAACATCATCACTATGGACGAGGCTGTCTTTATCGCTTAATACACCTTCCTTGCCACTCCTGCGGTCATCGAGGAGGAGAGCCGCATCTTGGGCAAGATCGCACGCCGCCTGCGTTGCGAGTACGTCATCCGTTTCGAGGACGACGGCAAGTTCTATTTCCTGCTGGAGACCCGTTCCGGCTACGAGGAGCATTTCGCCCGGTGCGGCTGGTACGTCGTCAGCCAGACCGACTTCAACAGCCGCCTGACCATCGGCATGGGCTTGTACGAGAGCGGGAACTTGGCGGGCTTCATGTACAGGCTCGATTCCGGCAGCCGTATCCGGGCGATTCAGGAGAACAGGCATCGTGCCGCTTGGATTATAAATTAAGCGTTATTTATTCCTAAATATCAGCACTTTCTGAAATTTTGGCTTTGCATCCATCACGCTTTTAGTCCTTAAAAACTGTCTGCTGTTGTCCGGTGTCTGTCTGCCAACATCTTGGTTCAGATGTCCGCATTATTTTTGGATTATGCAAATCATTGAAAATAAACATTCTAAGGTTAGTGCAAGGTGCAAGCTATATATAGATATTATACTTGTACCTTCACTACGGTGCAACCTCGTTTTTTGCACCGCCTCCTGATTTTATGCTTTTCCTGTAATCCGGTAATCCCGAAAAATAAAAAATCCCCGAAACATTTCCCTTTTTCGGTCAAAATTCCTATATTTGCATCAGTTCCAAGAGCAGAGCGAAGCAATGCAGCGAAACCCGCACAGCTACCAAATCGCTACCGGCTACCGAACTTTCTACTCTTTAAGTCTTATCTACCAACCGATTACAAAAAAACGATTGTTTTTAAATAAAAAAGCGGTCATGTCAAGTCGGATGGCCGGAGTCTTCCCTATAAGGCCAACCTCTATCTTTCGATTTACGGTAGTTTTTAATTTCATATTTCGTTCCATTCCGGGGGCATGTGTCGTGAGAATACCAAGGGTGTTTCCACTTTCATTGCTATCATTATAATAGAAAGAGACCTTATCATTATAAATAGCTTCCGGGTAGAGTTTATCCAATGTCGGCATGAAACTGATCCATCCGAGCCCACCTTTTAAACTCAATGTATAGCCGGAGGGAGAGGAGAAGAGAGACCATAAGAGATTCAGGCGAGGTTCTGTCTGATAGATTAAGGCATAATCCCGGCTTTTCAATCCTTGATTTCTTAATCCGGCTTCTACATGGAGGTTGGAAGTCCGGTATGTGGCCTCAATGAAGCCACCGAACGTATGCAAGGACGGGATTTCCCGGAATGAGCGGGGACGGATAGATGTAGAAGGAGGCCTCTGCCGATCGAAATCCTTGCCTCGCCCTTCGTTACCCTCACTACGGTATGAGAATCCGGCTACTAAGCTGATCTCCCTCCTTGTCGTAGAGGGAATAAGGTAGACGCCAGCATCTCGGTTTCTACATAAAAAGGTTGGCTTTCATTGACTAATGTGTACATGTAGTTTGAGGATAAAACACGGGCTTCCCATTCGCCGCTCTCTTTCTGGTCTGTATAAAGCTGGCTAGAGGCATTGTTGACCTGACTCTTTGTTTGTTTGCTTTTTTGAAGGGAACCGTCTATTCTCAGAGACAGCTTCTTGAGCCAACGTCGGTCGGGTTGCCATTCCCCTTGTATGGAAAATCGCTGATCCAATCGTTGTCTTTGTGTATGATTCTGCTCGTTGACGAATTGCTTTTCCTTTCCTATGCGAGAGGTGTAAGTAAGGCTTAATTCTAGTTTTTTCCCTGCGGGCAACCAATGGTAAAGGTTTGCCAAGCGTATGCCGCCGGTATGGAAATCGCCTTGGCTGGTATAGTCCGCTAACAGGTTGAGTGTATGGCCTTGTGGGAGATACAGAAGCCTTTTCCAAGCATATATTGTTTCAGTTTCGGATTGTAACGTATGCTGGTGGAGAGAGGCATTCTACCTTGATGAGTCTTGAGTAATAATACGCTATTTGTTAAGTTTCCGTACCGGGCAGAAGGCATTCCCCGGATGATTTCCGCCTCTTTCACTTGGTTGAGAGATAGAAAACGGGCATCGTATCCTTCGTAAGGCTCGTTGATGCCGGCGTTGAAATGAAGAGGAGAACCGTCTATCCATATTTGGGCACCCATAGCCGCGTCCTTATGAAACTGGTTTACCCCGTTCTTTAAAGAAACCTCCCGCACTGAGAAATATTGTGCGTCTGTCACCCCAGAATTATTGGTGAGACCTCCCGGTAATAATTGTGTCAGATCAGCGATCGTGATCGGTTGCGTGTGTTCTAATGTTGATGCAGGAAGCAAGGAACCGTACCCGGAGTCTTAGACTCGATGGTTGTTACCAAAATGTTGGGTAAATAAAAGGACAGAGTATCCGGTTGCTTTTGCCCGTGAAGGTAATTGCCCGGATGAAGTGATGACAATAAGAGAAATATCGTCACGATCTTTATTGGTGTTTTGTACAAAGTTGAGTAACGCATAGTATTAAGACCTATTATAGCCAGATGACAATACTGAGATTTCCGCCCCCTCCGAGGGCGATTGAGGACTTGTCGTTTGTTCGAGACTACCCATTAAACGAAATCCCGCTGATAAGGCGGAATGAATGGGATGCCGATATTCCATTTCCGCACCGATACCCAGACGGGTTGCCGTGCGAGCAATAAAATCCTCGTTCACTTTTTGCATGTTCTGCTCTAGCTTGATTTCTGCAGAGCCATTCTCATCCTTCTGCGTTTCCTTCTCCCATTTGATCTCGGTGCCATAGCCCGACACGATATACACGGACGGGCGGATACTTAGCTTGTTTTCTTTAGGTAGGCGGATTTGTCGAAGAAACGCGATCTCTCCGTGGAAGAGCCCTGTATATTGTTTGACCGTAAAAGGATATATGTAGAAATCATTTTCCAAACGATTCCATCCGACAGTCATTTGCCATGTGGATGCCTTTCCGCCCGAAGTATCATTCTTTGTCGCCTCGTAACTTAGTTGGTAGATAACATCCGTTGCCTTGCTAGGCGATAGGTGGCGAATGTAGTCCATATGGCAGACGAGCTTGTGGTGGGATTCCGTTGTAATATGCGGTTGGCCGTAGTTTGGTTGAATCGGGCTGTGGGCGACCAGATATGCGTCCACGATTTATTCGTTCGGGTAAAACGACCTTGGTAACAGATTTGGTGCAGCCGTTCTTCCCAGCCTCTCAAGTTGCCGGAGTTATTGGGATTGTCCGCTAATTGCTGGGTCTCGTAGGAGAGATCATGGAAAAGACTCCAATGCTCTTTTAGGGTTTCCGTTTG
>ENA-OQEB01000375-OQEB01000375.1-human-gut-metagenome-genome-assembly--contig:-NODE-375-length-19068-cov-1.545853_pt1 | contig 19068 bp, 24 predicted proteins | sample MGYA00242787_ERZ504619 | MGnify/ENA primary metagenome ERZ504619 (study PRJEB26092, sample SAMD00036317) | human gut metagenome | host: Homo sapiens | study: EMG produced TPA metagenomics assembly of... | reverse complement strand
GCCAGTTTGTGCCATCCGAAGTTACTTCCAGTTTAAACTTCGAATCAGCAACCTCCGCATCTCCCAAATCGATAAGCACCGAACTCAACTGGCGGGCATAATCCATCGAAATGGTCAGCACACCGCCTGCCTGCCAGTTGATGACTTCATTGGACGGAATAATTGTATTCACCTTTCCCTTCTGCTGAATAGGAAGCGAAGCCAACTGATTCACGTCGCTCTTCAACGTGTAGGGAGAATAAACAGCCTTTGTATCAAGCCCGGCATGGAACGCTGCATTATAGCCCGTTGTCGCCGCTTCGAACAAAGCATTGAAAGTAGGCATCAGATGCAGGCTGCCGCTCTTTATGCCCGCTTTATATTGGGCATCCGTCTCACCCATCAGCACCAGCAGGCGCGGGCGTGTTCGTAGCTACCTATAAATGCATCCTTCTGCTGGCGCAGGCGTATCATGTTCAGCACCTCCGCACCATACTCTCCCACTTGTTTGAACTGAATGAGCCAAGGCCTTATTTCAGTTATCAACGGACGATTCTCATTTCCCGACGCAAGCAATCCATCAGCGGCAACGATTATCTTCCGGCATTCCTCAGCTACCTGCCGATAGGCATCTTCATCTATCTCGTTTTTCTCTTGATAGGCTTTCAACAAGGCAGAGAGAGCAGGCTGAATGGCAACGGACTCTTCACGACGGAAGCGATGTCCATTCTGTCCCGGGTCGGAATTATGAGCAGCGAAGATTTCCAAATATTCGGCATGAAGTGGCATAAGTCTCTGACTGCATGTTTCCAAGAAGTTTCACTATCATAATTCTCCATATTCCAAGTATAATCAGCTACACTGTACAGAGAGATTTTGGAAGCCTCGGCATGTTCCATCGGATTGGAAACAAAAGCAGACATATCATCTTTTATATCAAGCCCGTTTCCATAAACTGGCCCTAGCAGCAAATGGTCTTGTACATAATCCGAAACGGGGAAATTCCACCAAATGTACGCCTTACGTTTCAGCAGCGGATTGACGAAGTCCAGCGTAGACTTATCTATAGTAGCAACTACCATATCACCGGTCCACATCACCTTGATACCCTCGTTCAACTTATCACCAAGCGTAGTGAGATAGCCTCCCTCCACATCGGTCCATGACTTGTTGTACTCTGTGGGACACAATATCAATGGTGCAACATCCCGCTTGACTTTTACAAAATGGTCGTCAATATAGTTCAACAGTTCAGCCTGCTTGTCCGCCTTTGTCCCCTCACCCGAAATATCATCAAAGAAAACGGCAAAACCACGCACACCCAACTGGTACATGCTTTCGAACTTCTGCAACAATAACGAGCGGTCTTCTTCATTCCAGCGAATATCCTGACCCGGATGAATGGCCCAATAGAAAATAACATTGTTCTCCTTCGCCCTATTCACCAATACTTTCAACTCTTCTCCTTCTCGAACAGGATAAGGCTTGCGCCAGTTGGGAGTCCGGTGATAAGGATCGTCTTTCGGTCCATAGATATAGACATTCATTTTGTTCCGACCATAAAATCAAGCTGGCGTATACGCGCTCCTGACTCCAGGGAGCAACCGTAAAACCTTCATCACCACCACCCGATAGAACATCAGGATAGTCCGTCACTTCAGCCAAAGGCAGCTTGTCTAAAGCAAGCAACTGCGCAAGAGTCTGTACACCATAGTACGCCTCCCCGTTCGTCAGCACCGGCTATGACGATGCAGTCTTTTTCTATTTTCAGGAAATAACCTTCGGATTTGCGTGGAATCCGATGTTGGTATTTCTTAATAATCTTATCTCCTTTCACTCCTATATATACACGGAAAGAAGCGCCAAGCACCTCTTCCGGCATCAATGAACGGAGTAAAGGCAACGCAGGTCCGTCCTGCACGGAATTGCCGGAAAGGATCTGGTATTGTCGGGGAATATCAACAGAATCTTTTTGCGTAATATATTCTTGGGGAGTAGGTTGCAAATGAAACTCTTGCGCACAAAGCGTCGCTGTCGTCAGCATACCGAATGCTCCCAGTAACAGTAGTTCTTTTCTCATAAGCGGATTATTAAATTAAGGAATATCTATGTATTAAGAAAACTCTTCCATGCATTCAAGGTTGATACGTTCAAAAATAAGAAATAAATATGAAAACACGTACAAATACAGACATTTATTTCAATTTAAAGATTCATTCCGCATCCGTTTGAGTTCATCGCACACAGCCGGATGCAGGAAGTAGCGTACGTCTTTTCCCTCCTCTATGGCCCGACGGATAAAAGTGGAGCTGATTTCGAATATCGGAGAAGAAACTGTCCGCACATTCTGCGGTAAAAAGGTGGCCTCTACCGGATAGCCGGGACGGGGATAAACCAGAAGATGATTTTCGGCAATAATGCGTTCCGACTCGTACCAACGGTGGAACAGCCTCCAGTTGTCCGAACCAATGACAAGATGGAAAGTGTGTTGGGGATAAGTCCGTTTCAGTGCGTCCAACGTATGAACAGTATAAGAAGGCCGAGGCAGATGGAATTCAAAATCGGAAGCGCGAAACTTGGGATAACCCTCAGTGGCTAGCTGCACCAGCTTCAAACGTTAACTTGTCATCCATCAGTTCGTTTTCTTCCTTCAGCGGATTGTGGGGGGTGACCATAAACCACACTTCGTCCAGGTCCCCGTATTCGCAAAGATAGTTGCGAGGGCCAAATGTCCGATGTGTATCGGGTTGAACGAGCCGCTGAAGATTCCTATATTCATTTATTCTTATTCATATACAACCTTACAAAGGACGTCTTTGCAACGCACGCCAGGCAGCCCAAGCATTGAAAATCGTCACTACAGAGATAAGAAACATTGAAATACTGGAACGAGGCTCGCATGATGTATATACAATACACCCACAACAAGGGAGCAGACGAACAGAACGCTATTAATAATTAGCAATGCCTTGTTCAGCTTCGGGCTATTCTTCCTCCTCGGTGCCAACTGGTTGTACACTCCTCCACGTTGTTTCATTCGTTCAAGATTGAGAGATACTTTCAATGCTTCCGCTTTGGCTGTCTCCAGGTCATCGTTCACAATCACGGTATCGAACTTCGGTGCAAAGCCCAGTTCGTATTCGGCTTTCGCCACGCGGTTCTCTATCACTTCGGGAGCATCTGTTCCGCGCCCCACCAAGCGTTTGCGCAATTCCTCCACTGAAGGTGGCTGAATGAAAACAGACAAAGCACGCTCACCATAGAATTTCTTGATATTGCAACCACCCACTACATCCACATCGAACACTACATTCTGTCCGGCAGCCAATTGCTTTTCCACCTGCTCCTTCAGTGTTCCGTAAAAACGGTCCTGATATACCTCTTCATACTCCAGGAATTCATCATTGGCTATGCGACGACGGAACTCGTCAGGAGTCAGAAAGAAGTACTCCACTCCATCTTTCTCCGTTCCGCGGGGCGGACGGCTGGTCGCTGAGATGGAAAATGCCAAGTTCAGATTTTGAGTCAGCAGATAGTTGATAATCGTTGACTTGCCGGAGCCCGAAGGGGCTGAAAATATGATAAGTTTTGCCATCGAATTATTTACGATTTGACGATTTACTATTTGATACTACATGACGTTCAATACTTGTTCCTTGATTTGCTCCAATTCATCTTTCATCTGAACGACAATCTTCTGCATCTCCGCATGATTGGACTTACTGCCCAAGGTATTGATTTCACGTCCCATCTCCTGGGCGATGAACCCTAACTTCTTGCCTTGTCCGGTTCCGGTTTCCAGCGTATTGATAAAATATTTCAGATGATTGCCAAGACGCTGTTTCTCTTCGTTCACATCCAGTTTTTCGATGTAGTAGATGAGTTCCTGCTCCAGACGGTTCTTGTCATAATCCACGCTCAAGGTCTTTTCCAGTGCATCGGTAATACGCTCCTTCACTTTGGCCACACGCTCTTTCTCGTAGGGAGCGATAGTCTCCAACAAATGGGAGATATTGGCGATCTTCTCACGGAACTTCTTTTCAAGGGCAGCTCCTTCCTGCTTACGGAAGTCCACCAGCGCACCGACAGCCTTTTCCACAGCCGAATAGACCACAGCCCATTCCTCCTCACTCAGTTCCTGCGTATCATTCTTCGTCATCACATCCGGCATACGGAGTAACGTGGCAAACCAGTCCGTCGCATCCGGCACAGGTATTCCTAGATTTTCTGATATAGCACAAATCTGCTTGTAATATCCCTCAACCAATGTCTGGTTGATGGGAGTGGCGCTTTCCGCACTCTCTTTCTTTTCTATCCAAAGGCTGAAATCCACCTTTCCGCGCTCCAGTTTCCGTGATATTTCATTACGGATTTCCATCTCCTTCTCACGATAAAGCGGAGCAATGCGGGCAGATAGGTCCATTGCCTTACTATTGAGCGACTTTATTTCAACGTTGATTTTCTTATCAGGCAGTTCGACGGTTGCTTTGCCGTAGCCTGTCATGGATTGTATCATAATGTTATAGTTTTGCGCAAAATTACACGATTATTTTAATTAGTGAAAATAATCACGTAAATTTGCCACAATAAAATCAAGAATAAAAGTTATGTCATGTATCTTGCATATTGAAACGTCCACTTCTGCCTGCTCCGTAGCCGTGAGCGAGGACGGACAGAACGTTTTCAAGAAAGAGGACCTGAATGGCCCTTCACACGCCGTTTCATTGGGAGTCTTTGTGGACGAGGCGCTATCCTTTGCCGATAGCCATGCCATGCCGTTGGATGCAGTCGCCGTGAGCTGCGGCCCTGGTTCGTATACCGGGTTGCGTATCGGCGTGTCAATGGCAAAAGGTGTCTGCTATGGACGTAACCTGCCACTTATCGGGCTGGAAACCCTGAAAGTTCAGTGTGTACCGGTATTGCTCTACCACGATGAGTTGCCCGACGACGCATTACTCTGCCCGATGATTGACGCCCGCCGCATGGAAGTCTATGCTGCCATCTACAACCGTGCCTTGAAATCGGTGCGCGACATTGCAGCCGATATTGTGGACGAAAACTCCTACCTGGAATTTTTAGAGCAACATCCCGTCTATTTCTTCGGTGACGGTGCAGCCAAATGCAAAGAGAAAATCACGCATCCCAATGCACACTTCATCGACGGCATCCGCCCGCTTGCCGGCATGATGTTTCCGTTGGCAGAGAAGGCAATAGCCGAACAAGATTTCAAGGATGTGCCTATTTCGAACCCTTCTATTTGAAGGAATTCGTAGCCGGCACGCCAAAGAAACTTATTTAGGGTTTAGGGATTAGGGATGAATACCATGCGGTATCACTACGTAGCCCATTAATCACTAATCACTAATCACTAACCACTAATCACTAACCACTAATCATTGAACATTAATCACTAATTAAAGATGCAATATAACACTCAACAAAAACGGATGCCCCTGCCCGAATATGGTCGCAGCATCCAGAATATGGTAGACCACGCGCTGACAATCGAAGACCGTGCAGAACGCCAGCGTTGCGCAAACACAATCATCAACATCATGGGAAACATGTTTCCCCATCTGCGCGATGTACCCGACTTCAAACATAAGCTATGGGACCACCTTGCCATCATGGCCAACTTCCAATTGGATATAGATTATCCGTACGAAATTATCCGCAAGGACAATCTGAATACCAAGCCGGAGAGCATCCCCTACCCCAGTACCAAAATCCGCTACCGCCACTATGGCCGTACACTGGAAGTACTGATAAAGAAAGCCATCGAATTTCCGGAAGGAGAAGAGAAGCAGAACTTGATAGCGCTCATTTGTAACCACATGAAGAAAGACTACATGGCATGGAACAAAGATACCGTCGATGACCGTAAGATTTCAGACGACCTCACCGAACTCTCTGACGGAAAACTGCAAATGACCGACAGCATCGTCCGTCTCATGGCAGAACGTATCGACCTGAACTACCGTCCGAAGATGAACAACCAGAACAATCGGAACAACAACCGGAACAATAAACGGAAATACTAAAATTGAATGATTAGCGATTAGTGGTTAATGCCATGTGGCATCACCATGCTAATCACTAATCACTAATCACTAATCACTAACCCCTAATCACTAATTTCATGGCATCATTTGTAATCGAAGGAGGACACAGCCTTTCCGGTGACATCTACCCCAAGGAGCGAAGAACGAAGTGTTGCAGATTATCTGCGCCACGCTGCTCACTGCCGAAGAGGTGACTGTGCACAATATCCCGGACATACTGGACGTCAACAACCTTATCCAATTGATGCGGGATATGGGAGTCAGCGTATCAAAAAAGGACATCGACACTTACAGCTTCCAAGCTGCCGATGTCGATTTCGCCTATTTGGAAAGTGACGCGTTTCTGAAGAGATGTTCCAGCCTGCGGGGTTCCGTCATGCTGGTGGGGCCGATGGTTGCGCGTTTCGGCAAGGCCATGATTTCCAAGCCGGGCGGAGACAAGATAGGACGCCGCCGTCTGGACACGCACTTCATCGGCATCCAGAATTTAGGAGCCGACTTCATCTATAATGAGGAGCGTGGCATCTACGAAATATCAGCCAAACAACTGCATGGCAGTTATATGCTGCTCGATGAGGCATCTGTAACGGGAACCGCCAATATCGTAATGGCAGCCGTCCTTGCCAAAGGCAAGACCACCATCTACAATGCCGCCTGCGAACCCTATGTACAGCAACTTTGCAGAATGCTGAACCGAATGGGAGCCAAGATAACGGGTATCGCCTCCAACCTCCTAACCATCGAAGGAGTGGACGAGTTGCACGGTACCGAGCATACCATCCTCCCCGACATGATTGAAGTGGGCAGTTTCATCGGTATGGCAGCCATGACCCGTAGTGAACTGACCATCAAGAACGTCTCCTACGAGAACTTGGGAATTATCCCCGACAGTTTCCGCCGCCTCGGCATCAAAATGGAGCAGCGGGGAGACGACATTTACGTGCCGGCACAAGAAACATACCAGATAGAGTCCTTTATCGACGGCTCCATCATGACCATTGCAGATGCACCCTGGCCCGGACTGACGCCGGACTTGCTCAGTGTACTGCTGGTGGTTGCCACTCAGGCAAAAGGCAGTGTGCTCATTCACCAGAAAATGTTCGAAAGCCGCTTGTTCTTTGTGGACAAGCTGATAGATATGGGAGCGCAAATCATCCTCTGCGACCCGCACCGTGCCGTTGTCATCGGACATGACCACGGCTTCAAACTACGCGGCGGCAACATGACCTCGCCCGATATCCGTGCCGGTATCGCCCTGCTGATAGCTGCCATGAGTGCGGACGGCATCAGCCGCATCCATAATATAGAGCAGATAGACCGGGGATATCAGAATATTGAAGGACGACTGAATGCGCTCGGAGCAAGAATAACAAGAATAGAATAAGATGATAAAGAGAGAAGAAGTATATAAGATAGGTATATTCAACAAGCCCCACGGTATTCACGGAGAATTGTCGTTCACTTTTACGGATGACATCTTCGACCGGGTGGAAGCCGAATACCTAATCTGCCTGCTGGATGGTATACTGGTGCCTTTCTTCTTGGAAGAATACCGTTTCCGCTCCGACACCACCGCCCTTGTCAAACTGGAAGGCGTGGACACGGCAGAACGCGCCCGCATGTTCACTAATATTGAGTCTACTTCCCCGTAAAGCATGCAGAAGAGGCAGGACCAGGTGAACTGAGTTGGGACTTCTTCGTCGGTTTTCGTATGGAGGAAGTACATCACGGCACGCTGGGAGAAGTGACGGACGTGGACACATCGACCATCAACACACTGTTTGTGGTAGATTATCAGGGAGAAGAACTGCTGGTGCCGGCACAAGAAGAGTTTATCATAGACATTGACCAGAAGCACAAGGTCATCACCGTAGACCTGCCGGAAGGTTTGATAGCTTTGGACGAAACAGAAGAGGTATGAAAAAGAAACGAAGAAAAGCATTTTGGAGTAACATCAAGTTCAAGTACAGACTGACGATTACGAACGAGAATACCCTTGAGGATATCATCACGTTGCGCGTATCCAAGCTGAACGGACTGTCCGTATTGCTCTCCGTGCTGTTCGTATTGTTTCTCATCGCCTCCCTGATCGTAGCCTTCACCCGCTGCGCAACTACCTGCCGGGATATATGAACAGTGAAATCCGTGCCCAGGTAGTGGAGAATGCCTTGCGCGTAGATTCCCTCCAGCAACTGGTGAACAGACAGAACCTCTATATCATGAATATCCAGGACATCTTCCAGGGCAAGATAAAGGCAGATACCATACATTCCATCGACTCGTTGACCCACCTGCGCGAAGATTCGCTCATGGAACGCACACAACGGGAAGCCGAATTCCGCAAACAGTACGAGGAGACAGAAAAGTACAACCTGACGAGCATCACCGCCCGCCCCGAAATAGACGGACTGATTTTCTACCGCCCCACACGCGGCATGATTTCATCTCCCTTCAATGCCGAAACAAAACACTTCGGCACGGACATTGCCGCCAATCCGGGCGAAAGCGTATTGGCCACCTTAGACGGTACCGTCATACTGAGTACCTACACTGCCGAGACGGGTTATCTGATAGAAATACAGCACAACCAGGACTTCGTGTCAGTTTACAAGCATTGCGGCTCTCTGCTGAAGCGGGAAGGCGATGCGGTGAAAGGGGGTGAAGCCATCGCACTGGTAGGAAACACCGGCGAGCTGTCCACCGGTCCCCATCTTCACTTCGAGCTGTGGCATAAGGCAGGGCCGTAAATCCCGAGCTTTACATCGTATTTTAATCTCCAAATAGTAAATTGTAAATAGCATAATAGTAAATGAAACAGATTGCCATACTCGGTTCTACCGGTTCCATCGGTACACAAGCGTTGCAGGTCATCGAAGAACATCCCGACCAGTACGAAGCATACGTATTGACCGCCAATAACCGCGTAGAGGAACTCATAGCCCAGGCACGCAAATTCAAGCCTGAGGCAGTGGTAATAGCCAACGAATCGAAATACACGCAACTGAAAGAAGCGCTTGCCGACCTACCTATCAAGGTATATGCCGGTGCAGATGCCCTTTGCCAAATTGTGACCGAAAATCCCATTGATATGGTATTGACCGCCATGGTTGGATATGCAGGACTGAAGCCCACCATGAATGCCATCCGCGCCCGTAAGCCGATAGCCCTTGCCAACAAAGAGACGCTGGTGGTGGCGGGAGAGCTCATCAATGACCTGGCACGCTTCAGCGGTGTCCCCATCCTGCCCGTCGACTCCGAGCACTCCGCCGTTTTCCAGTGCCTGGCCGGCGAGATAGGCAACCAAATAGAAAAAGTGATACTGACTGCCTCCGGAGGTCCGTTCCGCACCTGCACTATGGAGCAACTAACAACCGTCACCAAAGCGCAAGCACTGAAACACCCCAACTGGGACATGGGCGCCAAAATCACGATAGACTCTGCTTCCATGATGAACAAAGGGTTCGAGGTAATCGAAGCCAAATGGCTGTTCGGTGTACGTCCCGACCAGATAGAAGTCGTGGTACACCCGCAATCCGTCATCCACTCCATGGTACAGTTTGAGGACGGTGCCGTGAAAGCACAACTGGGAATGCCGGACATGCGCCTGCCCATCCAATACGCCTTCTCCTATCCCGACCGGTTGAAAGCCTCTTTCCCGCGCCTGGACTTCAAGCTGTGCACGGAACTGACGTTCGAGCAACCGGACATCACCCGTTTCCGTAACCTCGCCCTGGCCTACGAAGCGCTACATCGTGCAGGCAATATGCCTTGCATTGTCAATGCCGCCAATGAAGTGGTGGTAGCCGCCTTCCTGCAGGACAAAATTTCGTTCCTTGGCATGAGTGAAGTAATAGAAAAGACCATGTCGCGTGTATCCTACTTACAGAAGCCCACCTATGAAGACTATGTGGCTACGGATGCCGAAGCCCGACGGATAGCAGAAGAGCTGATTTGATAGATACACCGGAATGAAAAGAATTATAAAAAACATCTACTCATTTGATACGTTAAATAAGAAAACGTACCTTTGCGAAAATTATAAAAATCGTAAAACAGCAAATAATTAGATGGAAACATTCTTGATTCGTGCCCTGCAACTCATTATGAGCCTCTCGTTGCTCGTTATTGTTCATGAGGGGGGGCACTTCCTTTTTGCGCGTCTGTTCAAGACGCGGGTAGAAAAGTTCTGCTTATTCTTTGACCCTTGGTTCACATTATTCAAGTTCAAGCCCAAACACAGTGACACGGAATATGGTATCGGGTGGCTACCCTTAGGTGGTTATGTAAAAATAGCAGGTATGATAGACGAATCTATGGATACCGAACAGATGAAGCAACCCATGCAGCCATGGGAGTTCCGTGCCAAGCCGGCATGGCAGCGCCTGCTAATTATGGTAGGCGGTGTATTGTTCAACTTCCTGCTCGCATTGTTCATCTATTCCATGATACTTTTTACTTGGGGCGACGAATATATACCAGTACAAAAAGCCCCATTGGGTATGGATTTTAACGAAACAGCCAAAGCCATAGGCTTCCGCGACGCGATATCCTAATATCTGCCGACGGGGTACCGTTCGAACGCTATGATGGCGACCTGCTGACCAGTATTGTCGATGCTCGCCAGGTAAGCGTATTGCGTGATGGGGAAGCTGCTTCAGTCTACATCCCCGAAGACATGATGAACCGCTTGCTGGCAGACAGCGTGCGTTTCGCCAGTTTCCGTTTCCCTTATGTATCGACAGCCTGATTGTAGGATACCCTGCCGCTTCCGCCGGTCTGCAAGTAGGTGACAGCATCACCCACTTGGATGGAAAGTCAATAGCCTACTACGACTTCAAAGAAGAGATGCTGAAGCGCAAGAAAGCCAATGCATCCCATGAGGTAACCTTGACATACGTCCGTAACGGTGTGACAGACACCTTGAGCATGATGACCAATGCCGACTATGAAATAGGCGTAGCAGCACGTACGGCAACCGACAAGCTGCTGCCCGTTGTCCGTAAGGAATACAGTTTCCTTTCCTCTTTCCCTGCCGGCGTATCTTTGGGGGTAAAGACTCTGAAAGGCTACGTAGGCCAGATGAAATATCTCTTCTCCAAGGAAGGAGCCAAGCAACTCGGAGGTTTCGGAACCATCGGCAGTATTTTCCCCGCCACGTGGGACTGGCACCAGTTCTGGTACATGACGGCATTCCTCTCCATCATCCTTGCCTTTATGAATATTCTGCCCATCCCCGCACTGGACGGCGGACACGTGTTATTCCTCATTTACGAAATCATTGCACGCCGCAAGCCCAGCGACAAGTTTATGGAACGTGCGCAGATGGTGGGCATGTTCCTCTTGTTCGGTTTGCTGATTTGGGCAAACTTCAACGATATACTGAGGTATTTCTTTTAAAGAACAAGACATAAAAAACGCATCATCATTCGCAGTAGAACGGATGATGCATTTACATCAAACAGATGATGTGTTCGGGGCAAGCAGACGATGCGTTTGAGCCAAACACATCATCTGTTTTTTCTGTGTCTTATACCAAATGGCCGATCCACTCTTCTCTATCGCCCGGAAGCAGGTCTATTACCGGAACTTCAACCATTGTATAGCAACCCGGCTGCTGACGCATAGCGGCACGCGCCACACATACCAGCACTTGTGCCGTGAGGGCAGGATTGTTGATACGCATGTTGAACTCAAATAGCTGGTTCTGCGTCTTGCCGGACACACCCTTACGGGTCAAGTTTACCCCATGCCCCATATCGAGCAGTGCATCCACACTCGGAACCAATTTTACATGTGTTTCGTCATTCACGAAGTACGGGTCGGCTTTGATGGCTGCAGCCACCTTATCAAATTCGTAACCATCCTTCAACTCAATGTACACCATACGACGGTGAATGCCGGTTCCTGTAGGAATAGTCATGGAAAGGGCGGCTTTCACACCTTCGATGGCCTTTACAGCACGGTATGTCCCATGCTCATGCCCGGACCAAAATTAGTATAGGTAATGCCTTTCGGAGCAATGGCTTCCAGCATGGTGCGGACAATGGAGTCACTACCCGGGTCCCAGCCGGCAGAAATGATGGATACCGTATTATGCTTTTTAGCCTCTGCATCCAGTGTGCGGCGCAAGGCAGTGATACCCGTATGGATATCGAAACTGTCCACAGTATGAATGCCTAAAGCAGGATCTCCTTTGCATACTCTTCCACTTTGCGGGTAGGCGTACAAAGGATAGCAACATCCACGCCTTTCAGTTCCTTGATATTCTTCACAACGGGATATGCACTCAGTTCCGCAGGACAGTTTTCAGCTCCGGCACGGCGTACTACACCGGCAATTTCGAAATCGGGAGCTGCTTGCAGGGCTTCGAGCACATAATGCCCGATATTACCATAGCCAACGATGGCTGCTCTTACTTTTTTCATTCTTTTTATGAATTTATTTATCAGTTTTCTACTTTATCGGCGCAAAAGTAAGCATTTTAATTTATTATATCGGCAGAACTCCCTGCTGTTTCACACAGTTTTTCTTTTTTTAGTGAGTGAAAGTCCAATAATAATTCATACATTCGCAGATGATATGTACGCAAGGCACATTTGGGGCCAACAAGCAAAAGAATTATGATAGAATACATCAGAGCGGAATTGCCGAACTAAGTCCGGCAACCGCAATAATAGACTGCAACGGACTGGGATACGGCGTCAATATTTCATTGAACACGTATGCCGCCATCCAGGGCAAGAAAGAATGCAAACTATATATATATGAAGCTATCCGTGAAGACGCCTATGTCCTCTACGGGTTCGCTGACAAGCAGGAACGCGAACTATTCCTGTTGCTCATCTCCGTTTCAGGCATCGGCGGAAATACAGCTCGCATGATTCTCTCGGCACTCTCGCCATCCGAACTGATAAATGTCATCAGCACGGAAAACGCCACTCTACTGAAAACAGTCAAGGGTATCGGGCTGAAAACAGCCCAACGGATAATTGTGGATTTAAAAGACAAAATCAAGACCGGCAGCGTTGTAGCCGGCAACGCAGGGACCATAGGTACACTGGTATCGGCAGCCAACGCACAAGTACAAGAAGAAGCCGTAGCCGCCCTTACCATGCTGGGCTTTGCACAAGCCCCCTCACAAAAAGTAGTGCTTGCCATTTTGAAGGAAGAACCAAGCGCACCGGTGGAACAAGTCATCAAATTGGCATTAAAAAGACTATAATATTTATCTAAAACAAACAAATCATGACAACAATCAACATGCAATATTGGTTGGGGGCCAATGAACGCACCCGCGTACTGCCAACAGACAAATGGTACCTCGACTTCGCCACAAGCATCCTGCCCCTCGTCAAAGCCTCTCCTCTGTTCAACAAGGAAGACCTGCGTACCCAAATTGACGCAGCCATCTCCCTCGGCATGTACTTTCAAGATGCCATTGCCCAAAGCGGAGGCTGGAAACTTTTCTCCGAAGCCTTTCAAGGAGTATACGGAACTTACCTGCCGTTCTATCCACTGGGTGACGATTATACGCCCGATGAAATAAATCAGGAAGACATTGCATTCGTACTGTGGACATTGAAATCACAATTCAGTATTTTTGACAAGGAATACACCTTGTTCAGTCCTTATGACAAAGACCTGCTTGCATTAAGCCAAAGCGCCTATGAACTGATGGATGCACGTTTCGAAGAAGCTCCCATCAGCGAGGGAGAATCTTCCTTCCTTTGGGTAATGGGACTTGATTTACTGGATATGCCCATTACTCCGCTGCCGGAAGTCACTCCGGAAACCAAACTGAGTAAAGATGCCGCCCGCTGTCTGGAATACAGCCAGGGGAACCGCTGCTATACTTCACAGATTACAAGGAGCTTTGCACTTTCTTTGTCGATGTCTTGGGATGGGAAAACAAACGGTCCGCACTATTGCCCGACCTGGAATACCAAAAAGAGTTCGTGATTTATGCCAACGCCAAAGGTATGCTCGTAGCCCACAACGTGGCCGCCTATTTCTGTGAAGAACATAACCCGATGTACGATGCCAAACGCGCTGCTGCAGGAGGGTTACAAGATTGTTCTGCCAACCCGGAGAGTGTCCGTTCGACCTGCTGAAATACGGAATGACCAAAGGAATTCTACCCGATGTGGAACTTCCCTTCCTGAAAGGAAAAGAAACACTGCATCAATATTGGGACTTTATAGCCCGCTACTACTTATGTGAATATTATGAAGGCGAGTAACCATTCCGGCATAAAGCCCAAACGAAGCAACAAGGCCAAGCCAACCGGAAAACGGATTGGTAAATCCAAACCTTCGAAAGCGAATAATCAGCTTAACAGAAGGGTGAAATAATGGAAAATGGATAATGGAAAAACAAACAGTGCAGCGTATTTATTGAAACCGCATGGCAATTTTCCATTATCCATTATCCATTATCAATTTTCAAAGTTCCACAATCTCTTCCTTACACAACGTCAGTTTCTCCACTCCTTCCGCTGTTACAACCCAAGAGTTTTCGATACCAACGGGACCAATGCCCGGCAAAACAATTTTCGGCTCCAATGCAAAGACCATACCCGGCTCCAACTCCTGCTTCATGCGCGGAGCCAATACCGGCATTTCATTGATTTCCAAACCGATGCCATGACCGATAAACTTGGCCTTTTGAGTGGCTCCCATAAAGTTGTCGGCAAAGCCTGCTTTGGTGACAATATCGATAGCGAGATTGTAAAGGTCCTCACAAACAGCACCCGGTTTCGCTTTTTCTACAACAGCCTCTTGTATGTCCAGGCAAACTTGATGGGCAACATATGCCTTTTCCGGCAGCTTTCCGATAGAGAATACACGGCTCATGTCTCCCATATAGCCATAGAAGTTACCCCCCATATCAACCATAAAGCTCTGACCGGGCTGCAACAGTGCACCGTTCACACTGATAGGCAGTGACGGGTCAAGTCCCTCGCCTCCCAGAGCAAAATCATAGGGGGCAGGCGCAGTGGCATTGTCTCCTGCCAGCAGACTTCCCATAAAATCTCCATACTTTGTCCGAAGGTACGAAAATACCCAGACAACCTTCCAGACGCATCAGGCGCTCTATTTCGATGGATAACTGGCGGTCTGTCATTCCTGGTCTATAAACCGAGGGTATTTGTTCGTAAGCTTTAGCATGTGCAATGCCGGAACGACGGAACATCTCAATCTCTATTTCAGTCTTGACACTTCGGGCCTTCCGGATAAGTGCCGTACCACAAGGAAGCACCTCCGTTTCAGGGAAACACGCAGCCAAACGGTTATATTCCGTAAAAGACAACTCATCCCCCTCCAGCATCAACCTCGCAGGTATGGGCAAACCACATTCCTTTAGTAAGTCAGGCAGTTGTTCCGGTTTACGGATAGGATGAATATGTTCCCCTTCAATATTGTTAGGACGTTTGATGAATAAACGGGCGGGAGCATTCAACGGCAGATACAAGTAACCGCTGACGACACGTCCGTACGTATAGATTAAGTTTACATTGCAAGCGATAAGAGCGGCATCAATCTCTTGTTGAGCCATGAGAGAGCGTATTTTATCACGTCTCAGTTTCAATTCAGGTAGTAACATTTATATATTTATGATTTATAGATTTATGATTTCATTGCATACGACAGCTTTTAAAGTATTACCCGCATCTTTTACGAAGCGCAAAGATACAATTATCGCCTCATAAATCATAAATCATAAATGATAAATCATAAATCTATAAATCATAAAAAAGTACTGCCCATACCTTCACAGGCGTAGGGCAGCACAAACCACAAATACAAATACAACTAAACAAAGTTTCTCTCTTAGATAATTCCCTGACCCCATCATGGCATGAGCCACCTTCATGAAGCCGGCGATATTCGCTCCCTTCACGTAGTTGATGTAGCCATCAGGTTCTGTCCCATATTTTACGCATTGAGCATGAATTCCGTGCATGATGGCGTGGAGTTTTTCATCCACTTCGGCTGCACTCCAGCTGAGGTGCATGGCGTTCTGCGACATTTCCAGTCCGCTGGTAGCCACACCACCTGCATTGACAGCCTTACCCGGTGCATACATAATCTTGTTGTCAATGAAAAGGTCGATAGCTTCGGGCGTACATCCCATATTGGAGATTTCGCCTACACATGTCACCTTGTTGTCAATGAGGTGTTGTGCATCTTCGCCGTTCAGCTCGTTCTGGGTAGCGCAAGGCAGAGCGATGTCCGCTTTCACTTCCCACGGGCGTTTGCCTGCCACGAAAGTAGAGCCGGGGAATTCGTCGGCATACGGTGCTACGATATCGTTGCCCGATGACCGGAGTTCCAGACATATAATTCTATCTTTTCGCCACTGATACCGTTCGGGTCGTAAATGTAACCGTCGGGACCGGAGATGGTAACCACCTTGGCACCCAATTCGGTAGCTTGGTAGCAGCACCCCAAGCCACATTTCCAAAACCGGAGATAGCCACGGTCTTGCCCTTGATGTCAATGCCTTTTGTCTGTAACATTTGGTTTACGAAATACAAGCCACCAAATCCTGTTGCTTCAGGACGAATCAGCGAACCGCCAAATTCCAATCCTTTACCGGTAATGTGCCCGTAAATTCGCGAGTCAACTTCTTATACATACCGAACATATAGCCCACTTCGCGACCGCCTACACCGATATCACCGGCAGGAACATCCATATCCGGACCGAGGTGACGCCACAATTCCAGCATGAAGGCCTGACAGAAACGCATGATTTCAGCATCGCTCTTTCCGCGCGAGAGAAGTCGGAACCACCCTTACCACCGCCCATAGGCAATGTAGTCAAAGCATTCTTGAAAGTCTGCTCAAATCCCAGGAATTTGAGGATAGAAAGATTTACGGAAGCATGGAAACGAATACCGCCTTTGTACGGGCCAATGGCATTGTTGAACTGCACACGATAGCCGAGGTTCGTCTGAACTTCACCCTTATCATCCACACGTTACACGGAAAGTAAAGATACGTCAGGTTCAACCAGACGTTCTATAATTTTCACTTTCTCGAACTCGGGATGTTGGTTATAGATATCTTCGATGGAAAGAAGAACTTCCTTTACGGCTTGAAGATACTCAGACTCGCCGGGGTGCTTTGCCTCTAAAGAGGTCATGATACGTTCGATATTCATAATATTACGTTTTAAAGGTTATTACCTTGTTGACTTTACGCTATTCAAACAAAATGTCAATGAATAACACCGCAAATATAAGAAAACTTTTCAAAACAGCTAAATTTTACGGTTATATTTTGATTAAAGAATGATAAAATGTCAAATCCCCGGCATTCTCTATTCATACCTAAATGGTCTATTCTTTTCCTATTCTGTCAACAATTCGCCATAACGGCATAAATATAGAAAAATTATAATAAAGCAAATAAGAAATGACGAATAATTTACGAAAAAGACACAATCCTCACGGACTATGCCTTTCCAATTGCTAACTTTAATTCTTAAATGCTTGTATTAAATCCGCAACATAATAATTACTATGTACGGACAAGCTTCATAATTTCTTCAATCCTTTTACCTCTTCTTTTGTTGCTTCTCGAACACTGATAGCCACCCCTCCACTACTTGCCAAAGGTTGACGCAGCACACTCTTTGACGTTACTATGCCACGACGGATGTCATAGCTCTGCGGATTATCTTTCCAGTCTGCATCCCGACCATCTGCATAAACGGTAACAATATATTTCCTTCCTTCGGGTAAGAAAGAGAAAGGAATAGTTGCCGTACGAGGATGTTCGTCGGTAATAGCACCTACATACCACTCTTGTTTTCCTTTGGCTTGACGAGCCACTGTGATATAATCACCCGGTTCGGCTTCCAAATACCAAGAATTGCTCCAATCCACCGCTACATCCTTAATAAATTGAAACGCATCGGGAAAACGGCGATAATTATCCGGCAGGTCTGCTGCCATCTGTAACGGAGAGGGCATCGTTACATATAGAGCCAATTGTTTTACCAATGTAGTACCCGCCTGACCTTTAGGTTTCGAACTATTATAATACGAAAGTTTTGTCTGGAAAATACCAGGAGTGTAATCCATCGGACCACCCTTCAACCGAGTAAACGGCAAGATACAAGTATGATCCGGATCATTGCCCCCCATAGATTCAAACTCACCACCACGGGCAGATTCTTGCGCTACCCAGTTGGGCCAGGTCCGACACAAGCCGGTGGGACGAACAGCCTCGTGACTATCTACCATAATCTTATAATCAGCAGCACGCTTCACCACATGTATATAATGATTGTTCATCCATTGTGAGGAATGATATTCACTACGGGGAATGATTGAGCCCACATATCCTGTCTTTACAGAATTATAGCCATTATCTACCATAAATTGAAAGGCTACATCCAGCTGCCGCTCATAATCGGCAGCATTAGCAGCCGTCTCATGATGCATGATAATCTTTACCCCCTTTGATTTGGCATAGGCATGTAGTACCGCAACATCAAAGTCCGGATAAGGTTTGTCAAAAAGGAACTGACGATCCTTACGATAGGATACCCAATCTTCCCAACCTTCATTCCAACCCTCAACCAATACCGCATCAATACCATTCTCCGCCGCAAAGTCTATGTACTCTTTCACATGTTCAGTATTGGCCGGATGATGTCCATTAGGAGTTAACTTTGAATAGTCGGTTATGCCGGGTTTAGCCTTATAATAGTCGCTATATGCATGTACCTCCTCCACCAGTAAACATCTCCCACCAGACACCGATAAATTCTGTGGCTTAATCCAAGAAGTATCTTCCAGCTTACAAGGTTCATTCAGATTAAGAATCAACTGAGAAGCAAGGATGCTACGTGCATCGTCACTAACCATAATTGTACGCCACGGGGTATGCAACGGTAATTGCAGATATCCTTTCTTTCCTAATTTATCGGGAGTAAGATGAGCAGAAAAGTTAAACTCTTTATCATCCACATTCAGCAACATGGCAGAATAATCTACCAAGGCAGCTTCATGAATA
>ENA-OQEB01000373-OQEB01000373.1-human-gut-metagenome-genome-assembly--contig:-NODE-373-length-19100-cov-1.829126_pt1 | contig 19100 bp, 28 predicted proteins | sample MGYA00242787_ERZ504619 | MGnify/ENA primary metagenome ERZ504619 (study PRJEB26092, sample SAMD00036317) | human gut metagenome | host: Homo sapiens | study: EMG produced TPA metagenomics assembly of... | reverse complement strand
TACAAGCTTGAATTTTGCGTTGAAGCGGCTCAGCTTGAGGGTGTTTATGTTCCTGCGTTTATGATGTAAATTACAATGACGACGGAACAATCAAAGAGGTTGTAAACAGGGAAAATGCACCGAAAATTGTTAAAAAGAGAATTATCTCCGATTTGAATACCGTGTTTTATCCCGAAAATTTTGTCGTGCCGTTTATTGAGGTTGTTCACGACAGAGCCGTGTCGGAAATCTTCAGAGGCTGTATTCGAGGCTGTCGCTTTTGTCAGGCAGGCTTTATTTACCGTCCTATCAGAGAAAAAACGAGCGACGTTATAAACAAACAGGCGAAAACGCTTTGTGATAATACGGGTTATGATGAAATTTCCCTTTGCTCCTTGAGCACAAGCGACTACACAGAAATTGACAAGCTCATTCCGAAAATGTTCGATTGGGCGCTGAAAGAAAATATAAATGTATCCTTGCCGTCGCTTCGTGTTGACAACTTCTCCGACGAGCTTATGGAGGAGCTTAAAAAGGTGCGTCGCAGCGGCCTTACCTTTGCACCCGAGGCAGGTACGCAAAGACTTCGTGACGCTATCAATAAGAATGTAACCGAGGCGAGGTTGTAAGAACTGCCGAAAAGGCGTTTGCAGGCGGTTGGACTACCGTTAAGCTTTACTTTATGATGGGCTTGCCCACCGAAACGCTTGAGGATATTGAGGGCATAGCAGACCTTGCTCAGACGGTTGTAAATACATACTATAAAAATCCCGACAGACCGAAGGGCAAGTCCGTTACGGTCAATATAAGCGTTGCTTCCTTTGTTCCGAAGCCGTTTACCCCGTTCCAATGGGAGCCGCAGGACACAAAGCCTATGCTTGAGGAAAAGCAGAAGCATTTGCTCGAAAGCGTAAAAACTCATAAGGTGCAGGTTTCTTACCATGAATCGCAGACAAGTGTGTTAGAGGGCGTTTTTGCAAGGGGCGACAGAAAGCTCTGTGACGTTATCGAAACAGCTTGGCGCAAGGGCTGTAAATTTGACAGCTGGGATGAATTTTTCAGATTTGACCTCTGGGAAGAAGCGTTCAAGGAATGCGGAGTTTCTATGGAGTTCTACGCAAACCGTAAGCGTGAGTTTGATGAAATTCTCCCGTGGGATATGTTCGATTACGGCATAAGGAAAGACTTCCTTATCGAAGAAAATAAAAAGGCACACGAGAGCGTTACAACGCCTAACTGCCGTCAAAAATGTGCGGCTTGCGGTGCGGCAAGGCTCAACGGAGGAAAATGCGATGCGAAACGTTAGAATTTTCTTTGAGAAAAAGGATATAGCAAAGTACATTTCCCACCTTGACCTTATGCGTTGCTTTTCAAGGGCGATAAAGCGTGCGGGAATTTCAATTTGGTACACGGAGGGCTTTAACCCGAGACCGTTTATGACCTTTTCTTTGCCGCTTTCACTCGGTACGGAGAGCTTTTGCGAGTCGGTTGACGTGCGTATAACGGACGAAATGACCGATGAAGAAATCGTTAAAAGGCTCAATGGCGTAATGCCTACGGGGATTGTCGTTACCTCGCTTCCGAGCCTGTTCATAAGGCTGATGAAATCAGATGGGCAAGGTTTATAATTACACTTGAAACAAATGACAAACAAGAAGTTCTCGAAAGTGTAAGAAACAAAATCTCGGCTGATGAAATTATCGTCGAAAAGCAGGGTAAAAAGGGCAGAAAAAAGGTCTTAAAGCAAATTGATATTAAGGACGATATTTCTTCGTATGAACTTTGCGAGTGCGAAAACGGTGTCAAATTGACCGTTGTGCTTTCGTCGGGAATGAGAAATAATATAAATCCAACGCTTTTACTTGATGCCGTAACCGCTGATGTAAAAGAGCTTATCGAAGCGGTTGATATAGTAAAAGAAAAGATGTATCTTGAGGATATGTCGGAATTTTGCTGAATTTTGAAAAAACACTTGCTTTTTTCATTACCTTGTGATATTATATTTTAGCATTTCGGCGCTTGTATATATTTTTATATGCAAACGGCAGTTAATGGCAACATTAAAGCGGGCGGTCCTCTGCGTATGTATTTTACGGAATGAACGCTTGAAAACAATTTTGGAGGTTCATTATGGACGCATTGAAAATTATGACAGAGGGTATGCTTAAGGAAGAGCGCCCGAACATCAACATCGGTGATGTTGTTAAGGTTCACGTTAAAATCCGTGAGGGCGAGAGAGAAAGAATTCAGATTTTCGAAGGCACAATCATTGCTCGCAAGGGCAGCGGTGTTTCGGAGACCTTTACAGTTCGTCGTGTTTCTTACGGCGTAGGTGTTGAAAAGGTATTCCCCGTAAACTCACCCAACGTTGCTAAGGTTGAGCTCGTTAGAAGCGGTAGAGTTCGCAGAAGCAAGCTTTATTATCTTCGTGACAGAGTCGGCAAGGCGGCTAAGGTTAAAGAGCTTGTCAGATAATTTTAACAAGGCATTAAGGAACGGTTTTTCCGTTCCTTATTTTTTACGAAAACCTTTGCATTTTCAAGGCTTTTGTATTATAATTACTCTATATAATAGGTAGGTGTGTAAATTGAGAAAAACAGAAGATATAAGGATATACTTTGACGAGCTTGAAAGCTCTTATTCGGAGACTTCAAAATCGTGGAAATTTGCATATAACTGGATCGATTCACTTGTGTTTGCGCTGGTGGGTATCGCCATCGTGTTTACACTTCTTTTCAGAGTCGTGGGCGTAAACGGCGAATCTATGAAGCAACCCTTAACAGCGGAGATTGGCTTACGGTTAAAGCAATTAACACAACCTATGAACGAGGCGACATTGTCGTTATAACTCAGCCGAATTCTCTCAATGAGCCGCTTATAAAAAGAGTTGTAGCAGTTGCAGGGGACACGGTTGACATCAACTTTGCACAGGGAACGGTTAAAATCAACGGCGAGCTTATCAATGAGCCTTATATAGCAGAGCCTACCGAGAGAATGTTTGACGTCGCTTTCCCCGTGACTGTACCGGACGGCTGCGTATTTGTTATGGGAGACAACAGAAACAACTCTCTTGACAGCCGTTCAACAACGGTTGGCTTTATTGATACAAGATATTTATTGGGAACGGCAGAATTCAGACTTTTCCCCATTGGTCATTGGAAAATAGGTGCGTAATGAAACAGAAACAGGCAGCAGCAATTTATGATTTTGCGTCGGTATTACTTACATCAATTATTGCGGTGGCGGTAATATTTACGTTTTTCTTCAAAATATCCACAGTAAACGGCGACTCTATGAGAAACACCCTGCATAACGGCGATCAGCTGATTATCACAGCACATGACAGCGACGTTGAGTACGGCGACATTGTAATTATTTCACAGCCCAACGCATATGACGAGGTGCTTGTAAAAAGAGTAATCGCAACAGGCGGTCAAACCGTAAATATTGACGGCGACACTCATGAGGTATCGGTTGACGGCGTTGTTTTGGACGAGCCGTATATCAGAGAAAAAACGAAATTGCTCGGAGATGCGTTTACTTATCCCGTAACCGTACCCGAGGGCTGCGTATTTGTTATGGGAGATAACCGTAACGAATCGGGCGATTCAAGATACAAAGCAGTCGGAATGATTGACGAAAGATACATAGTCGGTCAGGCGGTTTACAGAATAGGCGACAGCTCACTTTTGACGAGGGATTGAGGATATGAGCGATTCAATAAAACAGAATGTTCAATGGTTTCCGGGGCATATGGCAAAAACAAGACGGCTTATCAAGGAATGCTTGCCGTCGGTTGATGCCGTAACGGAAATTTTAGATGCGAGAATGCCGATTTCAAGCAGTAACCCCGAGCTCAACGAGCTTATTGGCAACAAGCCTCTTATTGTGCTTCTCAACAAGTGCGACGTCGCAGACGAAAACGCTACAAGACGTTGGCTCAATTATTTTAATGAAAAAGGTATTTATGCACTTGCCGTTGACTGTAAAAGCGGTAACGGACTTAATAAATATGCACCTCTTTTGCGAGAGGTTTTGAAAGATAAAATCGCTTCCAATGAGGCAAAGGGTATGATTGGCAAGCCGCTTAGAATTATGGTTGTCGGAATACCGAATACGGGCAAATCCTCATTCATTAACAGAATGGCAGGCAGAAACCGTGCGAAAGTTGCCGATAAAGCAGGCGTTACCCGTCATAATCAGTGGTTTGTAATCGAAAACGGTATTGAGCTGCTTGACACACCCGGCGTTTTGTGGCCGAAGTTCGACGACCCGAAAATCGGCGACAGGCTTGCTTTTATAGGCTCTGTCAAGGACGAGGTTTTTGACTCCGAAACCCTTGCCGTAAGACTTTTGGAGGTGCTTTCGAGAGATTACCCCGACAGACTTTCGGAAAGATATAAAATTGATGATTTTTCAGAGCTTGAGGCTTATGAAATACTTGAGCTTATCGGCAGAAAAGAGGTATGATGATGCGAGGCGGAGAGATCGACACGCTCAGAGCTTCGATTATGCTCCTTGATGAATACCGTGCAGGTAAGCTTGGCAGAATAACTCTTGATACAATCGGAGAATTTGATGGTTGATTACAGTATTGAAAACGAATACAGAGAAAAAGGCTTTGATATAATTTGCGGAGTTGACGAAGCAGGCAGGGGTCCTTTGGCAGGACCTGTTTATGCGGCGGCGGTAATTTTGCCGTCGGACTGTGTAATCGAAGGTCTTAACGACTCTAAAAAGCTGACAGAAAAAAAGCGTGAAGCACTTTTTGACGAAATAAAAGAAAAGGCGTTGGCTTACGGTATTGCAAGTGCCGACGAAAAGGAAATTGACGAAATTAACATATTAAATGCAACCTTTCTTGCAATGAAAAGAGCGATTGCTTCACTTTCCGTAAGACCAGACTTGCGTTGATTGACGGTAATCAAAGCTCATACGGATATTGAAGAGGTTACGGTCATAAAGGGCGATGCAAAGTCAATGTCGATAGCCGCTGCTCGGTGCTTGCTAAGGTCAGCAGGGACAGATTTATGCTTGAAATGGCGGAAAAATATCCTCAATATGAATTTGCAAGGCATAAGGGCTATGGCACAAAGCTGCACTATGAAAAAATTGCTCAAATACGGCGTTTGCGATATTCACAGACGCACTTTTCTAAAGAAAATTCTCGGAGAGCAAAAATGAACAGGGCAATGACAGGTGTATACGGCGAGCTTTATACGGGCAGGTATCTTCGTGATAACGGGTATTCGATAGTAACGGCTAACTACCGTTGCAGATTCGGCGAAATCGACATAATCGCAAGCGATAAAAATTACATTGCCTTCGTTGAAGTCAAAACAAGGGACGTCGGCTTTGTCGTAAGCGGTAAGGAAGCGGTTGACTACGGAAAGCGCAAAAGGATTTTGGCAACATCCAAATTCTTCCTTTCCAAGAACAGCTTTGATTTGCAACCGAGATTTGACGTTGCCGAAGTGTATATGGAAAACGGCGAGGTTTCCTCGTTCAATTATATAAAAAACGCATATCAGGAAGAAGAAAAATAATTTATAAAGCCAATTGAATTAAGGCTTTATGTATGATAAAATATTTTGAATTTTAAGTAGGGAGTGTATCAGATGATTTACACAAGCACGAGAGATAAATCAATCGGCGTTTCGGCGTCGGAGGCTATCGCAAAGGGTATCTCCTCGGAGGGCGGACTTTTTGTTCCCACCGAAATTCCTACGCTGAGCCTTGACGACATTAAGAGAATAGGAACGCTTGATTATATCGCAGAGCCAAAGAGGTGTTGAAGCTTTTCCTTACGGATTTTACCGAAGAAGAGCTTGATATGTGTGTAAACGGCGCTTATAAAAAGGGCAAGTTTTCCTCAGATAAGGTTGCTCCGCTTTATAAGCTTAACGATAAGGAAAATATCCTTGAGCTTTGGAGAGGACCTACCTGTGCGTTTAAGGATATGGCTTTGCAGCTGCTTCCCTATTTGCTTACGGTTTCGGCAGGCAAAACTCTTAAAGACACTAAAATCGTAATCCTTGTTGCTACTTCGGGCGATACAGGTAAGGCTGCTCTTGAGGGCTTTAAGGATGTACCGAACACGGAAATCCTTGTTTTCTATCCCGTTGACGGCGTAAGCCCGATGCAGAAGCTTCAGATGACAACCCAAGAGGGCAACAATGTCAGCGTGTGCGCTATCAGAGGCAATTTCGATGACGCTCAAAGCGGTGTTAAGGCAATCTTCACAAATAAGGAAATAGAAAAGAAGTTCAAGGAAAATAACCTTGCTTTCTCGTCCGCAAACTCAATCAACTGGGGCAGACTTGTTCCGCAGATTGTATATTATGTATCCGCTTACTGCGATATGGTCGAGAACGGCTCGTTGAAGCTCGGCGAGGAAATGAACGTTGTTGTTCCCACGGGCAACTTCGGTAACATTCTTGCGGCTTATTACGCAAAGGAAATGGGTGTTCCGATTAAAAAGCTTATCTGTGCTTCCAACTCAAACAATGTTCTTACCGATTTCCTGAAAAGCGGTACGTATAATAAGAACAGAGATTTCTATTGCACAGCTTCTCCCTCAATGGATATTCTTATCTCGTCAAACCTTGAGAGACTTCTCTTTATTCTTTCGGGCTATGACGCAGAAAAGACCGCAGAGTATATGCGTGAATTGAGCGTTGACGGTAAGTACAGCGTTGATTCTGACCTTTACAAGAAAATTTCAGATCTCTTTGACGCAGGCTATTGCGACGATAATGCAACAAAGGCTACAATCAATGAGATTTTCAAAAAGTACAATTATCTTTGCGACACTCACACAGCGGTTGCCGTAAACGTTTATGAGGAATATACAAAGAGAACGGGCGACGATACACCGACGTTATCGCTTCGACCGCAAACCCCTATAAGTTCTCCGCAAGCGTGCTTTCGGCAATAACCGACGATATTAAATCCGAGGACGAATTCTCAATGGTTGAAGAGCTGTTTGAGAAATCAAAGGAGCCCGTACCGCCTCAGCTTGCAACCCTTAAAGGCAAAGCGCCGAGATTTACAAGGGTTTCCGATAAAGAGGATATGGCTCAGGTTGTATTTGATATGCTCGGAATATAAAACAGCTTTAATATATTGAAAAAAAGCGGATTTATTCCGCTTTTTGCTTCTTAATTTATTAGGAGTAAAATTATATGTCTTTATATGCAATCGGCGATACTCATTTGTCGCTCGGAACGGATAAGCCGATGGATATTTTTCACGGCTGGGACAATTACGTTGAACGGCTTGAGGAAAATTGGAGAAAGCTTATTACCGATGAGGACACCGTGGTTATACTCGGCGACGTTTCGTGGGCGATGAAGCTTGAAAATGCGGCAGAGGACCTTGCGTTTATAAATTCCTTGCCCGGTCAAAAGTTAATATTAAAGGGCAATCACGACTATTGGTGGAACACAATGTCGAAAATGAACGGCTTTTTGGAGGAGAATTCCTTTTCGACGATTAAATTCATTTTCAACAACGCCTACCGTGTGGGCGATTACAGTATCTGCGGCACAAGAGGCTGGTTTTTGACGATACTCAGCAGCACAGCGAAAAGGTTGTGAAACGTGAAGCGGCAAGGCTCGAGGCTTCTGTTAAGGCAGGAAAAGAGCTCGGCGGCGAGCCGCTTGTGTTCTTACATTATCCGCCCGTGAGTATTTCGCAGATATGCGAGCCGATATATGACGTCTTGCTCCGTGAGGGCATTAAGCATTGCTATTATGCGCATTTGCACGGTCAAGCGGTGAACTTTGCGTTTACCTCGGAAAAGGACGGAATTAAATTCGAGCTTTTGTCGGCAGATTACCTTAAATTCTGCCCGAAGCTTATTAAATTAACAAAATAATAAAAAAGTATAGCAATTTTATACATTATGTGATATAATGCTCAAGATAGTGTATAATTTTCAGGAGGAAGATTAAATGAGTCTTAAATCATCAAACAAAATTGAAGAGAATGTTTGGGAGCTTGAAGTTGCTGTTGACGGCGAAACCTTTATGAACGCTGTTAATAAGGCATACCTTCAGCAGAGAAAGAAAATCAACGTTCCCGGCTTCAGAAAGGTAAGGCACCCCGTGCTTTCATCGAAAGATGTACGGCGAGGCAGTTTTCTATGAGGACGCTCTTGAAATCGTATATCCCGACGCAGTTTCAGCTGCTATTGAAGAGGCTAAGCTTGAGGTTATCGACACTCCGTTCGACCTTGAAGTTCCCGAAATGGGCAAGGACGGCGTTGTAATCAAGCTCAAGGTTACCGTTATGCCCGAGGTTAAGCTCGGCAAATATAAAGGCATAAAGGCTACAAAGAAGTCTGCTAAGGTTTCTGCTGAGGACGTTAAGTCTCACATTAACAATATGCTTGAGCAGAATTCAAGAATTGTTACCGTTGAAACAAAGAGAAAGGTTAAGAAGAACGATATTGCAGTTATCGACTTCGAGGGCTTTGTTGACGGCGTAGCTTTTGAGGGCGGCAAGGCTGAAAACTACGAGCTTACAATCGGCTCAAATCAGTTTATCCCCGGCTTTGAGGATCAGATTATCGGCCACAAGGCAGGCGAGGAGTTTGACGTAAACGTTAAGTTCCCCGAGGACTACCATGCGGAGCTCGCAGGTAAGGACGCAACCTTCAAAATCAAGCTTCACGAGATTAAAGTTAAAGAGGTTCCCGCACTTGACGACGAGTTCGTTAAGGACGTGAGCGAATATGATACAGTTGACGAGCTCAAGAAGAATGTTAAGGAAGAGCTTGAGCATAAGAAGCAGCATGAGGTTGAGGCTGAGGCTAACAACGAGGTTCTCGACAAGCTCGCTGACCTTGTAACAGCTGTTATCCCCGATTGTATGATTGAAAAGAAGATGGACGACGACGTTCAGGATTTCGCTTACCGTCTTCAGATGCAGGGACTTGACCTTAACACTTATCTTAAATATACAGGCTCTGACGAAAAGACCTTCCGTGAGCAGTATAAGGAGCAGGCTGAAAAGCAGGTTAAGCTTGACCTTGCTTTGGCTGAAATCATCAAAAAGGAAAACCTTGAGGTTTCTGACGCTGACCTTGAAGAAGAATATGCTCAGTATGCAAAAGCATATAATATGGATGTTGACCAGATTAAGAAGGCTATTCCGGCTGACAATCTCAAGCCCGAGCTTCTTCAAAGAAAGGCTGTTGATTTCGTAATTGAAAACGCAAGCTTCGCAGCTGAAAAGAAGCCGGCAGCTAAGAAGGCGGCAGCACCTAAGGATGAAAAGGCTGACGAGGAAAAGCCCGCAGCTAAGAAAACAACAAAGAAAGCTCCCGCAAAGAAGGACGCTGAATAATCTTTGATTAAAAGGCTTGTTAATAAGCAATAATCTATTAGGGAAAAGGGAAGATATTACATTTTGGAGGTAAGTTTTTTATGGCATTAGTTCCTTACGTAGTTGAACAAACCAGCCGTGGTGAACGTTCATACGATATTTTCTCAAGACTTCTCAACGACAGAATTATAGTTTTGTCAGACGAGGTAAATGATGCAACTGCAAGCCTTGTCGTAGCACAGCTTTTATATCTTGAGGCTCAGGATCCCGAAAAGGATATCAGCCTCTATATAAACAGCCCCGGCGGTTCTGTAACCGCTGGCTTTGCTATCTATGACACGATGCAGTATATTAAATGCGATGTTTCAACAATTTGTATGGGTATGGCAGCAAGCATGGGCGCATTCCTTCTTTCTGCCGGTGCAAAGGGTAAGAGATATGCTTTGCCCAATTCCGATATTATGATTCATCAGCCCTCGGGCGGTGCTCAGGGACAGGCGACAGAAATCGAAATCACAGCTAAGCACATTCTTCAAACCAAAGCAAAGCTCAATAAGATTTTGGCTGAAAACACGGGCAAACCCGTTGAGGTCATAGCACAGGACACCGAGAGAGATAATTTTATGTCTGCCGAGGAGGCTCTTGAATACGGACTTATTGATAAGGTTATCAGTAAAAGATAGTTTTTGAGGGGGGCCTATAATGGCAAAAGAAACGAATAGTAAGATAATGCGTTGCTCCTTTTGCGGTAAAACTCAAGATCAGGTTGAGAAGCTTATCGCAGGACCGGGAGTTTGCATATGTGACGAATGTATAGAATTGTGTTTGGGTATAATCGAAGAAGAAAAAAGCTCGAATGTTTCCCCTAAAAGAAGAAGCTCTGCGGGAAGTAAATCAAAGCCGTTGCCGAAGCCGGCTGAAATCAAGGCTATGCTTGATGAATATGTTGTCGGTCAGGACTCTGCGAAGATTACTTTAAGCGTTGCTGTTTATAACCACTATAAGCGTATTTACTGTTCTCACAAGAGCGATGTTGACATTCAAAAGAGCAACGTTGTTCTTTTAGGACCTACAGGTGTAGGTAAAACAATGCTTGCACAGACGCTTGCAAAAATTTTGGACGTACCGTTTGCTATTGCAGATGCAACAACGCTTACAGAAGCAGGATATGTCGGCGAGGATGTTGAAAATATCCTTTTAAGGCTTATTCAGGCAGCGGATTACGATATAGAAAAGGCTCAAAAGGGCATTATCTATGTCGATGAAATTGACAAGATTGCAAGGAAGTCCGAAAATCCCTCTATAACCCGTGATGTAAGCGGCGAGGGTGTTCAGCAGGCACTTCTTAAAATCCTTGAGGGCACTGTTTCAAACGTTCCTCCTCAGGGCGGCAGAAAGCATCCGCAGCAGGAGTTTATTCAAATTGACACCACAAATATTTTGTTTATTTGCGGCGGCGCATTTGACGGCATAGAAAAGGTAATCGAAGCGAGGACGGGCAAATCCACACTCGGCTTTGGCGGCAAGGTTATGTCAAAAGCCGATACGGATATGACCAAAATTTACTCGCAGGTAATTCCGCAGGACCTTGTCAAGTTCGGACTTATACCCGAGCTTGTCGGCAGAGTGCCTGTTTTAACAACGCTTGACAATCTTGATAAGGATGCGCTTGTAAGAATACTCACAGAGCCGAAAAATGCTCTTGTTAAGCAGTACGAAGCACTTTTTTCAATGGATAACGTTTCACTTGAATTTCAGGACGGTGCTCTTGAAGCGATAGCCGAGCTTACTCTTGAAAAGGGTACGGGTGCTCGTGGCTTGAGAGCTATCATGGAGAAAACCTTGATGCCTATTATGTACGAAACTCCTTCGGATACTGAGGTGTCAAAGGTAATAATTACCACGGATACGGTCAAAAACGGTACCGCACCTATAATCGAGAAGGCTTCTTCAAGCACAAACAAGACAGGCGGCACAAACAAGACTAAAGGTTAATTGACAGAAAGCCGATTGCACAGCTTGCAATCGGCTTTTTTGGTAAAGGACGGTGAGGACTTGAAAAAAAAACAGGAAGCTTGACTTTTCAAGCAAGGATAAAAAAGAACTCAAAGCGTTTTTAAGAGCTTTGTTATAGCTTTTTTCGGCTTTCGTGGTAATTCTCGGAGGCATTTCATTACTTATGTTTATGAAATCTATTGATTTCAATTTCGGAAATCTTGTTTCTTCATCAGATGATTTGACAACCGAGCCTCAAACAGAGGCAACAACCTCTCCCGTTGTTATGGAGGGGCAGTCTGAAATTGTCCTTGTATGCTACGACACCGAAAACAACGTTTCGTTTTCATTTCTTATTTCAACCGATATTAAAAAGAAAACAATTACCGTCAATTCCATTCAAAACGACTTACGGGCAGCTACAACGGAATTACCGCAACCCTGTCCGAGCATTTCAAAAAATCAGGAGCAGGTGCGTTTGTAAAGGCTTTTGAAAGCTATTCGGGAATTAAGACGGACAGATATATTTCAATAGGCGAGCTTCAATTTAAGAGCTTTGCCTCAAAATTCAAGGATATTGTCGTTGATGTGCCGACGGCTACCGACCCTAAGACTATGGGCGGACTTTCACTCAATGCAGGCACACAAAGCTTATCAGCGGATATGCTTTTGAAATATCTTAAATATTGCGGATATTCGGAAAATCTTCGGCGTTTTCCTCATTCCTGAAAACAGCTTTAACGCTTCGCACATAGAAGCGATGGATAAGCTTTTCGAATACATTGCAAATAACTCGCAAACCGATATTTCTATAATCGATTATACAGGCGAAAAGGATAAAATTGCGGAATTTATCAACACTCAGGGGGAAATAAACGACGGCGGCGTTTATTCTAAAGAGGAGAAAAATAATGCGTAAAACACTAAAGGTCATAGGCATTGCGCTTGCAACGATACTCGTTATTTGTATTGTAAATAACCGAAAGCAAATTTTAAGCTATATCCCGACGGATTTTTCTAAAGTGGAAATGATTTACGATAATCGCACCGATGACGATATGAACGTGCGGTATTATTATAATCATTTGAGCGATAACGCAAAATCAGCATACACCCTTATAGTGCCCGAGGTATATAAACATACCGAGTTAATAGAAATTCCAAAGATTACCGACAGTGAATTTACGGCTTTGAACTATGCTGTTTCCTACGATAATCCCGATTTGATTTGCTATTCCGCACAATGCAAGATAAGAACAGAGGGAAACAAGTACTATTTTGAGCCGAACTACACCCATTCACAGCAGGAGTGCAACGCACTTACAGATAAGCTTAATTCGCAGGTTGACAAGATTGTGAACGAGGCGAGCAAGCTTTCCTCCGATTACGAAAAGGAAAAGTACATCCACGATTATATCTGTGAAAATTGCAAATATGTTTTGACGGACGATTTGAAATCTACGGCTTATGATGCGCTTGTCGGCGGAGAAGCAGTATGCGAGGGCTATGCAAGAGCGACGCAGCTTTTGCTCAATAAGCTTGGCGTTGAAAACTTCCTTGTAATAGGCGACGCTAAAAATGACGACGGCGAGATTGAACCTCATATGTGGAATATCGTTAAAATTAACGGTAATAATTACCACCTTGACGTTACATGGGACGATAACGACCAGACCGATTCGCCTATATAAAAACACATCTTTATTTTAATCTTACAACAAAGCAGATTTCCGAAAATCACTTTAACATAAAGCCTGAGAATACTGACTGCACCGCAACCGAGTTTAACTATGCGAGGCAGAAGGCTTGCTGTTCGGAAATTACGGAAAAACGATTAAACCGGCGATTGAAAAGGAAATTACCGATAATTTCAAAAACGGAAAAAGTTACGTTGAAATTTTGCCGTGAGCGAGCAGTCATATAAAGAGATTTATAAAAAGCTTGTTGACTCGGACGGCATTTCGGAAATTGCAATAGAGCTGCGGAATAAAAACGGTAATATGAAATTCACGCAATATCAAACCTTCGAGAACAAGGAAATGTATTATATGCAGTTTGTTTTGTCTTGATTTTGGTAATTGCATTCGGAAAGGTATGTGAATTATGGATAAACAGAGAATTGAAAATGCGGTCAGAGAAATTCTTATCGCAATAGGCGAGGATCCCGACAGAGAGGGACTTTTGGAAACTCCGAAAAGAGTTGCAAATATGTATGAGGAGATTTTTGCGGGACTTGAGGCTAATCCCGAAAGGCACTTGAAAATCTTTAATGAGGGTAACAACGACGAAATGGTAGTGGTGCGTGATATTCCGCTTTACTCAATGTGCGAACACCATTTGTTGCCGTTTGTCGGAAAGGCTCACATTGCATACATTCCCTCGGAGGGCAAGGTTATCGGACTTTCAAAGCTTGCAAGAATTGTTGACGATTACGCAAGACGTCCGCAAATTCAAGAAAGACTTACCTCACAGGTTGCGGACTTCCTCGAGGAGCATTTGCAGCCAAAGGGCGTAGCGGTTGTTATCGAAGCGGAGCATTTTTGTATGACAATGCGTGGTGCAAGGGCGGCAGGAGCTAAAACTCAGACCTCGGCATTAAGAGGAATGATGAAAAAAGACCCGAGGACAAGAGCAGAGGCTATGTCCTTGCTTTTCGGAGGTAAATAATGGCATATTATTTCAAAGGTAACGGCTTTTCTTTTGAAATTAACAAGAGAACATATATTATGGGCATATTAAACGTTACACCCGACTCGTTTTTTGACGGCGGACAGTGGAACAGCCCCGAAAAGGCGGTTGAACACGCTGTTCAAATGGAAAAAGACGGTGCGGATATTATCGATATAGGCGCACAGTCAACAAGACCGGGCAGTATTCTTTTATCAGAGGATGAAGAGCTTGAAATTATCAAGAGATATATTCCCGCCGTTACGTCTGCGGTAAATGTTCCTGTATCGGTTGATACATTTTACCCGAGGGTTGCGGAATACTGCCTTGAAAACGGAGCGAAAATCATCAATGATGTAAGCTCAAAAATGGATAGGGAAATGGCACTTGTCGTTAAAAAGCACAATGCAGGCTGGATTGTAATGCACACGGGAAACGCTTCGGCATCTCAAGAGGCTGACTATTCGAAATGCGGCGGCGTTGTAAATGATGTGCTTGCATTTTTCGATAAGGCGGAGGAAATTGCGGCGGAATACTCTATAAGCCGTGAAAATATCTGCTTTGATATGGGCTTCGGCTTCGGAAAATCTCATTTTGATAATTTAGAGCTTTTAAGGAATACAGACAAGCTGAAATTCCCCGAAAGAGCACTTTTGACGCTCTTTCATGTAAACGCCTTGTTAAAAATGAAACGGGTGCGGACGGATATGACAGAGTGTTCGGAACGCTTGCAGCCGATACGCTTGCAATAGCAGGCGGAACGGACTTTATCCGTGTTCATCACGTGAAAGAGGCTTGCTTGGCGGCAAAAATGACAGATGCGGTGGTAAGATAATATGGATAAGATTAAAATTCAGGGCTTGAAGCTCTACGCATATCACGGTGTAAATCCCGAGGAAAAGGTTGACGGACAGGAGTTTATCCTCGACATAAATGCCTATCTTCCACTCGATTTGCCTTGCGTGAGCGATAACGTTGACGACACCGTAAGCTATGCGAAAATAATAAAGACAGCAAGACGGGTTTTCTTGGCTGAAAAGTACGATTTACTCGAAAAAGCGGCGCAGACTGTTGCCGACGCAATACTTTCGGAATTTTCTAAAATCGAAAAAGGTCAAGGTTGAGGTTAAAAAGCCTTTCGCACCGATAAAAGCGGATTTTGATTATGTTTCGGTTGAAATTACAAGGAGCAGAAAATGAAAGCTGTACTCGGAATAGGAACAAATATCGGCAACAGACTTGAGAATATAGAAAATGTTTATTCTTCGCTGTCGCTTTTGCCAAACACGAAAATTATAAAAAAATCCTCCGTTTATGAAACAGAGCCGTGGGGATATGAGCAGCAGGACAGGTTCTTAAACTGTGCTGTTCTCATCGAAACCGAGCTTTCGCCGAATGCTTTGCTCGGTGCGTGTCTCGGAATTGAGGCGGCTCTCGGCAGGGTGCGTAAATTCAAAAACGGACCGAGGATAATCGACGTTGACGTGCTTTTGTTGGAAAATATCGAGCTTTCAACGGACGAGCTGACAGTTCCTCATAAACTTATCAGACAAAGGGATTTCGTGCTTGTGCCTTTGCACGATTTAGCACCCGAAAACAGTATTTTCGGCTATGATTTCGACAAGGAATATAGCGAAACCGATAAAACAAAACTGACAAAAATATAAAACGGCAAAAAGCAACCCCACTATGATTGGCTGAGTGTTCATAGTGGGGAATTGTTATATTATAACCTTTAATTTTTCGTTTTCTGAGTGTAATTTGTAATCGGTTATCCTGCCGTTTTTCCACGAAAAATCGATTTTAGCGTTGCCCTTGACTCTAAAGCCTTTGACGCTGCCGTCCTTCCATTCGCTCGGAAGAGCAGGGAGCAGATAGATGCTTTCGCCGTCGGACTGAACAAGCATTTCGTTTATACCGCTTGCCGCACCGAAGTTGCCGTCAATTTGGAACGGGGGATGTGCGTCAAAGAGGTTCGGATATGTTCCGCCGCCGTCGCCGTAGTTAAAGCCTGATTTTTTTCTCGATTTCACAGGATTTAACTGCAAATTCAAAAGGTCATATGCCTTTTGTGCGTTCCTTAAACGAGCGTGGAAGTTGATTTTCCAAGCAAGACTCCAGCCCGTGCCTGCGTCGCCTCTGATTTCAAGCGTTCTTGCAAGCGTCGAAAAGCTCGGGTGTATCATTTTTGTTTATAATGCTAAACGGATGTAAGCCTATAAGATGCGAATACATGACGGTGATGCTTATCACACTCCTTGTATTCGTCATCCCATTCAAGAAGCTGACCCTTTGAGCCTATCTTGAACGGCTTGATATTTTTAATCTGTTCCTTTAATTTTTCGGTAAAATCGTCGCTTATGCCTACCGCTTCACAGCCTTTGAGATAATTTTCAAAGCAGTCAAGCACGATAGTATCATTATAGTTGAGCTTTTTGCGACGGAAACAGCCTTTTCATTGCACTTGAAGGTGTTTTCGGGAGAGGTTGCAGGGCAAACAGAAAGCTTACCGTCTCCGATGTCGGTTAAAATATCGGAATAGAACTCGCACGCTTTTTTGAGTATCGGCAAAGCAAAATCCGAAAGGAATTTTTGGTCGCCCGTATATTCGTAGTATTCAAAAACACTGTGGCAGAGCCAACCCGAGCCGCCTTGCCAATAGCCCCATTGAGCGTCGCCGTGAGTCGGTGCGGTAAAGCCCCAAATATCCGTGTTGTGATGAGCGACAAAGCCGCCTGCGTCGTAATATTCTTTTGCCGTCCTTTCGCCCGTAACGCTTATAAGCTTAATCAGGTCGAAAAGCGGAAACATAAGCTCCGGCATATCGAAGCAGAGCGTAGGCCAATAGTTCATTTCCGTGTTTATGTTAATTGTGTAATTCGAATTCCACGGCGCACGCAGGTTTTCGCTCCAAATGCCCTGAAGATTTGTTGCTCTTGAATTTTCTCTCGAGGAAGAAATCGTAAGATACTTAGCGAAATTCCAAAACAGCTCATAAAGTCCGAGGTCGGTTTTATCGGCTTTGAAAGCGATAAGTCGCTCATTTGTCGGAAGTGATGAATTTTGATTGTTATTATTGAGTGTAAAGGCTGTTCTTGAATAATACTTTGAATAATCGGCAATATGCTCTTCCTTTAACGTCTCAAAGCCCTTTTGAACAGCGGAATTTACAGCGTTTGTGCAGTTGCTCTTATAGTCGATACCGCTTTTTGAAGCAGGGGTAAGACCGTCTTTGAAATTAGTCTTTGTGCAAAGGAAAACCGTTGTTTGCGTGCTTCCCTTTACCCTGATTTTGTCGCTTGAGGAAGCTACCGTACCGTTTGAAATTACCTTGATTACAGTCCTAAAGGAAACGCCCTGTTCTTCGTCTTTTTCGGAATATGTAAGCTCTGCGCAAGGATATTTTGATAATTTTGAGCCCGAGTCGCTCGCACAAATTCCGTCAAGCGTAATTGTATCATTTTCATAAGTAACGGTGCTTCTCAATTTGCTTTTGAAATTAACGGAAAAATCAATACTTTTTGATGAGCTTATTTTATACACAAGCACGTCCGAGGGATTGGAAACGAAAGCTTCCTTCGTGATTTTAACACCGCTTTTTTCATATTCACAGTCAAGAACGGCATTTTCAAGATTGAGCGTTCTTTTGTAATTCTTCGCACTCGAAAAAGAAAAAGGATGCTCGATATAAAGGTCGCCGAGCGGAAGATAAGCCTGCGTCCAACAAGCCAAAAAGTTTTCGGTAAGCTCCTTTTGAGCCGCCGCAAAATCATTTTTAAGCACTAAAGACTGAGCCTTTTTGTACGCTTCATACGCTCCGTTCTTTTCGACATATCTCGGGCAGCCTGTCCAAAGAGTGTCGTGATTTAAGGCAATGCGGTCGGTTTTATCCGAGCAGAAAAACATACCGCCGAGAAAGCCGTTTCCCATCGGTATTGCGTCCGTCCAATATTTTGCAGGGGAGTCAAACCATACAGTGTTATTCATATCGCACCTCTTTACTTTGATGAATTTATTATATAATATCCCGATTAAAAGGTCAATCGAATATAAGGTTGAGTATTGAATTTAACGACAAAATATGATATATTTATAAAGTTATTTTATTGATTGGGGATATTCGTTTGCAATATGTAGTAATGGACCTCGAATGGAACACGGCATACTGTAAGAAATTCGGCTGCTTCTTTAACGAAATAATCGAAATCGGCGCAGTAAAGCTTGATGAAAATTTTAATATTAAGGACTCCGCTTCTGTAATTGTAAAGCTCAAATCGGCAAGAAATTAAGAGGCAGAGTTAAAGACTTAACCCATATTACAAATGAGGATATTTCTTCGGGCATATCGTTCGAAGAGGCTGTAAAGGGCTTTTCGGAATGGCTCGGCGACGAGGAAAACACCTTTTTAACTTGGGGCGACGGCGATATACGGGTTTTCTCAAAGAACTATGAGTATTTCTTTAATATCGACGCCTTGCGTTTATCGATAATTACGCAGACGCTCAAAAATACTGTCAATCATTTATTGACGCTCCGAGCGGTCAGCAGATAGGACTTGCCTCAGCTTGTGAAAAGCTGGGGGTAAATCCCGAAGATTTTTCGCACCACCGTGCACTTGATGACAGCTTGATGACCGTCGAGTGCATAAAGAAAGTATATGACAGCGCAAAGCTTCAAAAATACATAAGAAAATGTGATACCGCATTTTATAAAAAGCTTTCCTTTAAGCCTTATGTTATCAAGGATTTGAACGACCCCGACATTGACAGGTCAAAGCTCAAATGCGTTTGCGATACCTGCGGCGGAAAGGTTGTTAAGAAGAAAAAATGGGGCTTCGTAAACAATTCCTTCAGAGCTGAATTTTATTGCCCTAACTGCGATAAAAACTTCAGAGTAAGCGTTAGATACAAAAGATATTTTGACAGGGTAGAGGCAAAGAAAACCTTTTCCGATATAGCACAAAAGGATAGGCATAGAAGCAAGCAAAAAGAGAAGGTTTAAGACACATTCGTAGGACGGTGGCTTGCCCCTGTCCGTCAAAGGCTCCCTTGTAAAGGGAGCTGGCGTTTTTTTTTGGAAAAAAATGACTGAGGGATTTTATAAAATCATATAAAATCAACCTCACACTC